>JACCEE010680477.1_pt1 | contig 37707 bp, 34 predicted proteins | sample 7449931 | NCBI WGS metagenome assembly JACCEE01 (sample SAMN15323457, study PRJNA562643) | freshwater metagenome | isolation source: river surface water | place: USA:Blue River Watershed | collected 2017-08-19 | reverse complement strand
GTTGGTGCGCGGGGGGGGACTCGAACCCCCACACCCTTGCGGGCGTCAGGACCTAAACCTGGTGCGTCTACCAATTTCGCCACCCGCGCGGTCCAAGTGCCGCGAATCCAGATCGGACATCGACAGCACGATCCAGGATTGTAAGGCCAGAACGGATGGGCTCCCGCGCCGGACTGTGGCACGATCGCGCCATGCAAGGCGTTGATCATTACGAAAACTTCCCGGTGGCCTCGTGGCTGTGTCCACCCAGGCTGCGAGCGCCGATCGCGGCGCTCTACCACTACGCGCGCACGGCCGACGACATCGCCGACGAGGGCGAAGCCGGCGCAGCGCAGCGGCTGGCCGATCTGGCCGCCTACCGGGCGGAACTCGAGCGTGTCCAGGCCGGTCGGCCGCCAGCGGATGCGCGCTGGAGCCATCTGTTCGCCGCGCTGCAGCGCGCGGTCGCCGCATACCAGCTGCCGGCCGGGCCGCTGCACGACCTGCTCGACGCCTTCGAGCAGGACGTGCGCCAGACGGCAGCCGGCACGCGCCATGCGGACCGGGCCAGCCTGCTCGACTACTGCCGCCGCTCGGCCGATCCGGTCGGGCGCTTGCTGCTGCACCTGTACGGCGTGCACGACAGCCTGTCACTGCGCCAGAGCGACGCCGTCTGCAGCGCGCTGCAGCTGATCAACTTCTGGCAGGACCTGGGACCGGACCTGCGGCGCGCTCGCCACTACCTGCCGCTCGACGCGCTGGCGCGCCACGGCATCGACGAGGCCGCACTGCTCGCACCTGACCTCGGCGCGCAACAGGATGGGGCCGCGCGCGCCATGCTGCAGGAACTCTGCGCCGAGGCGCGCGCGCTGATGCTCTCGGGCGCACCGCTGGCGCTGCGCCTGCCAGGGCGCATCGGCTGGGAGCTGCGACTGGTAGTCCAGGGCGGTCTGCTGATCCTCGACAAGATCGCTCAGCTGCAGTACCGGACCTGGCGCTCACGCCCCCGGCTCACTGCTTCCGATCTGCCGCGGCTGCTCTGGCGCGCGGCGCGCATGCGGAGCTGAAACCTGCCAGGACGCGCGGGTGCCGCCGCCAGCTTACACTCGGGGCCCCACCTGACGCCATGATGCCGTGACGCCGCAAGAGTACGCCCAGCAAAAAGCCGCCGCCTCCGGCAGCAGTTTCTATTACGCTTTCCTGTTCCTGCCGCCCGAGCGCCGCGCGGCCATCACCGCCTTCTACGCCTTCTGCCGCGAGATCGACGACGTGGTCGATGAGGTCTCGGACCCCGGCGTCGCGCAGTCCAAGCTCGACTGGTGGCGCAGCGAGGTCAGGAACGCCTACGCCGGCCAGGCCAGCCACCCCGCGCTGCAGGCGCTGCTGCCGCACGCCAAAGCCTTCGATATCGAGGCGCACCAGCTGCTGCAGGTGATCGAGGGCTGCGAGATGGACCTGACGCAGACGCGCTACCTCGACTTCGCCAACCTGCAGCGCTACTGCCACCTGGTCGCCGGCGTGGTCGGCGAGGTGGCGGCCTCCATCTTCGGCCAGGCCGATCCGCGCACGACCGAGTACGCGCACAAGCTTGGGCTCGCGCTGCAGCTGACCAACATCATCCGCGACGTCGGCGAGGATGCGGTGCGCGGCCGCGTCTACCTGCCGATCGAGGACCTGCAGCGCTTCGACGTCAAGGCGCACGAACTGGTCAAGCGCGGCAGCACGTCGGATGCCAGCTTTGCGCAGCGCTTCGAGGCGCTGATGCGCTTCCAGATCGAGCGCGCGCTCAAGACCTACAACGAGGCGCTCGCGCTGCTGCCCGATAGCGAACGCCAGGCGCAGAAGCCCGGCCTGATGATGGCCAGCATCTACCGCACGCTGCTGCAGGAGATCGCGCGCGAGCCGCAGCTGGTGCTGACCAAGCGCGTGAGCCTGACGCCGCTGCGCAAGCTCTGGCTGGCCTGGAAGGTGCAGGCGCTCGGCCGGCTGTGACCGCAGCGTCGACCTCGAACACGGATGATGCGCCACGCCGGCTGGCCGTGATCGGCGGCGGCTGGGCGGGATTGGCCGCCGCCGTGCGCGCGACCGAACTCGGCTGGCAGGTCGAGGTCTTCGAGGCCGCGCGCCAGTGGGGCGGGCGCGCCCGCACGCTCGGCTCGACGTCGGACATGCCGGAAGACGGGCCCAGGCTGGACAACGGCCAGCATGTCCTGATCGGCGCCTACCGCGAGACGCTGGCGCTGATGACGCAGCTCGGCGTCGATCTGGAAGCCGTGCTGGAAACCGTCCCGCTCGACCTGCGCCATGCCGACGGCGCTGGCCTGGCCGTGCCGCCCTGGGCGGCGTGCTGGCCGCAGCCGCTGGCCCTGCTCGCCGCCATCCTGGGTGCGCGTGGCTGGAGCTGGAGCGAGCGCTTCGCACTGCTGCGACGCAGCCTGCAGTGGCGCGCCACGGGTTTTGCCTGCCCGGCCGACTGGAGCGTCGAGCGGCTCTGCGCCGGCCTGCCGCCGCGCGTCGTCGCCGAGATGATCGAGCCGCTGTGCCTGTCGGCGCTCAACACAACCATGGCGCAGGCCAGCGCCGCCGTGCTGCTGCGCGTGCTGCAAGATGCCTTGTTCGGCGCGGGCTACGGCCACTGGCGCGGCGCCGACCTGCTCTTGCCGCGCACCGACCTCGGCGCACTGCTGCCCGAGCCGGCGCTGCGCTGGCTAGACGAGTGTGGCGCCGGACTGCACGCCGGCCAGCGCATCAGTGCGCTGGAATGGGCGCCGGGCTGGCTCGTGGCCGGGCAGGCGTTCGACGCCGTGCTGCTCGCCTGCCCGCCGCGCGAGGCGGCACGACTGGTGCGCTCTGCATTCGGTCAGGATGGGATGCCTCATGCCGGACCCGATGCAGCGCAAGCGGCAAGGCGCTGGGCGGATGGCGCCGACGCGCTGCGCTACGAGGCGATCGCGACCGTCTATGCGCAGGCCGATCCGGGTCAGCGGGCGATCCTGCCAGGCGCGGCCGCCATGGTCGCGCTGCGCAGCGGCCCGGCTGCGCCGGCGCAGTTCGCCTTCGACCGCGGCCGGCTCGGGGGACCGGCCGGGCTGCTCGCCTTCGTCGCCAGCGCCTGCAGCGGCGAACGCAGCCAGCTCGAACGGCAGGTGCTGCAGCAGGCGCGCGACCAGCTCGGACTGCCGGACCTGCAAGCGATCCGGACCGTGATCGAGAAGCGCGCCACCTTCGCCTGCACGGCGGGGCTGCAAAGGCCGGGCTCGGCCATCGCGCCGGGCCTGTGGGCGGCGGGGGACTATATCGATGGGCCCTACCCCGCCACGCTGGAGGGCGCGGTACGCAGCGGGCTGCAGGCAGCTTCGGGCCTGCAGGCGGCGCTCAAGTAGCGTCAGCGTCTCCAACGGGCTTGCGGGCGCGGCGTGTGCGGGTCTTGCGAGCCGGCGCCTCGCTCCTGGCCGGTTCCGCGGCCGGTGCAGCAGCGGACTCAGCCACCGCTTGGGCCGGTTTGGCCGACTTGCGTGCCGCACGCTTGCGCGGCGCGGCTTTCGCTACCGGCTTGTTCAAGCTTTCCGATTTGGCGCCAGCCTGATCCAGCGCATCGGGAACGGCGGGCTCGACGGCCTCGACCGGGAACGCCTGGGCTGGCACGGAGGGCGGTGCAGTGACGGCAGGCACTGGCGCAGGCCTGAAGTAGCTCGGGCGCTCCGGCTCGATCTCGGCCTCATCGGCAGCCGGCACCGGGCCGGCGCTGCGAAAGACATAGGCGCCCGACTTCTCGTCGCGGCCGAACTCGAGCAGGCCGCGCGCCTGCGCCTCCTCCAGCAGGTTGCCGAAGGTCTTGAAGCCATAGTAGCTCTCGCTGAAGTCGGGCTTGCGGCGCTTGATCGCCTCCTTGAGCACCGAGGCCCAGATCTTGCCGCTGTCGCCGCGCTCGGCCACCAGCGCCTCGAAGGTCTCGGCAGCGATCTCGATCGCCTGCGTGCGGCGCTGTTCGAGCTTTTCCCGGCGCTGACCCTCCTCCTCGGGCGAACGGCGCGCGACGGGCTCGGCCTGGCGCCTGGCGCGCTGGCTCTCGCGCACCAGATCATCGTAGAAGATGAACTCGTCGCAGTTGGCGATCAACAGGTCCGAGGTCGATTGCTTGACGCCGACGCCGATCACTTTCTTGGCGTTCTCGCGCAGCTTGGAGACCAGCGGCGAGAAGTCCGAGTCGCCGCTGATGATGACGAAGGTGTTGACATGCGACTTGGTGTAGCAGAGGTCGAGCGCATCGACCACCAGCCGGATGTCGGCCGAGTTCTTGCCCGACTGGCGCACATGCGGAATCTCGATCAGCTCGAAATTGGCCTCGTGCATCGTCGCCTTGAAGCCCTTGTAGCGCTCCCAGTCGCAATAGGCCTTCTTGACGACGATGCTGCCCTTGAGCAGCAGGCGCTCGAGAATCCTCTTGATGTCGAACTTCTCGTAGTTGGCGTCGCGCACGCCGAGCGCGACGTTCTCGAAGTCGCAGAACAGCGCCATGCTGACGTGATCGGGGGATGAGGCCATGAATGCTCCGCAGGAATGAGACCCGCCATCATCACACGGAATGCCGGATTTGCCGTCGCATCGGTCCTGACGCCGCTCAAACAGCGGTCGAAATCGCCCAGGGCCGGTGCTGCGGCAGCTCGAAACCGGACGCCGGGCCGGGCTCGGCGCTGATCTCGATCACCGGTGGCGTGGACTGGAAGGCGCCGAAGATGGTGGCGAACGACACGTCGGCGGCGTCGCGCCCGGTGCCGATGCGGATGAAGCCCATCGGGATCGCGGTGCCCGAGGGGTCGAAGATGTACCAGCGCTGTCCCAGATAGACCTCGACATAGGCGTGGAAGTCCTGCGGCCCCAGTGCCGGATCGGCGCCGTAGTCGATGCCGGTGGCAAAGCGCGCCGGGATGTTGAGCGCGCGACACAGCGCGATGAACAGATGGGCGAAATCACGGCAGACACCGACGCGGTCGCGCAGCGTGTCGAGCGCCGAGGTGGCGGAGTTGCTGGAATTGGACTTGAACTTGACCTGCCGCCCCACCCAGTCCAGCACCGCCTGCACCCGGCCGTAGCCTCGCGGCAGATGACCGAACAGCCCCATGACCAGCGGCCCGAGGCAGTCCGACTGGCAGTAGCGGCTGGGGTAGAGGTAGGGCAGGACGGAGAGTGGCAGCTGCGCGATCGGGACCTCATCGACCTCATGCGGCAGCTGGACATGATGGCGCAGATCGACCGTGCAGCGGTAGTCGAGCTCGAGCGGGCCGGGCGGCGCGGTCAGGCGCAGCGTGCGGTTGCTGGTGGCCGGATCAAAACTCTCCAGGCTGAACACGAAGGGCCGGATGGCGAGCTGCTCCCAGACCACGCTCTGCTGCGCGGTACGGGCCGCCTGGAGGTTGAAGATGAAGTCGGCGCCCTGCGGACCGACGTCGTAGCGGAGAACGATGCGGGCATGTATGCGAACCATGCCATCATTAGGGCACGAAATCCGGGTCGATTTTCAATTCGCAAAAAAAATCCCGGCAAGCGATGACAAACTCAGCCAGCGAGGCCGGGGAAGCACGGCAGGCACAGATGCCAGCGCGATCACCCTGGCCCGGCAGGAACGACGAACACCGGTTCCGGATCGGTAGTACAATGCAAAGCTGGCTGCAATTTGCTTACCCTTGCAGCATTGCCTGACCGCGCGGCCATTGACTGGCTGCGCCGCACCGGCTCCCAAACCGACGCTACCGGTTCACAGGGCTGCCCCATACAGACCCGGCCTGTTTCCGAATCCGTCGGCCGGCGCCTGGCCGCCCGCGAGACCGGCCCCGACCAGGGCCTGTCACCGGCGGATTGCTACCATTTTCATGACCACCACATTAGAAAAAACATTTCCGGTGGGCAAGTTTCTTGTCTCTCCTCTTGCACGTTTCACCGAAGCCGGCGACTACATCGCCTCGCTCTCCATCCGCAGCGGCCGTGGCACCGGCACGCTGGACCGGGTGTTCCGCTTCCTGCCCCGCTTTGCCTGCCGCCAGGAAGCGCTGCAGTACGCAATGACCCAATCCTCCGGCCTGCTGCCTGCGCAGCACGCCTGATACCGTCCCTCTCATTCATTCCCGCACAAGGAGCCCAATATGTCCAAGGAAGACCTGATCGAAATGCAAGGCAAGGTAGACGAAGTGCTGCCTGACTCCCGCTTCCGCGTGACCCTGGACAACGGTCACACCCTGATCGCCTACTCGGGCGGCAAGATGCGCAAGAACCACATCCGCATCCTGGCCGGCGACCGCGTGACGCTCGAACTCTCGCCCTACGACCTGAACAAGGGCCGCATCACCTTCCGCCATCTCGAGCCGCGCTCGGGTGGTGCTGCGCCCGCACGCCGCCGCTTCCGCTGAGCGCATTCGCCTGGCTGGCGTCGGGCGAGCGCATGGCAGCCGCGCCATGAAGGCTGCCGGGACAGGACCTGTTGCGGGCTGCCGGTTCCGACCGGCAGCGCTGGCGCGGACGGCTGCGACGCGGCCTGGGTGCCGGCAGGCGACAGGAGGTTGAGCAAACAGGTCGAGCGTGTTGAAATCAGGCCCCGTGCCCAACGCCAAGCTCAATGAACACTCTCGTCACCCATCCCGACCAGCGCCAGCGTCACGTGGACGACCAGGCACTGCGCGCGCTGCAGCAGCGCCTGAGCATGTCACCGCGCCAGCTGGCCTGGCTGCGCATGCGCTTCCTGTTGCTGCACCTGTCACGGGCAGGAGGCGGGCTGATCAAGCGCCTGATCGACCTGCTGGTGGCCAGCTCAGTGCTCGTGCTGGCCCTGCCGCTGATGCTGACGATCGGACTGCTCATCAATCTGACCGACGGCGGTCCGGTGCTGTTCTGGCAGGTCCGGGTCGGCAAGTGGGGCCGGCATTTCCCTTTCCCGAAGTTCCGCTCGATGGTGGTCAATGCCGAAGCCGTGCGCGCCAGGCTGCTGGGTGACAACCAGCATGGCCAGGGCATCACGTTCAAGATGAGGCACGACCCGCGCATCACCTGGATCGGCAGCCTCATCCGCAAGACCAGCATCGACGAGCTGCCGCAGCTGTGGTGCGTGATCAAGGGCGACATGTCCCTGGTCGGGCCGCGCCCGGCGCTGGTGGGTGAAGTGGAACGCTACACGCTGGAGGACCGGCGCCGGCTGGAAGTCAAGCCCGGCCTGACCTGCATCTGGCAGGTGTCGGGACGCTCGGAAATCCCGTTCGATGAACAGTGCCGCATGGATGTGCGCTACATCGAGGAGCAAAGCGTGAAGGCCGATCTGCGCCTGCTGCTCAGGACGATTCCAGCCGTGGTCACCGGACGCGGAGCGTATTGATGAAGAATCGGGTCGTGTGCCTGCTGGGCTTGCCGCTCGATGCCGTGACCATGGACGAGACGGTGCAGCGGGTGCGCGAGGCGGCGCGCACGCGGCAGCGGCTTTTCCTGTCCACGCCCAATCTCAACTTCCTGATCGGTTGCAGACACGATGCCGCATTCCGGCAGTCGGTCATCGACAGCGACATGAGCGTGGCCGATGGCATGCCGCTGGTCTGGCTGTCGCGCCTGCTGGGCACGCCCCTGCCGGAGCGTGTCACGGGCTCGGGCCTGTTCGAGCGCTTGCGCAGCGATCCGCTGCCGGCCGGCGAAGCCCCGCTCAAGGTCTACTTCTTCGGTGGCGCGCCGGGTGTCGCCCAGGCCGCGAGCCAGCAGCTCAACGCCATGGGCGGCGGCCTGGTCTGTGTCGGCCACGAATCACCCGGCTTCGGCTCGATCGAGGACATGAGCAGCGCCGAGACGCTGGCACGCATCGATGCCAGCGGCGCCGATTTTCTCGTCGTCGCGCTGGGCGCGGCCAAGGGACAGGCCTGGATCCAGCGCAACCGCGCCCGGCTGCAGGTGCCGGTCCTCAGCCATCTCGGGGCGGTGATCAACTTTGCCGCCGGCACCGTCAGCCGGGCCCCCGCATGGATGCAGAAAACCGGACTGGAATGGCTGTGGCGCATCAAGGAAGAACCCGCGCTGTGGCGCCGCTACTGGCGCGACGGCAAAGCCCTGCTCACCCTGCTGCCACATGCGCTCTGGCTGCGCCAGCAGGCAAGGCAGGCACCGGCCGCCACGTTGACGGACGATTCCGGGTTCAGGCGGCTGGGCATCGAGGCTTGCGCATCGCTCTGTCGCCGCTCATGCAGCGTTGCGACTGGAACGGACGCCACCGCCCGTCTGCAACGGCGCAACATGCGAGGCAAACCGTGAACGCAACCCGGATGGCCATCTTGCTGACAGGATGGACGGGAGGCATGTCGCCGCCCCTCGGCGCACGCAAGCTGTGCTCGCCCCTGGCGCCCTTGCTGGGCAGGCCGATGCTGCAACGCAGCCTGGAAAACCTGGCCCGGCTGGGGTGCAAGCAGGTCCATGTGTTTCTGGGCGACGACCCCGCCCGGGTGCGGGAATTGCTGGGCGGCGGCGAGCGCTGGGGCCTGCAGCTGCACTACCACTACCTTCAGGCGGAGGAAGACCTGTCCACCAACCTGCGCCGCCTGCGCCTGGACGAGGCCAGGCAGTACTGGCTGGCCTGTGACGACCGGGTACCGGCAATGCCCGCTAGCGGCGGCAACCAGGCCGCCTGCTGGGAAAGCGCAGGCGAGCGCCATTGGGCTGGACTGGGCTGCTTCAGCGGTGGCTGGCTCAATCGATTGCCGGGCTGCATCAGCCGGCCAGACTTCGAGCGCCGGTTGGCGGCGTCACCGGCGGTGCAATGGGTGGAAGTGGAACGGCCGCTGTCATGCGAGTCCGACTCCGACTTCCTGCGCAGCGCCCGCACCTGTCTGGGCTCTGCCCAGGCAGATTCCGGCGGCATTCACATCGGACGCGGCGCCGTCATCCACCCTTCCGCCTGCCTGAACGGGCCGCTGTGGATCGGCAAGCTGGTGCATGTCGGCGTCGGGGTGCAGCTGGGCCCGAACGCGGTGCTCGAAGACGGCGCCGTCATCGACGAGCGCGCAACCATCCAGGACAGCGCCGTCCTGTCCGACACCTATGTCGGCAAGGAGTTGAGCCTGCAGCATTGCGTGGCAGCGCCCGGTCGCCTCGCCAGCGTGAACCAGGATGTGGTGCTCGACGAGATCTGCCCGATGCTGCTGACCTCGGTGCACGACAGCCAGCGCCCCCCCTGGCTGGCGCGCCTGCTGCTGTGGCTGCTCAAGGCCGCCTTGCTGCCGCTGTGGTGGCGGGCACGCGATGTCCTGCGCTCGGCCCGGCAACCCGTCCCGGTCGAGCGCATGCGCTTGCTGCGCCCCGGTGGCGGCCATGGACAAACCCAGACGCTGTACCTGGCTGACACGCTGGAAGCGGTACATGCCGGCGAGGCTGGCGCCCTGGCGCGGCATTTCGTGCACACGTTCTACCCGGGCCTGTCTGCCGTGCTGCGCGGACAACTGGTGCTGTGCGGCCCTCAACTGCGCGATGCCGAGCAGGTCGCCGGCCTGCCTGCATACTGGCGCGGCTTGTACGAGGACCACCCCTGCGGCCTGCTGCACCCTTCGATTGCCGGCCCGGGAACGGAGGACCCCTACTCGCTGGACTTGCTGACCGTGGCCGACAACTCGCTGCATCTGCGCCTGCGTCTTCTGGGCCGCTACCTGAAGCAACTGGTTCAGGAACTGGTCAAGCCCTCGTCAGGCACCCATTCACCCCCAGCTTCCGACAAAGACCATGCTACTCAAAACCCAACCCCTGATCACCAAGGCGGGCGTGCTGATCGCCATCGAGTCCGAACATCTGGACGCCGGCAACGCGCCGGAATTCAAGAAACTGATACAGCCCCTGCTGGACGCCAATGAGGTGGCGGTGCTGGACATGCAGGCGCTCAGGTTCGTTGACAGCTCGGGACTCGGCGCGCTGCTGTCGTGCCTGCGCAGCATGAACAACAAGCACAGCCAGTTGATGCTGATCAACATGAACAAGCCGGTTCGTGCCCTGTTCGAGCTGGTGCGCATGCACCGCATCTTCGCCATCTACAACACGCTGGAAGAAGCCATCGCTCAGGCGTAAGCCGCACCATGACCCTCGCCGCTATCGATCGTCCGGCACTGGACCCCATGACGGTCCTGGTCGTTGATGACACTCCGACCAATCGCATCATCACCGCATCGGTATTGAAGAAGAGTGTCAAGGTGCTGGAAGCGGGCAACGGTCCCGACGCCATCGCACTGACGCGCCTGCACCGGCCGGAGCTGATCCTGCTCGACGTGATGATGCCGGGAATGGACGGCTTCGAGGTGGCCAGGCGTCTGCGCGAGGACCCGGAGACGCGGGACGTTCCGATCATCTTCGTGACCGCCATGACGGACCACGAATCGCATATCCGCGGCCTGGCCCTGGGCGCGCTGGACTTCCTGCACAAGCCCATCAACACTGACGTCCTGCGGGTGCGGGTGCTCAATGCGCTCGAGCGCGAACAGCTGCGACGCGAGAGCGAGCTCTACCAGCGCCAGCTGCGCGACTCGCTGGAACGGCTGGCACGGCACAGCAGCATGCTGGAGGCGATCTTCGACCACCCCGGGGAAGCCCATCTGGTGCTCGACGAGCAGCTGGCCATCGTCAAGGTGAACCAGCTGGGGCATGACTGGCTGCAGGCCTTGGGCTCGCGCAGCGTGCGCAAGCTGGACGACCTGCAGCTGACGACGCTCGAAGGCCAACCCATCTCCGCACAAGACTTCCCGCGCGGGCCGGCCACCTTCGAGTGCCGCCTGGGCGACGACATGCCGATGGCGCTGGCCGCAGCGGTGCGGCCCTTCACCGACCAGGAAGGGCGGTCGTTCCGCATGCTGAGCCTGCGCGACATCTCGGACCGCATGCTGGCCCAGCAGCAACTGATCGAGGCCCAGAGGGCCAAGCTGCAGATTGCCGCCGACATCCAGAGCCAGCTGCTGTTCGGCCTGCCGCCGCAGAATCTGCGCGGCATCTCGCTGGCTTGCCACAGCGAGGGCTCCGAGGGCATAGCCGGCGATTTCTACCACTTCCAGCGCTTCAACGACCACACGGTGGACCTGCTGACCGGCGACGTGATGGGCAAGGGCATCGCGGCCGCGCTGATTGCGGCGGGCGTGAAGAGCGCCTACGAGCAGTCACTGATCAAGCTGATATCGGATCAGCAATTCAGCGGTGCACCGCCCTCGGTGCAGGCGATCGTCAACACCATGCATGCCGACCTGATGCCGGAGCTGCAGCGGCTGGGACGCTTCGTCACGCTGACGCTGTTGCGAGTGAACCGCAAGACCCACTGCGTCACCTGGGTCAACGCCGGGCACACGCCCACCCTGCTGGGACGCGCTGGCTCGGGCCAGGTGCTGGAACTGCTGGGCGACAACCTGCCGCTCGGCGTGCTGCCCAGCGAACGATATGTCGAGCACCAGACGCCGATGAGGGATGGCGACGCGCTGCTGCTGTTCTCGGACGGGCTGTCGGAGTCGGTCAACCGGCAAGGCGAGCAATTCGGCATGGAACGCATCAAGGCGCTGCTGAAAACCGGCCTGCTGCGGGCCGCGTATCCGACCATGCTGCTCAACTCCTTGCGCAGCGTGGTGCATGATCACACCGATTTCAGCGTGACGCGCGACGACAGCACCGTGGTCGTGCTGAAGTTCACTCCGGATGACGAAAGATGCATCAACCCGGGCAGTGACTGCGTGGAACGCCACCTCGACCTGCCGCGCGAACTGGGTGAACTGACGCCCTTGCGCCGCGCCATCGAGGCGAGCTGCGACGACATGCCAGAGGACTACACCCAGATGCTGACGCTGGCCGTCTTCGAGGCCGCCACCAACATCATCCGGCATACCCCCGAGAAGCTCAAGAGAACGCATGTGACCACCGTGATCCGGCGCTGCGCCCAAGGCGTGACGGTGGAACTGATCCACGAGGGCCAGGCTTTCGTTCCGAGCGGCCCCGCCAGTCCGGACTTCAGCGGCAACAGCTTCGGCGGCTTCGGCCTCTACATCATAGAAAATGCCGTGGATTCGGTGGAGTACAAGGCGCCCATGCCGGGACTGGCTTCGATCAGCCTGTTCAAGCGCTTTCCCGGCACCGGTGATGCCAGCGCCGCCTGACCATGGGTGAAAGTGCTATTGACGTCCAGACGCAGCCCGGTGTCGGCATCAGTCCCCTGCTGAGCCTCAGAAGACACCGCCGGGTCAGCATCGTGGTGTGGTGCCTGGTCATCCTGCTGGGACTGCCGCTGGTGTTCATCAAGGGCAGGAGCACCTACACCGTGGAGGCCGTCTTCCATGTGGCGCCACGCTACATGAAGAACATGCAGTCCGACGCCGAAGTCGAGCTGCAGTCGAACTCGCAATACCGGGAATACGTGAACCAGCTGTCGCAGAGCGTGGTGCGCTACGACGTGCTGCAGGCGGCGCTGCGCCGGCTGCGCGAACGCGGCATCGACATCCAGCCCCCGGCGCTGCCGGAGCGGCGTTTCATCGAAAGGCTGCAGAAGGCGATCTACGTCAAGCCGATTCCCGACACCTACATGGTTCGCGTCGGCACCGAAGGAGGCGAGCAGGACAAAACCCATCTGCATGAAATGATCAACGCGGTGATGGCGTCCTTTCTGGAGACCAGCAAGAGCGAGCAGATCTACGGCTCGACCGAACGACTGAACATGCTCAACGAGTCGGCCGGCAAGCTGCACGCCGACGTGGCCCGGATGCAGGCCGAGCGCGTGCTGCTGGGCGAGAAGCTCGGACTCACGACCTTCAACGAGGGCGTGCTCAACCCCTACGACAGCCTGCTCGCTGGAGTGCGTGACAAGCATGCCACGGCAATGAACGAGCGGGTACGGGCGCAGGCCGCCTACCGGGCGTTCATGCAAAACGGTGAAGTCTCGAGCGACATGGGCCAGTCGCTGCTGCAGATCAGGCTGGCGGATACCAGCCTGTCGGCATTGCGCGCCGAGGTGATACGCCGCCAGGAAGCGCTCCACCAGACGCTCTCGGGCCTGAACGACAGGCACCCGGGCTACGCGCCGGCGCAGGCCGAACTGCAACAGCTCAACGAGCGCTTGCGCGAGCGCGAGGACCGCTTCGATCGCCGGATGCGCGAGAACGTCAGCCTGCGCCTGCAGACGACGCTGAACCAGAAGCGGCAGGTCGAGGAGGAACTCGGCCAGATGCTGCAGCAACTCGAAGGCCAGGCCGCCGAATACGCCCGGACCTTCCAGCAGGCGATGCAACTCACCCAATCGATCAGTGAACGGGAAACCCGGCTCAAGCAGATCAACGACCGCCTGAACTACCTGGAAACCGAAAGCCAGGCGCTGGGCTGGGTGCGACTCGTCAGCCAGGCACTGCCTGCCGACATGCCCCAGGGCTTGGGCAAGTTCAAGCTGCTGCTGGGGGTCATCGGTGCCGCGTTCGGCCTGGCGCTGGCCGTGCCGGTCGGCATCGACATGGCCGACCGCCGCATCCGCAGCGTGGGCGAGGCCGAGAAGCTCATGGGCATGCCGGCGGCGGGCTGGCAGATACTGCGCGAGGATCTGGCCACCGACCTGTACGCCGAGGAGCAGACCCGGCGCTTCGCCTCGGCGCTGATACGGATCAAGGCCAGAAACGACCGCAACCTGTTCGCCTTCTCGTCAGTCAAGTCGCAAGGCGGCTCGACCACGTCCCTGCTCGACACGGCCGCCTGTCTGCAGCAGCTGGGCTCGTCGGTGCTGGTGCTGGAAGCCAACTCCTACGCGCCCAGCGCGCTGTTCGACGCCGGTCGGCCGGGCCTGACCGACTACATGGCTGGACTGAGCGACGCGAGCGGACTGCCCCAGCCCTGTCTGCACCACGGTGTCGCCGTCAGCGTGGTGGGTGTCGGCAGGGAACGCAGCCGGGGCCTGCAGCGACTCGACCGGCTGCAAGAGGCGATCAGGGCCTGGAGCACGGAGTACGAGTTCGTGCTGGTCGACCTGCCACCCCTGCTGCTGAGCGCCGATGCGGAAATGCTGATCGAGACCATGGGTCAGGTGTTCCTGGTGGTGGAGGCGCAGGCGGTCAACAGCGGCGAGATCAGCCGCGCCAAAAGAGTGCTGCAGAAGATCGACCCGCAAGCCGTCGGCTTGTTCGTGAACAAGATCCCGCTGTTCCGCGACAGCGGCTACCTGCAGGGCCTGCTCATCGAGACGATCTCGCGCAGCAAGCTGTCGAGCTTCATGAGCCTGGCCGAATGGAGATTGCGCTGGGAGATGTGGCTGACGGAGCGCTCGATGCACGGGAGTGCCCGGCGCCAGCGCAAGAAAGCACGCAAGACGAAGGCGGGCTCTTCGTGAACCCGGCCTGATGCGACCCCGTCAGCAGCGCATGTGGCCGCACGCTGGCGGGCAGGTGCGCAGCAGGCCTTCGAAGCGGGCAGCGGCGTCCTGCCAGCCATAGCCGTGAGACTGCTCATGCGCGGCATCCGACATGGCCTGCCACTGCTCGGCGGGCATCCGGCACAGGCGCACGATGGCAGCGGCCAGTTCCCGGCACAGGGCGTCCTCCGACGTGGCGCTCAACAGCACCCCGCACTGCGGCAACAGCTCGGGCGCGGCACCGACGGGCACGCCGATGACTGGCGTGCGACAGGCCATGGCCTCCAGTATCGGCAGGCCGAAGCTGTCGATGCGCGAGGCGAACAGCCAGGCGTCGCACTGCGCGTACAGCCCCGGAATGTCGGCTTGTGCGGGGAACGGGATGTAGCGCGTCCCGGGCGGCAGCGGCTGCCCGGGCTTGGGGGATTCGCTGCCGAAGGCCAGCACCTCCAGCTCAGGGACGCTGCGGCGTGCCAGCGCGATGGCGGCATGGTAGCGGTCAGCCGCCTTGCGATGCGCGGAGCCGTAGATGAAGCCCACCCGGGGTCGGCCATGACGCGGGCGCCGGGGAGCATCGAAATGCGTGCCATCGACGGCATTGGAAACCACCTGGATGTCCAGCGGCCCGAGCTGGTCAAGCAAGTTCTGCCGCAGGCTGTGCGAGATCGCGATCTTGCAATTGGGCAGGCGCAGCGTCTCGCGTACCTGATGGTTGGTTGCCTCATCGAACCAGGTCTCGTAGTCCTGGATGAGGTGCACCCGGCGACCCTTGCTGACGGGCAACTGGTGCATCCAGCGCGCGGTCTCCCACCAGGTGGCCACCACCACATCGGCATCAGGCAGATCGCTCGCCACGATGGGGCGGTGCCGCTCCAGCTGGTGCATGGGCACACCGGAGAGCGCGACATGGCCTGGCCGCGGGCGATGAACCTGGCGCAGGGCATCCCAGTTGCGCTGGCGCAGCAGCCGCCAGAGTTCGCGGATGCCGCGTCTGGCCGGCACATTGGAGACCACCAGCACCTGATGTCCCCTGTCCTGCAACAGGCGCGCATGGGTCGCCACCACCCGCGTGCCGCCGGCGAGGTCGTCACGAGGCAAAAGGAAAGTGATGCGCATATCGTCTCCGAAAAACAAAGCGTCAGCCAAGCCAGGCGGCCAGCAGGTGCAAGGCGCCGCCACAGGCCATTCCCAGCACCAGGGCTGGCAACCAGCGCTCGGTGCCCCGCAGCAAGCCCTCGCGGTGCTTGAAATACAGCGACAGCGGCCAACTGGCGAACTGGCTCAGCACCACGCCGGCGATGGCACCGCGCTCACCAGCCAGGGCGTGACCGGCCGGAATCGCCGTGGCCAGCAGGAGCGCGCGCAGGATGTTGTTGGCGCTGACCCAGACCGGCAGGTTGCGGGCAAACATCAGCTGCTCAAGGACCTGGTGGCGCATGGCCAGCAGCCCCAGGCTGAGCCACTGCAGCATCCAGCCGGCGTCGTGGTAGCGGGGATCGTAGAGCCACCACACCACCCACTGACCGCACAGCAGCAGCAACCCCGAGAGCAGGCCCAGGAAGATGTCGGCAATCTGTTGCACCCGGGCATAGACCCGCACCTGCTCGGCCTCGTCGCCGGCGCGCAGGGCCTGGCTCAGGCTGGGAAAGATCACCCGGCCGTTGAGGGTGCCATACACCCCGATCGCTGCTGCCAGCAGGTTGGCCGCGATGGAAAAGACGCCGAAGTCGGCCGCGCCCAGGGTGGCACCCAGGATGAGCTTCTCACCATGTGCCGCCAGGAATCCGACCACTGACGAGACGAAGATCCACTTGCCGAAACCCAGCAGTTCAGCCGCATGGGCGCGATCCCAGCAAGGACGCACCGAGTCCCCCGGCACGACCCGATGACTGAGCAGCGTGCGCATGGCGCTGCCGGCGAGCGAGCCCGCCAGCAGGCCCCAGACCGAGCGCGTCCACCAGACCACGGCCAGCGTGACACCCAATGCCGCCAGTTGCGAAACAAGTTCCAGCCGGACCATGGCGGCGCCGCGCAACTGGCGCTGCGCCAGCGCCAGCCGCATCGACTCGGCCCCCTGCAACAAGGCACAAGGGGCAAACAAGGCCACCATCAGCGGCAGGCGGCTATCGGCGTACACCGTATCCGGGGCAAAAACACCCGCAGCTTGTCCGAGCTGCAGGCCCAGCGCCAGGCCCAGCACGCCCAGCGCCAGCAGGGCGCCGCGTGCGATCTGCACGCTCCAGGCGGTGCCGAGGAAACGGGCATCGCCCCCGTGCGGGCTCTTGACCACGCTCTGCCACACGCCCGGATCGGAAAACATCACCAGCGCAAAGTACAGCGTGTTGACCGCGGCCATCAGGCCGAAGTCCTGCGGCAGCAACAGCCGCGTGAGCACCAGATTGCCGCCCAGTCGCAGGACCTGCGAGCCCAGGTTGCCGCCGACCAGCCAGGCTCCCGTGCGCAGCATGCGCGAGCGCAGCGAAGGCGCGGGGATGGCGCCAGGCGTCACTTGCTTGTCTGCTGGTTGTAGGCGTCCACCGCCAGGCCGAAGCTCAGCACGCCGATGGCCGGCGAGATCTGGCGCAGCAGATAGCCGAAATCGGCCAGTCCGCTGTTGGGAACGAACAGCACGTCGCCGTCTTCCAGCACATAGTTGACTGTGCGGTTGGCGCCGATGAGCTCGGCGAAGTCGATGATGCTGGCCTGGCGACTGGAGGCACGGTAGATGCCGATCCTGTTGGATGCGGCGTCTGCGCTGGGACCACCGGCCTGCGCCAGGACATCGAGCACCGTCATGCTGGGCGTGAGTCGGTAGGAGCCGGGCTTGAGCACGGCGCCGAGCACATACACCGCCGTTTCGGACGAATCCGGGATGAAGACGATGTCGCCCTTCTTCATGCGGAAGTTGTGGCTCAGATCGCCGTTGAGCAGCGCCTTGAGGTCAACCCAGATCAGCTTTTCGCGCCCGCGCATGATCGCGCAGCGCGTGAGCGTGGCCTGCTTGTCCATGATGGGCAAGGCGCCGGCGTTCGCCAGCACCTCGGCCAGCGTGGGCGGATGGGGAAAACGCTGGCGGCCGGCGGATGCCACCCGGCCCAGCACGGTGACCACGTTGGAGGCATAGTCCTCCACCCCGATCGTCACATGAGGGTGGCTGAAATACTCGCGCAGACGACGGTCCAGCGCGGCCTGCGCCTGCTCACGGGTCAACTGGTTCAGGAACACGTCGCCCACCAGTGGCAGGGTGATCATGCCGTCGGGGCCGATGACGAACTTGCCGCTCACCTCCTGGCGGCCGAACACGTCGACCCGCACGCTGTCGCCGCTGTCGAGCAGATACACCGGGTTGACCGACTCCTCCAGCAAGGCCAGATCCTCCTTGCTGGTCAAGGTCACGCTGACCCTTTCCCTGAGCTTGAAGGAATCGGGCGTCGAGGTGGAACATGCAACCAGGAACAGTGTGACTGCTCCAGTCAAAGCCCTGGTAAAAGAATGATATTTTTTCATGCGGATTCCCATTATGGTCCGCTACAGTGGCTCCCGTGCCTGACGCCCGGATTTTCCGGACATCAGGGCCTGCCTGCGAAGAACCGATGACAAACTACATCGCCCTGCTGGGCACCGTGCTCGCGCTGCGCATGCTGGCCCGGCGCGGCCTGGAGCACGCCATGCTGCGGGTGTGGCTGCCGGCGTTCCTGTGCTTCCCGTTCAACTTCACGGTCAAGATCGTCAGCGGCATCCCGGTGCTCAACATCATGCAGACCGCCATCCTGCCGGTCCTGGCGCTGCTGTTGCGCGACAAGCGGTCGGACATGAAGCTGGGCACCATGGAAAAACTGCTGGCGGTCTATGTGCTGTTCCGGGTGTTCGCCGATTTCCTGGGCCGGGGCTACTCGGACGCGCAGAACTACGCGTTTTACATGCTGACAGTGCTGATCGGCCCCTACCTGATCGGGCGCTACGTGATCGACCGGCGCGAGATGGACATCGCCACGGCACGCGCATTCGTTCTGATATTCGTGATCTGGTTTCCGATGTTCTGCTACGAGCTGAAATTCTGGACCAGCCCGGTCTTCACGGTTTTCGGCAGGTTCTTTCCCGACGCAGGCAGCGGCCTGTCACTGCGCTACGGCCTGGCGCGCACCGCCGGCCCTTTCGGCCACCCGATCCTGGCCTGCGTGATGATCGTGACGGTCTATCGCCTGCACCGCTGGCTGACCTGGATGGGGGAATGGCAGCAACCCCAGCCCGGCTGGCTCGGCAAGCTCGAAGCAGGCACGCGCTGGATGTGGATCTCGCTGTCGAGCAGGATCTCCGTCCTGCTGGTCCTGATGGCGCTGATGACGATCTCGCGCGGCCCGTGGATAGGCGGCTGCGCCGGTGCGGCGCTGGCGATGGTCGGCAACGCCAGGAACCGCAAGAAAGCGCTGATCATCTTCGTGCTGGTGCTGGGACTGGGCAGCGCCGTCGGCAAGATGGCGCTGGATGACTACATCACTCCCGCGCAAGGCGAGGCCATCAGCGGCGAGGCGCAGACCATGCTCTACCGCAAGGAGATGGTCGACCGCTACCGGGAGATCATGTACCAGAAGATGTGGTTCGGCTGGGGCTTGACGACCAGCCCCAAGATCAAGGGCATGGAGTCGGTCGACAACGCCTTCTTCCTGATGGTGCTGCAGCATGGCGTCATCGCACTGGCCATTTTCGTCGGCATCTTCGCTTGCGCGATCATCACGCAGATCCGGTACGGACTGGCAGCGCCAGCGAAAGACCCGCCCCTGGGCTTCACCTTCGCCGGCATCTACCTGGCCGCCTTCATCTCATTTGCCACGGTGTACATGGGTTCCCAGACCGAGCCCTTGCTGTTCTTCCTGCTGGGCTGGGGAGAAAGCGTCAAGAACCGGCGCGAGGTCACAGGTAGCCGCGTGGCAATCGGGGCAACCCCTGCCGCCAGGCCCCCGTTCCGCCGCATCCTGTGCTGACCCCATGGCATCCAACGCCGGTCCCGGACCGATCCATCGACTCTTTGCGGGCGCAGCCAGCAGAAAACACGGAAACCATGAAACCACCGGATTTGAGCCGATTGAAGAAAATCATCGGAAATAGCGGGCGCGAAATCCTCCTGCATGTCGAGAGATTCCGATCGAGGAAGACCGGCAAGACGATTGTCATGTTTCCCTGGCAGTCCGAACTCGGCAGCAGTTCCTCGCGCGAGCGGGTTTATGGCATGGCGGTTCGTCTCAGGCAGCAAGGCTGGCGCGTGATCGTGGTTCCGCATCAGCTCGGCCTGGCACAACGCCGGAGAATTCTGCGGCTGGAAAATCCGGACATGCTGCTGATCCAGACCTCGCGCCACGAACTGAATCGCCCGGCACTCTACCAGGCCAGGAACATGGTTTTCGACATCGATGACGCCGATTTCGAGAACCCCGCAGCCCGGCAATCAGTCATCGACTGTTGCACCGGGAGTTCGATGGTGATCTGCGGCAGCACATACATCAGAAATTTCTGCCATCAACACAACGAGCAGACCTGCGTGATATGGACCGGAATGGAAAACCAGCACGCCGGATACCCGCTCCCAAGCACGAGACGCAACATCGTGGCCTGGGGAACCAGCAACTCGCTGGCCTATGCCGCAGAACGCGAATTCGTGGGACGGGTGACCCGGATCCTGAGCCAGCGCCTGGAATTCGAGCTGTGGCTGTACGGAGCCAGCGAGCACCCTGACTTGCTGGATTTCAAATCCAGGATGCAGGACATGGGGGTCCCGTGCCAGCTGATTCCACCCATGTCATTCGCAGCATACCACCAATCCCTGGAATCCTGCGCTGTGGGCCTGCACCCCATCTCGGTCGAAAACTCGTTCAGCAGGGGAAAATCGTTTGGCAAGCTGAACTCCTATATCCAGAGAGGGGTGCCGATAGTCACGCAACGCGCACTGGACTACCCCGAATTCTTCAGCGACGGACACAGCGCCATGCTGGCTGATGGCGAGGAAGACTGGGCAAACCGGATCGAAGCGTTGCTGCAGCAGCGCCTGCTGAGGGATGCGCTGGCATCCCAGGCGTTTTCATCTTTCCTGCAAGAACTTGACACGCCCGTGGTGGCGAACAAAGTGGCGAGAATGCTTGATGCATGTCTTGCCAATGCCGAATGAATTCAATCCAGGACAACCCAATCCAGACATGAAAACCAGACGCGCCGCAGTCAAGCAGGACAGATAGATCAGAAAATGGCAATCAAGAGCGACTCCATCCTGCTGGTGCTCCCTGTGGCCTTCAAGAAAGGCGACAACGGCGAGCTGTGCCTGGAAAAACAGGCCTGCAACGGCATCGACCGATGGGCCGACAACTTCGCCCGCGTCACGGTCGCCTGCCCGGTAATCGATGAAAGCCGGTTCCAATCCGACACGACGATCGAGCATGTTCCGGCATCGAATCTGCAGCATCTCGACCGGGTGGAGCTGGTTGAACTTCCCGCTTCACACCGGATCAGGGATTACATCCAGAGCAGGAAACTGCTTGCCAGACTCATCGACGAGAACCGGTATCTCTGCTTCGCGATCGGCGGGCTGCTCGGTGACTGGGCCAGCCTGGCTGCCACCCAGGCCATCAGGCTGCGCCGGCCCTACGCGGTCTGGACCGACCGGGTTGAACACCAGGTCGTCAGGAATTCGTATCAGGACCGGCATGGACTGCGCCGGATCTACCGGTTTCTCAGGGACAGACTGCTGCAGTCCTGGCTGATGGCAATCGCCGAGAGGCATGTCATCTCGCGCGCTGAGCTTGGACTGTTCCACGGCATGGACTGCTTCGCGGCTTACAGGCACTGGTGCCGGGAACCCCATCTGGTGCACAACATCCACCTGAAGGAGAGCGACAGGATCAGTCCGCAGGCCTTGCAGGAGAAGATGCGGCAGATCATGGCGGGACGGGCGCTGCGCATCAGCTATGCCGGTCGGGTTGCGGCCATGAAAGGACCACTCGACTGGATCGAGACCATGGGTCAGCTGGAATCGATGGGAATCGATTTCAGCGCCAGCTGGCTGGGCGACGGCCCCCTGCTGGAGCAGGCACGCCAGCAGCTGAAGACCAGGGGACTCGACGACAGGGTTTCGTTTCCGGGCCACCAGGGAGAAAAAGACCGGTTGTTGCAGTCGTTCCGGCAAGCCGACCTCTTCGTCTTCTGCCACCAGACGCCGGAGTCACCGCGCTGCCTGATCGAGGCCATGCTGTCCGGGACCCCCATCGTGGGCTATGACAGCCCCTATCCGGAGGACTTGCTGCAGGAATTCTCAACGCGTCTGCTGACCGCCAGGAACGACACCGCAGCGCTGGCCAGCACCCTCCAACGGCTTGACAGCCACCGGGATGAGCTGGCACGGGCAGTCGAACATTGCCATCGCATCAGCGAACACTACACGGACCAGGCGGTTTTCAGCCACAGAAGCCGGCTCATCAAGGCGCATCTGCCGGCATAGGAATCACCCATTCAAATGTCTTGCGCTACAATTTGCAACATGCCGGCCAATATTCATTGGATCCACGATTTCAGGAATTACGACACAGCATGAAATTCGACATGAACCATAACTACTGCAATCCGATTGATATGTACATCAAGCAAGGCATGCAATTCGATGCCGTGCCTTATGTGATCGAAATGTTTCCGGCACCTCTGCCAGATGAAGTCAATGAAGAGCCAGTCAACAACATCTTTGATCTGACCATGACATCGGCACACTTTGGCTTCGATGAGATCTTCGTGCCGAGGAAGAAGACCGTCACGGGCCGGATGGGCGACCAGGCGGTGGAGTTCAAGACCGAGGACTTCCTGGCCTGGCAGCTCATGCGGGCCTCCGCCCGGACACTGTACTTCCTGGGCTCCAAGACCGACGCCATGCTGTACAGGCTGCTGGACTTCGATGAGGAGTACGAAAAAAACGAGAACTACGATCCAGAGGACTGGCTCTATCCGTATGGCAAGACGGAGCAGGAGCTGCAACCGGGCTTTGACTTCGTTGAGCGATTGAGGCGCGAGAAGCCGCAGGAACTGGTAGATTGTCTGGTAGGGTCGATCCTGGACGAAGACTTTGGCGTTTTGACCCATGGCGAGACCGAGATCGACGCCGACAACCTCGATGAGGTGCGTCAGATGTATGCCGAGTGGTCAGTGCCGCTGATGCTGGTGCATGAAGGCGATTTCGCGCCTTACATCGAAGCCGGTGTGGGTGACAACCTCATGCGCGACGGCTGGTATATCCGCCGCGTCACCGTTCGCAACTACGACGAAGGTGATTTCTCACTTCCATTTGAGCCGGAATGATAAGTTATTTCAAGGTAACTTTGCTACCTTGTCTTTGAATACCTGCTCGTATCTTGCCAGGTTGTTTTTCCATCATCACACCGGGATCATCGGTTCTATGGGGCGACAACAATTCTGACGCAGGAGGACCCGCAGCTCCAGGGGGTGACGTCGGTGGCGACATGAAAGTGGTCGGCGAGGCGTTCAGGCTGATTGAATGTCAGGGTGATCATCAATGAGTCCGGCCTTGCGCGTGTTTCAGAATTGGCCGAGGAGGCTGGTGAGCAGGTTGCCGGTTCCCACGATCCGGAAGCGGCCATCCTTGGTCTGGTTGGAGCGCGGGTCGTAGTAGCCCAGGATCACGAACCTGTCGTTCTTGAGAACCTGCACGCCGTCGGAACGGGTCTCGATATGGCCGATGATGCGGAACTTGGAGTCCTTAAGGGTCTGGGTCGACATGCTGATCTCCTGGGTGAAAATTGCCGGGAACCTTCGGGGCTGGGCCTGCTGGAATTTTCCACCTGAAGCACGTCAATTTCTGTCGTTTCGTGAGGTGTTGTGAAAGCTGCTGATTTCATGCGTCTGGTGCCCCTGCTGCCGCAGCGTGCCGACGCGGCACTGACCACCCGCGAACTGGCGCGCCGCTTCTACGGCCTGTCGTCGCCGGAAGAGGCCGGATCGCATCAGATCCGCAAGATCCAGCGCAGCCTGGAGGAACTCAGTGTGGCTGCCGAAGAGGGCCAGGCTCCGGTGGCGAAGGTCGAGGGAAGCAATCCGCCGGCCTACTACTTGCGCAACGAACACCTGGTCCAGTGGTACATGACCGAGCAGGTGGCGCTCAACCTCCTGCTGGCCAGACAGACACTCAAGGCGGCCGTGGGCGACGAGGTGTTGGGAGCCGGCAGTCTGGAGCAGGCAGCCGGACAGCTGGTACGGGAATCGCGGGAGACGCAGCGCCTCTGGAGCAGGATCAGGATGGCGCGCAGCGGGATCGGACGCCAGCCGCCCGCGATCGCGCCCCAGGTCATGAAGGTCCTGCTGGAAGCGGTGCGCACGGACCGGCAGGTCCGCCGCCAGTACACCAACGCCAGAGGCGTCTTCAGCACCCGGGACGTCACGATCCACGGTCTGGTCCTGAAGGACGACTCCGTCTATGTCCTGGTCAGCGAAGGCCTGAGCGATCCGCTGCAGCACCTGCCGGCACACCGGATTGTCCATGCCGAGCTACTGCACAAGCCGGCGCAGCACCGACCCGGCTTCGACCTGGACGACTACATCGAACAGGATTTCCAGCTCTCGCATGTCATCAACCGCGAAAAGCCCTCGGGTCCGATCGAGCTCCAGCTGCGGGTCAGGAACAGCCACCTGTACCACTTCCGTGAACGCCCGCTGACCCGGGCGCAGGTGGTGGCAGAGGATCCGGAACGACCGGGATGGCACCGGGTGAGCGCGCATCTGCCCGATACCTTCATGCTCAAGCATTTCCTCCAGAGCATGGGGTCTGGCGTCGAGGTGCTGGCACCGGCGGCGCTGCGCCAGGAAATCGCCAGGGAAGCCCGCGAGACCGCGAGCTGGTATGCCGCCTGACAGCGCCTGCGCGACCTGCGGCCACGGCCTCAGGGACGGCCCAGGGCGTTGCGAAGCTCGCGGGCGTCCTGTGCAGCGGGATTGACCTTCAGGAGCTGGTCCAGGTTCCGGATGGCGTCGCGGACCAGGCCGGTATTGGCCTGGCTGACCGCCAGGTTGAACCGCGCATCCTCGAAGGCTGGCGACAGCTTCAGCGCCGCCTGGAAGAATGCGATGGCGTCCTGATCCTTGCCGAGTGACTGGGCCAGGACGCCGAGACTGTAGGGAGGCAGCGGACTGGAAGGGTCGAGCCTTCTGGCCTTGCCGAAACTGTCCTGGGCCGCCTTGGCATTGCCCAGCACGGCCTGCGCGTTGCCCTGGTTGATGAGTGCGTCAAAGTGATTGGGCTGGAGCTGCAGGATCTTCCTGGTCCAGACCAGCTGCTGCCCGGCCTGCCCTGCCTTGCCGTACAGGCCTGACAAGGCCAGCATGGTCTCCAGGTCGTTGGGTTTGAGGTCCAGCATCTTCAGCGCTGCACGTATCGACTGCGGGAGGTCGCCGCGTGCCTGCGCCTGCTCGCCTTGCTGGCGCAAGCGGTTGAAATCAGCGTCGTTCGCGTGCGCGGGCTGCGCCAGCGTCGCGAGGCACATGACCAGGAAAAAGTTCTCGGTCCACCGTCTGGGAGAGCGCAGTTGCATCATCGGGAAAGCAGGTTCAGGATCAGGCTGCAGTGTCCCGTCACCCCGCGACATTTCCTGTCGCATCAGAGAGGACGGGCTACGGCTGCGCACGCCGCGGCTTGATCACGGCCGGCACCCCGACCGCCAGCGCACCCGCCGGCACGTCGGTCAGTACCACGGCGTTGGCGCCGATCACGGCATCGTCGCCGATGTGGATGGGGCCGAGCAGCTTGGCGCCGGCGCCGATATCGACCCGGTTGCCGATCACGGGCGCGCCGCGCAGGCCGGCATGACGCAAGCCCAGGGTCACGCCCTGGCGGATCACGACGTCGTCGCCGATCACGGTGTCGCCGCTGATGATGACAGCGCCGAAATGCTCGATCAGCAGCCGGCGCCCGATCCGGGTCTCGCAGTGCAGCTCGATGCCGGTCATGATCTGGACCAGCGTGCGCAGCACGCGGTAGATGAAGGAGAACGGCTTGCGCAGCAACGCCGGCCGCACGCGGTAGCGCCACTGGCCGAGGCGGAACACGCACATCACCCAGAAACCCTGGCGCGAGATGTCGCGGCCGTAGGTCTGCCAATCCTCACGCAGATGCTCGAACATCGATCGCCTTTCTCACCAGGGCCTGGGCGGACTGCTGCGGCCGCCATCGGTCTCGCGCCAGGCCTGGCGCATCAGCGCGACCACGCGCTCGGACTCAGCGGCCTTGCGCAGCAGCCCCTGGCGCCGCGCACGCCAGGCGCGCAGACCGTGCCAGCCGGACTCCAGCGCGGCCACGCCACGCGCCAGCGCGCCATGGTGCTTGCGGTAGTAGAGCAGCTGGCTGCGCATGCGCCACAGCGTGAGCTGGGAGCCGGACGATGAGAATTCCTGGTCTGCCAGCGTCCTGGACGACTCGCCGCCCGAGTGCCGGATCACCACGTCGGGCCAGTACAGGATCTTCCAGCCCCGGGCGCGGAAGCGCCGGCACAGATCGACCTCCTCGCAATAGAGGAAGAAGCGCTCGTCGAAGGGACCGACCTGATCGAGCGCCGCGCGGCGCATCAGCGCAAAGGCGCCCGGCACCCAGTCCACCGTGGCGGCCTGGCCGGAGTTGTCCCAGGTACGGTCGAAGCGGCCGAAGAAGCGCGATTGCGGGTAGCGCGCCGCCAGGCCGGAGAGCACCAGCAGCTCGTTGAGCAGGGAGGGAAACCGCCGCGCGGACGGCTCGCGCTGCCCGTCCCGGCCCAGCAGCAGGCCGCCGCCCAGGCCGATGGCGGGGTCAGCCTCGATGTGGGCCAGCGCACGCTGCAGTGCCTGGGGTTCGAGCAGCGCATCCGGGTTGAGCAGCAGCACATGGTCGCCCCGGGCCTGCAGGAAAGCCAGGTTGTTGGCAGCGGCAAAGCCGAGGTTGCTGCCACTGCGGATCAGGCAGATGCCAGGAAACTCCTGCGCCACCATGTCGGCCGAGGCATCGCGCGAAGCGTTGTCGACGACGATCACTTGCAGCCGCAGGCCCGCGGTCACGCTGAACAGGCGCTGCAGGCAGGCGCGCAGGATGTCGCGCGTGTTGAACGAGACGACGATGACGCTGATGAGGGGCTGAATCGACATGGTCAGTTGCTCGGGGCGTCGCGGCGGGTGCGCTCCCAATCGGCGCGGGCTTGCGAGGTCTTGACGGTGGAGCGCAGCATGCGCAGCTTCCACCACAGGTATTCGGGCACGGCCCACAGCGCCAGCCCGAGGCGCCGGGCACCGAGTCCGCCGATGCCTGCAGCCACCAGCACATGCAGCGCCAGCAGCATCAGCCCGGCCAGGCCCAGGCCGCGCGCCCAACCCAGCGGCAGCGCCAGCAAGGCCAGCAGCAGCCAGCTGTGGTACGCCAGCGGCGGCAGCAGCAGGTCGAGCAGGGGCTCGAACAGGCGCCACTGGCCGCCAAAGCCACGGCGCAACAGGCCGACGCCATGGTCGCGCAGCATGCGCAGGCGGCCGCCCTCCCAGCGCGCGCGCTGCGTGGCCTGGCCGCTGCCGGCCAGCGGCATGTCGCCGCGCACGCCGGTCTCGTCGGCGAAATGCACGCGCAGGCCCTGCCTGACCAGGCGCAGGTGGTATTCGAGATCCTCCACCACCGAGGTGGCGCGGTAGGGCACCTGCTGCAGGGCCTGTGCCGTCAGGACGAAGCCGTTGCCCAGGATGCCGGCCGACCAGCCCAGCGCATGGCGCGCGCGCGGGCGCAAGACATTGAAGGCGCACAGCGCCAGCTCGGCGAGCCGGGTGCGCGGCGACTGCTCGGCATTGAGCACCGTGTAGCGCGTCTGCACCGCCAGCGCGCCGGCACCCAGGTGGCGGCGCAGCACGGCCAGCAGGTTGGGCTCGGCCAGCGTGTCGGCGTCGATCACCACATAGGCCACGAAGCCTTCCCCGGCCAGCAGACCGAAGGCATGATCGAGCGCATGGCCCTTGCCGCGCTGCTGGAGGTCGTGACGCTCCAGCACTCTTGCGCCCCGCGCCCGGGCAATCGCCGCGGTGTCGTCGCTGCAGTTGTCGGCGATGACGCAGACCGTGGCCACACCATCCGTCCGGGCGATGCCGAGCAGGTTGTCGAGCGTGCGCGCGATGCCGGCGGCCTCGTCGTGCGCCGGCACCACGATGGCGATGCGGCCCGCCAGCGGATGCTGATCCGCAGCCGGCACCACGCGGCGCAGGCCGGCCAGCGTGAGCAGCGCCAGATAGCACATCCCCGGCAGGGTGGCGAGCGCCAGCAGGACCGCCAGCGCCGTCCACAATCCGTTCACGTAGGCGGTCATGCATCCGCTCCCAGCCGGGCCGCAAAGATGGCGCCCAGCCGCGCCACGTTGTGCGACAGGTCGTAGGCTTGCGCCACGCGGCGGCGGCCGGCTTCGCCGAGCTCGCGGCGCCGCTGGGCATCCGCCTTGAGCCAGGCCAGGCGGTCGGCGAGCTCCTGCACGTCGGACGGCGTGACCAGCAGGCCGTCGATGCCGTCGCGGATCAGCTCGGGAATGCCGGTGATTCGCGTCGTGACACAGGGCACGCCGCTGGCCATGGCCTCCATCAGCACCACCGGCACGCCCTCGGCAAAGCTGGGCAGCGCGAACACATCGCTGTCGCGGTACCAGGCCCGCACCTGCTCCATGTTCTGCGCGCCGGTGAAAGTCACCTCCCGGAGGCCGAGTGCCGCGGCGCTGGCCTGCAGCGAGGCCTCGTCGGGCCCGGTGCCCACGATCACCAGCCGCAAGGCATGGCCCTGCTCGCGCAGACGGGCGCAGGCTTCGAGCAGCACATGCTGGCCCTTGGCCGGCGTCAGCCGTCCCACGCACAGCACGGTGAACGGCCGCTGCGACAAGGCGGCAGGCTGCGGGTTGTAGTTCGCCACGTCCACCCCCAGCGGGCAGACCTCGAACTTGTCCCAGGCGCTGGCGGGCGAGAGCTTCATCAGCTGGCTGCGCGCGAAGCGGCTGATGCAGACCAGGAAGTCGGCCGCTGCGATCTTGTCAACCAGCCGCTGACCCGGCACGTCGTAGAACTCGTCCGGTCCGTGGACGGAGATCGACAGCGTCATCGGCACCATCGGCCTGAGGATCAGCGCGATGTTGGCAGCCGCGCTGGCGAAATGCACATGCAGGTGCCGCAGTCCCTGCGACTCCATCCAGCGCGCCAGCATCAGTGCCTCGGTGCAGTAGAACAGGCCGAACAGAGCGCGCCTGAGGTCCCAGCCACCAAAGCTCAGGCCGGCCTTGAGGCCACGCCAGTACGCGCGCGGATGGCGCCAGCCCCACAGATGACCCTGCAAGGCCCCGCGCAGGCCGTGACGCTTGAGGCAGTAGGTCGATCCGGCCTCCTCCACCTCGTCAGGCGTCATCTGCGCCTGCGCGCGGTCGGGCGCATTGACCGACGCGCAGCGGATGTCGAAGCCGGCCTCGCGCAGCTGCCGCACCTCGCGCAGGATGAAGGTGTGCGAAACCGCCGGGTAGCGGCTGACCAGATAGGCCAGGCGCGGCGCCTGGGTTGACGAACTCATGACGGTTTTCCTTCGTCCAGCATGGATTGGTACAAGGCCCCTGCGGCCGCCACCTTGGCGCTCCAGCTGTAATGCGCCTCCACCTTGCGACGGCCGGCCAGACCCTTGGCGGCCCAGTCGGCCGGCTGCGCGACGACCTGCTGCAGCAAGGCGGCGATGTCGGCCGTCGCCTGCCGCGCCATGGGCTCGACCAGCGCGCCGACGCTGTCATCGACCAGTTCGGCCGGGCCGCCGAAGCGGATGGCGATCACCGGCCGCGCCGAGGCCATGGCCTCCAGCAGCACCGCGCCGCCGGACTCGCGCACCGAGGGCAGGCAGAAGACATGGCAGCGCTGCATGTGGCCCGCGACCGCGGAGAGCGGCTGGTTGCCGACGAAATCCACCACGCCGTCCAGGCCCCGGGCATGCTGCTCCCACTCGGCGCGCAAGGGGCCGTCGCCCACCACCGTGAGACGAACCGCCTGTCCCGCCGCCCTCACCTGCCCCACGGCATCGATCAGCAGGGTCAGCGCCTTGGCCGGGATCAGCCGGCCGACGAACAGCACTTGCAGCGGCTGCTGCGGCCCCGGTGCGGCCGGCCATGGCATGGGGCGGAAGCGCTCCAGCTCGACGCCGTTCTCCAGCATGAACTCGCAGCGCTGGCGGTGGCGCGGCGGCACGCCGGCGAGCGTGGCCTGAGTCGCCACCAGCAGGCGGGTGGCGCGGCGCGACGAGCCGATCAGGCCGTCGAACCAGCGGCCGAACTCGCGCAGCCTGACCACCCAGGTCGATTCCTGGCGCAGGATGGCGGCAAAGCCCGGCGGATCATTGAGTCCGCTGTTGAGCGGGCCGATCACGGTCGGCATGCCGAGGCGGACCAGCCAGGTCGGCGCGGCCAGGCTGACTGGTGTCACGCGATGCAGGATGTCCCAGCGCTCACCCTGGCGCCGGCGCAGCAGCCGCCAGGCCACGGCATCGAAGACGAAATAGTCGAGCGAGCTGACGAGGAAGACGCCGTGCTCGCTGTGGGGAAACAGGCGCCTGGCCAGGCGATACAGCGGACCGGCGAACCACTCGGTGTCGATGTAGATCACTTCGCTGCCGTCGATGGGTGCCTGCGCCGCCTCCAGCGCCTGGCGGTTGCGCACATGCGTGACCAGCGTGACCCGGTGCTGCCGTGACAGGCGGCTGTACCACTCCCAGCCGATCTGCGACACCGATCCCATGCCGGGACCGCACTGATAGGCCACCAGCAGCAGATGCACGCTCATGCGGGTTCTCCTGCTGTCGGGCGTGACAGCGGGCGCGCCGGCACACCGACCACGACCTGCCCGGCAGCGACTGATCGCGTCACCACCGCATTGGCGCCGACCACGGCACCGTCGCCGATCTCGACACCGGCGAGCACCACGGCACCGCGGCCGATCCAGACCTGGCGGCCGATGCGGATCGGGCGCGCCTCGTGCCCCGAATGGCGCAGATCCAGGCCCTCACCGTGGCGGTGGTTGGCATCGCGCAGGCTGGCGTATTCGCCGATCAGGCTGCCGTCACCGATGCTGACCCGGTCGAAGGCGACCACATGCACGCCGCGCGACATCACCACGCCATCGCCGATCTCGATGCGGCCGGCCTGCTGCGTCTCCAGATAAAGCCCCGGATAGAGGTACAGGTTCCGCCCCAGCTGGATCCGGCGCGTGCCGTGCAGCTCGGGCATTCCCAGCACGACCACCGAGGGCTCGACCCCCGGCACTGCCGCGCGCAAGCGCGTGTAGGCCCACAGCCGCCACCAGGCCGCCAGCGGCTGGTCGGTCAGGGAGGCAAAAGGCCACAAGGCAGTGGCAAGCAGGGATTTCAGGGCCATCTTTGGATTCGGTGGGATCAGGCCGACAGCGCAGCGGCCGGAGGGCGTCTTGTATTCGATCAGCTGGCGGCGCCGGCCGCGGCGGGCGTCGCGTTTCTGCGCCAGCTGGCCCAGCAGGATCGGAACCTGCTGCAGATGGCTGTGGACCGCGTACCACCAGCAAGTGGCGCGGTCGGCCGACTTCCAGGCGCAGCGGCGGGCGCTGCGCCCGAGCAGCGCCAGCACCGTCAGCGCACCGAAGCTGGTCAGACCGAGGGCCCAGGTGAACGGCAACAGCGCACAGATCAGCGCGAGCAGCAGCGGCGCCAGCAGCAGGAACCCGCCATGCAGCAGATTGCGCCGCGACTCGCGCCGCCAGAAGGGGTCCGGACCGTCACGGCAGCGGGCCGAGACCTCGGCGTAGGCATGTCCGGCGCGAAACGCGCGCCGCCAGTACGCCGACCAGGTCGTGAGCGCCAGGTCGTGCCGCGTCATCGGCACATCGAGGTGCACGATGCGATGGCCTGCGGCGCGGATGCGGCGGCACATCTCGGGCTCCTCGCCGGCGATGAGCTGCTCATCGAAGCCCCGCACCTGCTGCAGCACGGCACGCCGCATCAAGGCGTCGCCACCGCAGAATTCGCTGTCCCCGGCAGGATAGATCCAGTCGAGATCCAGCACCCGGACGAACCAGGACTGCTGCGGGCGCGACTCGCGCCGGTGTCCCCAGACGACCGCCACCTCGGGCTCCAGGGCTGCCAGGGCGTGGCGCAAGAAATCGGGATGCAGTTCGGTGTCACCGTCCAGGAAAAGGACCAGGTCGCCGGCTGCAGCTTGCCAGCCGGCATTGCGCCCGAGGGCGGCAGAGGGCCGCAGCGGCTGCACCTGCAGCACGCGCACGCCGCGATCGGCTGCGCGCTGCGGACTGCCATCGCTGGAGCTGGAATCGACGTAGATCACCTCGATCCGGCAGCGGCTGCGGTCGCAGCGCTCGATCGCATCCAGGCAACGCAGCAGCCGCTCGCCCTCGTTGCGACCGATCACCACGACCGACACCAGCGGCCATGTCGCTGCGGCACCGACAGGGAGAAGCGATGTCATCGACAGGACCCTGCAACGGCGCCAGCCTCGATTGAAGAGCCGGCACCGGCCTGGCTGATATCAGGCGTGAACATCTTTGCTCCTTTCAGCGGGCCTTCATGCCGAGATGGCCGGGGACAGCGCGCTGCAGTGCCGCGACGAACCGGTCGTGCACCGCATACGCGCGCTGGCTGTCGCCGTCCAGGCTGGAAATCCGCACCAGCACACCATCGGGGATCTCGCCCAGCAGGCCATGGCGCAACTGCGCCAGCTTGCGCCCCAGACCCGGCAGCGTGGTCTGCCGGCCCACCGTCATCCAGTAGCTGATCGGCTCGACCCGGCCGTGCTGCACCGCCACCAGGCGCCGCAGCCCGAGGGTCTGGCCGGGCAGCTGCAGCCAGTCTGAGCGCGGCTCCAGCAGTGAAAAGCCCTGCGCCTGGTAACAGAATTCGGGCCGGTGGGCCTGCAATTCGCCGAGTTGCCAGCCGCCATACGCGATCGACAGCATGATGCGATCGCCTCGTGGATCGACATAGGTGCGCGACAGGGTCTGGCCGTAGAGGCGCTGCATGTTCGCCTGCAGATCGGCGGCCACCAGCATGTCGGCGCCCCGATCATGCGTCCAGTCACCGATCTGCTGCGGCACCAGTTGCTCGAGCGCGGGCATGGGATCGCGCTCGGCCATCATCCGCCGGGGCGTCAGCAGCTGTGCCGCAACGGCAGTCGACAGCAGCAAGGCAGTGAGCAGCAGGCTCGAACGCCAACGGGCGGGGTCGCCACCCTGCCTTCTGGGCGGCGGATCGGCGGCTTGTCCGCCCGCGGCAGGCCGCATGCCGCGCGACAGCAGCCCATCGAGCCACAGCAGCCAGCCAAAGGCCGATGCGTACAGCAGCAGGCCGGCCAGATCGTGCCAGAAGGCCTGCCCGACGGCGTCACCCCAGTGATAGGTGAGCAGCAGCAACAGCACGACCCGGATGCCGTTGGCCAGCAGGGACAGCGGCACCAGCGCCGCCAGCAGCAGCAGACCGTGCCAGCGCTGGCGCGGCCCGGTCAGATGCAGGTACAGCAGGCCCAGCGCGACCAGGAAGACCAGGGAATGCAGGCCGGTACAGGCATCGGCCACCAGCAGCCGGTAGGGTCCCAGCGCCAGCACGACGCCGCTGCGCGCGACGGGATAGCCCAGCGCGTACAGCAGCCCCTCGGCACCCTGCGAGATCCAGACCTTGAGCGGACTGGTCAGGCGGTCGATCAGCCAGCCCGGAAGCGGCAGCGCCAGCAGCATGAAGCCGATCGGGAACCGCAGCCGTGCCAGCGCCTGCCGCCCGCCCAGCACGAGCACCACGGCCACCAGCAGCAGGACGCAGGCCAGCAGCGTGAGCAGTTCGATCTGCTGCGAACGCCCCACCGCGTACAGCGGCACACCCAGCGCCCACCACGGCCAGGTGCTGCCCGCCACCCAGCCGGCCGGGCTCCGGATGAGCTGGCAGGTCCTCAATGCCAGCAACAGCAGGGCGGGCCCCAGCAACCAGGGCCCGTAGGAATTGCTGTGCGAGCTCCACTCGCGTTGCGCCAGATCCCGCAGCGCCAGACCGAACAGGCCCAGCCAGGCCAGCACCGGCAAGCCTGCGGGCCAGGGCCGATGACGTTGCGCCCAGGCTGGCACGGCCAGGCTGGAAGTCATCGCAAGGCCCTGCGCTCGATCCTGGACTGGGCCCGCAGCTCGGCCAGCGCCTGGCTCAGGGACTCGGCATCACGCCGCTTTTGCAGGTGCTCCCGGATCACCGGCGCGGCGGCCGCCCAGGCGATGGGCGCGGCCTCGGCCGACAGCATCTGGTAGATGATCAGTCCGCGCGGCAGGCGGAACGCGACCAGCTCTCCGGGCGCAACCCGGAGCATGCGGTCGGCCATCTCGATCGGCAGCTGCTCGGCCGGACGGACCAGCATCTGGTCGTTGGCCCCGGGCCGCTGCCGCAGCCAGGCCAGCAACTTCGTCAAGTCCGGTTGCTGTTCCATTCGCTGCTGCAGCTCGGGCCAGGCCGGCGCGTCGCTGGCGAGCGAGACCTCGTGCAGGCGGTACAGCTTGCGCTGGCTGAACAGGGCCGGATGATCCCGGTAGAAATGGGCCACATCGGCATCCGTCGGCGCCGGCGAGGCGGCCGACAACTCGGTCGCCTGGGCGGCAGCCAGGATGTCGCGCCGGGCCTCTTCGAGCCGCATCATCACGTCAGGTCGCCGGTCCAGCCGGTTTTCCAGCGCCCGCTGCACGACCAGCTGGCGATCGATCAGCTTGTCAAGCAAGGCGCTGCGGTCGGCTTGCGATCGCGGCTGCGGCGCCTGCGACAGCGCAAAGTTGAACTGGTGGACCGAGATCTCGTTGCCGTTGACCCGCGCCAGCACCTGCCCGTCATCAATGTCGGGCTGGCAAGCCGCCAGCAAGACCGCGCCGGACATTACCAGGAAGCGCCAGGACAGCATCAAGCCAGCGCTGCACCCAGTGCGGGCAGGGCTGCGCGGCGCCGGTTCCAGACGGCGGCGGCGAGCATGAGCAGGCCCGCCAACATCAAGGCGTAGTCACCCGGCTCGGGCACGGGCGAGACGAAGGCGGCCGAGCCGGGTCCCGCCTGGCTGCCGGTCGGAGCGCTTGCCACGCTGCTGCCTGAACTCACCACCGTCGGCGTGGTGTTGAAGCCAGAAGCAGCGGTCGTGGCCGTCCCGGTCTGCAACGCCGAATTGATGTTGGCATTCTGCAACGCAGAAGCAGCGGCATTGCCGGCGGCAACCGGGTTGTAGTTGTCGCTGATCTTCACGGCCGCGACCGGACTCGTTGCCAGGGACCCGGCCAGGGAGCCGCTGCCCGTGATGGCGGCAGCGGCGTCCGGGGTCGGTGCCGAGAACGTCACGGTAGCGCTGACAGTGACAACATCGTTGCCCTCCTCTGCAGCCAATGCAGGTGCAGCTGCCCACAGACCGGCCAGGATCAGGCTCAAGAAGACGGAACGGTTGGATTTCATGAGTACAGCAAGACAGCCCATTCAGCCACAGGCAGTGACCAATTTTTTATCACTTTGAGTGATTATAGACCAGTCATGCAATCATGAGTCAACCATTAAAAATCCTCGGATAAAGCCATGGATAGCAGAAATTCCCACCACGCGCGCGCAGCCGGCTGGCACCGATTTTCAGAACCCGAGGCTGGCGCCAGCGCCCAGCAGGGTCGCCACACCCAGGAAGGCAAAGACTGCGGCGGCGATCGAGTGCACCAGCCTCATCGGGATCCGGTTGGCGAGCTTGTCGCCGACGAAGACGGCGGGGACGTCGGCGATCAGCATGCCCAGCGTGGTGCCGACGACGACCAGCAGCGGCGCCGCGTAGTGAACCGCCATGGCCACGGTGGCGATCTGCGTCTTGTCGCCCATCTCGGCCAGGAAGAAGGTGATCAGCGTCGCGCCGAAGACGCCGAAGCGCGCAGCGATCCGGGTTTCCTCCTCCTCGATCTCGTCGGGGATCAGGGTCCAGATCGCCATGCCGATGAAGGACAGACCGAGCACCCAGCGCAGCACCGCGGGGCTGATGGCCGAGGTGATCCAGGCCCCGAGCGCCCCGGCGAGACCGTGGTTGACGAGGGTGGCGGCCAGGATGCCGAGGATGATGGGCAAGGGCTTCCTGAAGCGCGCGGCGAGAATGAAGGCGAGCAACTGGGTCTTGTCACCGATTTCGGCCAACGCGACGACCCCGGTGGAGACGAACAAGGATTCCATGATGTTTTCCTGGCCGGATGCGAACGATCGACCACGGCGCATCCCCGGCCGCATCGGAGGCGCTGTGATCAAAGGTCTTGCCAGGTGCGGGAACTGCCTGCGCCATGGCCTGCGGGCCAAGGATGTTGACGCAAGCCTCTTCAGGGCGAAGAGCGGCTACTCCCCAATGACGGCGGGATTGTAGCCGGGCCCCAAGCGGGACATGACCCCAGGCTCAGGCGCAATTCGAAACTGCGGCAACAATCAGGTATCGAATACAGGCGATGACCGTGAGCTTCCGTGCATTGTGCACATCACCCAGGTCATCAGAGGCTTGACTGGCGGGGGCATGAAAAATGTACAGGCGCACATTGCTGATCGGATCAGGACTCTGGGCACTGGGGCTTGCCGCCTTCGGAGCGTCGTCCGCCCTTGACCTTTCGGCGCTGGCCAGTCAGGGCGGCGTGCTGCTGATCCGCCATGCCAGCACCGAGCGCGGCGTGGGGGACCCGCCAGGCTTCGCCCTGGGCCAATGCGGCACCCAGCGCAACCTGTCGGAGGCAGGCCGGGCCGAAGCCGTCGCCATCGGTGCCTGGTTCAGGCAGCACGGGCTGCAAGCGCAGGCGGTTCTCAGCAGCCAGTGGTGTCGTTGCCAGGACACGGCCCGACTGGCTTTCGGACAGCAGGAGGACTGGCCCGCACTGAACTCCACTTTTGCCGGGCAAGGCCAGCACGAGCCACAGCTGCACTTGCTGCGCGAGCGGCTGCGCCAACTCCCGGCGGGCAGGCTGGAGGTGTGGGTCACGCACCAGGTGATCATGACCGGACTGACCGGTGCCTACCCGGCCATGGGCGAGGGGTTTCTGCTGGATGCGAGCGGGACGCTGCGAGCCCGGGGCATGATGAAGGCCTGATGCACAGGTCGCCGGCATGGCTCAAGCTGGCGGTGTAAGCTGTATCCCCATGAAAAATCCGCTCGAACGACTCCAGGATCCCACCCTGCTCAAGACCGACGCATTCATCAATGGCGAATGGGTCACGGGCCGATCACGCTTTGCCGTGCACGACCCGGCGACTGGCATCCAGCTGGCCCAGGTGGCCAATCTGGGGCCGGCTGAAGCCGAAGCGGCGATCGCCGCGGCCAACGCGGCCTGGCCGGGCTGGAAGAACCGGACCGCCAAGGAGCGCAGCCAGATCCTGCGCCGCTGGTACGACCTGCTGATGGCGCACCAGGAGGATCTGGCGACGCTGATGACCGCCGAGCAGGGCAAGCCGCTGGCCGAGGCGCGCGGCGAGGTCGCCTATGGCGCGAGCTTCGTCGAGTGGTACGCCGAGGAAGCCAAGCGCGTCAACGGCGAGACGCTGCCGCAGTTCGACAACAACCGCCGCCTGCTGGTGCTCAAGCAGCCGATCGGTGTCTGCGCCGCGATCACGCCGTGGAACTTCCCGCTGGCGATGATCACGCGCAAGGTCGCGCCGGCGCTGGCCGCCGGCTGCCCGGTGGTGATCAAGCCGGCCGAGCTCACGCCACTGACCGCGCTCGCCGCCGCCGAGCTCGCGCGCCGTGCCGGCATCCCGGCCGGCGTGCTCAACGTCATCAGCGCCGACGCCGCGGGCTCGATCGAGGTCGGCCGGGTGCTGTGCGCCAGCGACACCGTGCGCCACCTGAGCTTCACCGGGTCGACCGAGGTCGGCCGCATCCTGATGGCGCAGTGCGCGCCCAGCGTCAAGAAGCTCTCCCTTGAGCTCGGCGGCAACGCGCCCTTCATCGTCTTCGACGATGCCGACATCGACTCGGCCGTCGAAGGCGCCTTCGCCAGCAAGTACCGCAACGCCGGCCAGACCTGCGTCTGCTCCAACCGCCTCTACGTGCAGGACGGGGTTTACGAGGAGTTCGTGCAGAAATTCGCCGCCAGGGTCGCCACCACCCAGGTCGGCAACGGCTTCGACGACGGCGTCAACCAGGGGCCGCTGATCGAGGAGGCCGCGCTGCAGAAGGTGCAGCGCCATGTCGATGACGCGCTGGCCAGGGGCGCGCGGCTGCTGACCGGCGGCAAGCGCCTCGACCATCTGGGCAGCGGCCAGTTCTTCGAGCCCACCGTGGTCGCCGACGCCAGCGCCGACATGCTGTGCGCGCGCGAGGAGACCTTCGGGCCCT
>JACCEE011104240.1_pt1 | contig 37739 bp, 49 predicted proteins | sample 7449931 | NCBI WGS metagenome assembly JACCEE01 (sample SAMN15323457, study PRJNA562643) | freshwater metagenome | isolation source: river surface water | place: USA:Blue River Watershed | collected 2017-08-19 | reverse complement strand
GAGCAGGTCCAGCTCAAGGGCGCGGTGCTGGCACTGCTCGACGGCGTGCGCGACGAGTCCGGCAAGGAGGCGGCGGTGCGCCTGGTCTTCGAGCCGCGCAGCCGCACGATCGAGTCCCGCGAGCTGATCACCGCGCTGCTGGCGCACACCAGCCTGGAGAGCTCGGCGCCGATCAACATGACGATGATCGGGCTGGACGGTCGCCCGACGCCCAAGGGCCTGCGCCAGGTGCTGCTCGAGTGGACTGGTTTCCGGCTCGACACGGTGCGCCGGCGCACCGCGCACCGCCTGGAGCGGGTCAGCGAGCGCATCCATGTGCTGGAGGGCCGCCAGCTGGTGCTGCTCAACCTCGACGAGGTGATCCGCATCATCCGCGAGAGCGACGAGCCGAAGGCGGCTGATGCGGCGCGAGAAAAATCCGCCCCTCGCCTGAGATAAATCAGCCAGCACCACACTTGCACCAGCCGCAAGAAAATTACAGCAGGCGAAATGCAGCCGTCACAGAGCTGCTGGCTTGGTGGGCCACTCGACGCCTTCAACCGGATCGACTGTTGTGCTCGGCAGGTCGCGCAGAGCCTGTCTGTAGGCCCGCAGATCAGGCGGCAGAAGTTCTTCGAGCGCCTTGAGCGCCCAGGCGTCTGACTCTTGCAGGTCAAGGTTTCGCCGTAGTCTGAGCTTGGCCATGGCCTCGGCACGGAGCTCTTCTGCAGTCCGTCGATCGCACCAGGTTTTCGTCAGCGGATCCCAGTCGTGTTGGTCCGAAGGGCGTGCAGGCTTGGCAATCCACGTCAGAGCAGTCTCGCTCCACCACGATGGCGCACTTGGCGCAGGCACGATCAGCAGCGAGTGGCCGTCCGGCACTGAGTGGAGCATCGCCTCATAGTTGCTGCCAGTTCGGAGGCATACGACTTCGCCGTTCGAGTCGATTTCGGGATAGTCCATGCAGCTCACCTCTTCAGGCAGATGATCGAGATCGTCGTGCCACCCATCACTGACACCCCCTGCGACCCATTGAGTTGTGTCGCGACGACATAGGCAGTCACGGGACCAGCGATTGCCCCGCTCCACGAGATCGCTGCTGGCACAGACGTCTGCCCGCTCGAACTGCCCTGTCCAGTCGCAGGCACAGATTTCGCGACCACTGCCCCGTTCACGACAAGGTTCAGGCGCCCGGTCGTAGGCGTGTAGGACGAGTTGGGCTCATTGCCTACAGACAGTCCGCCGATCACCAGAACCAGAAGCACTCCTGATGCGTTGGCCGAAACGGTCGGTGATTTGACGTTGCCCGGGAGCGCAGACGGAATCAGCAGCGAGGCCGACTCGGTGATCGAGTTGCCGGCGATGTATGTCGCCGCAGATGCCTCGTTGATTTGCCCGCCGATGTTGACACCGAAAGCAGCGCCGACCGTCGCTCCATCCTCTGGCTTTCCTGCACCGCTCACCGACGACCAGGTCGCCCGCTTGCTGGTCTCTTCGGCGATGCGCATGCCCAGCGCATTGCGCGTGCTGTAGACCACTGCCCACCGATCGCGGAAAACCGCCGCATCGATCTCTGTCGTGGTCGACGGGTCGTTCCACGCCGGCACCAGGCTGCCCAGGTATGCGGCCAGCGCCGCTTTGGCGGCCACCGCCGCGTCTCGCTCAGACACGATGCCCAGCGCGGCGGCCTGCGCCAACATCAGTGGCAACCCCTCATCGACTTCCCGCCACGAGATGATCAGTGCCGACTTCTCGGCACCGGTGAGCATCGAGTCCGCACCGATCTGGTCGATGCGGTTCAGCGCCTCGTCGAGCTCGCGGGTTACATCCTCGGCCATCTTGGAGCCCACCGGTGAGCCGGCTGGCGCGCCATGAGTGGCATTCAGATCGCCGGCATAGCCGATCTGCCTGGTGCTGGTCGGCGATCCAGGCGTGTACGGAGGCGCCTGTGAGTACTCGTTGGCGATGCGACAGACCTGCGGGTGCAGCATCCAGCCGTATGAGCTGCTTTCGCCGGCGAAAGTGTTGCCCTTGACGAACACCATGCGCAAGGCTACGGCCAGCGGAGGCGCCTGGGTCACGACGTCGATGCGCCTCCATTGGTCCAGTGATTGCTGCCCGCCTCGATCGGCATCTGCCCTCTGCATCCAGATCGTCCCGCCACCTGGCAGACGAGCACCCGTCGCGGCACGGTACTCGACGACCAGCCCCACGATGCATCGGTGGGCCGCGAGCCAGCCGCTTGTGCAGATCCACTCGCCTGACTCGACTGGGATAGGTTCATCGGTGAACCAACCGCCGAAGACATCCTGGTCACCGATGTCAGACACGCGCCCGCTCTGCACCACCGTGAGCGCATCGCAGCCAGGTGGCACCCACGTGCCAGAAACATCCCGAGCACGCTCCGTGCCGGCATAGGCCAGCGGCTGTCCATCGATCCACGGAGCTGACACCCAGCCTGCTGTCGATCTGCTCGCGAACTCCGAATTTGGAATCAGGTTGCCTGACTCCCCGCCCCATGGCGTGCGGTCATCACCCACGACCAGGAGCGAGCCATCGAGCGTCAGCCCTGATTCAGTCCCCAGCGGATTCACAGTCCGCACGGACACGTCCAGCGCGCCAGGCGTCATGTTGTCGATGTCCACAGACTGCCCGCTTGTGACGGGCATCGTGTTCCATTGCCCTGCTGACAGTCGCCAGCTCACGCGGTAGTGCAGCCCCGGCGCCGCCGGCACCCAACCCACCGTCACGCGCGAATACGCCACTCCAGCCACGCGATACACCGTTTCACGGAGCGAAAGCGGCCCAATGGCGACTGGCGCATCCTCGCGCATCCGGCTGACTGGCTTCTCGTCGAACTTCAGGCCCAGCTCGATCCAGTCGTACTTGCCGGGCTGATGGGCGACGCCGACGATGTCGTAGGTGTTCGGCGCCTTGCCCTCGGCCAGCCGGATGCAGCGCCACGAGGTCGGTGCCACCGCTGAGCTTTCGAGCACCCAGACCGACTGAGCGGGCGGCACGACATCCAGCGCCGACGAAAGCGTCACCAGAGTCGTTTTTCCGGCACCGGTGACGACGGGCCGGGAGATCGTGCGCAGGCCCATCACCTGCGTCGTGTCCGGCACCATGACGTGCAGCGTGTAGGACTCACCGCCGCGCAGCTCGACCTCGCGGTCCAGCGTCACCTGCGTGGCCGTGGCGGTGCTGACCAGGCCGCCGAGCTGCTCGCCCGTGACATTCGGGTCGGCGATCTGGAACACGCGCCCCATGGGCACAGCCGCGCCGATCGATCCGACCGAGAAGGAAACCGTTTCCCCCTCATGCGCTTCGGTGTAGAGGGCCCATTTCGCCAGCCGGAGCGCCTGCCCTCGCGAGGTACACCCGATCGGCGACAGCTCCAGATTCTCGACGCCGTACTTGACGACCAGGTCCGGATCGGAAACGAATTCCGGCTCCAGCTTGTACTGGTTGTCGGGGTTGTTCCACCAGACGATGCAGCCGGACTTCTTCGTGCCGCGGGCACTGCCCTCGTACTTGAACACGCCGTCCACGACATTGGCTGGCACGAACAGGCTGTAGGCGTCGCTCGGCGCATCCTGCTGCACCGAGAACGCACTGCCGCCGTAGCTCAGGATCGCGCGGAAGATGGCCGCCATGTCCTGCAGCACCTTGTAGGCCTCGGCGGGGCGCTGCAGGTACAGGTTCGCCGTGAAGCGGGGCTCCATGCCGCCGCGGCCGTCGGGCACGCCGACGAACTGACCCGCGGCGTTGACCGCATCGCAGTAGCGCCCGATCGCGTAGAGCTGCCACTTGTCGAACTTGGTGCTGGCCACGCGGCGGCCTAGTCCGTAGCGGGGGTGGGTCGCCAGATCGAAATAGACCCATGCGGCGTTGTTGCTGTACGCCAGCTTGAACAGCCCATTCCAAGCCCCCGTGTAGGTCCGGGTCGCCGGGTTGTAGTTGCTGGGCACCTGAATGATGCGACCGCGCATGTGGTACGCCCGAGTCGGCACGCGCTGGTGGTGCTCCGCATCGACGCGCAGTGCGGCCAGCGCCGAGTTCGGGTACCGCAGCTTGGCCGTGTTGATCAGCGTGTAGCTGTCGAACCATGTCTCGTTGCGCAGCGTCACCGACGTCGAGTCGGCTGTCAGCCTGCGGAGTCGCACGTCCCATGGGCCCATCCCGGGCAAGTCGATGACGACCGACGTCTGGTAGCGCGTCGTGGTCTTGCCATCGACGGTCTTGCTCCAACGCTCGACGAATCCCCCGCTGGAGGTCTGAATGTCGATCGCGAATGCCACGCTGCTACCCAGCAGGTCACCCGACTGGACGGACTGCTGCGACAGCTCCGGGATGCCGACTGTGACCCTCACGCGATTCGCGACACCTGCCGGGATGGACCGTACGACTGGGATGCCCGCACGGGCACGGATACCGACGGCCACCTCACTCTGCGCAGTGTCGAAGCCCTGCAGCGCAGGCTGACCTTGGGTGCCGACATTGCTGAAGAAGCTGTCGATGACGAAGTTCCGCGACCCGTCGGCGTTCTCGATCGGCACGCTGTCCAGATAGACCGATTTCAGGCCGTTCACCAGGCCGACGATCTCTCCCTCGGAGACCAGGTCGACCACCTCGGCCCACTGCTTTGAGCGCAGCGAATCCTTCGCCTCGGTCGGCGTACGTCCGCCGCCGCTCTTGCCCTTGGCGCCCTCGATGACGATCGGACTCATACGGCGATGTCCGCGGTGCGGATGCCGCCGCTGACGACGACCGAGCCGACGATCATCTCACCGTACAGCACGGGCACACACCCTCCCTCGGCGTCCACGTTCACCGCACCGTTGAAGCTGTAGCTGGGGCCGTTCTTGTCCTGCTCGGTGCCGTCTGCGCCGCGCTGAGGGCTCAGCATCTGGATCACGCCGCCGATGACCATCGCAATGCCGGCCTGCGTGACCTGAGCGCCTCCAGGCACGCTGTAGGCCGTCATGACCATGCCCGCGACGATCAGCACAGCCCCGACGATCGTCTGCCCGAGCCCCTGCCGTTTCGCGCCCTCGACGACCGGCACGATGCGGATCACCTCGCGCGTCCCGACCGGCTGCGCCAGGTCGTCAGCGCCCAGATTCGCGCGGCCCGCCCACACGCGGTAGCCAGGCGCGCTGTGCTGCAGCACATACCGCTCGAAGCCTTCGACGACCACGCACAGCGCGCGCACCGCCTCGGCCGCGCTCTCGACCGCCAAGTGATGGATACGGCCGAAGCGCCGGCCGAGGTGCCCGTAGAGGCGGACTTCTCGCAGCACTTGCGCAGTCACTTGGCTGCCTCCAAAACGGACTCAGAGCCCGAATACCCAAGCAGGCTCTTGTGCCGCAGGACAGCCGTGGTGTGACGCTCCCAGGTGCCGCCGTAGACCTCGCGCCCGGACAGGCGGCCGTACAGGTGGTGCAGGATCGTCCCGTCGCCCAGGTACACGGCCGCGTGGTTTTCGCACCGAGCTGCGACCTGCATCAGCAGCACGTCGTGCGCGCGCGGCAGGTCGTTGACCTGGGTGAAGCCGGCTTTCTCGTAGCCATCGCGGTAGAGATTCTGGTGACCGTCACCTTCCCACCAGCCATCCGCACGCTCGAAGTCGGGCAGCTCCGTGGACAGCTCGCGGGCGTAGTAGTCGCGGATGAGCGTGTAGCAGTCGAGGACGCCATGATGGAACTGGCGGCCGATCAGCGGCGCCTCGAAGCCGGTCGGATGGGTGACGGTCACCGCTTGGCTTGGGTAGCCGACGATCACCCAGGTCAGGCCCGATCGCTCGCACATGACCAAGTCGGCCATCGAGGGGTTCGCGCAGGCGTCGGGGTGGCTGTGGACCACAGCCAGCACCTGACCGAGATCCTCCGCGGCGGCCCAGTCCTCGTGGTGGATGCGGAAGCGGTCGCGCTCGCCGGGTGTGCCGGAGAACTCGTTGCGCGCCTCGATGTAGGCAACCGTGAACTCTGAGGCCCAGCACTGCGGCACCCGCACAATGAGGCCGCAGCACTCGGCCGGGTAGGTCTTGGCCGCGTGCTCGATCAGGTCAGCGCGAACCTGGGCGAGTTGGCCATCGGTGAGGGTGGGCTGGGGGGTGGAAGTGGTGCAGGGCATGCGGCGGATGTTCCGCGCGCGTGCGATGCCCTGCGAGGGGAACTGATTCAGGCGGGGTCACGCCTGCCGCAGCAGCCCCGCCCCCGGGAACCCGCCGTAAGGCAACCCGTCCGGATCGCTCCCGAACCGGGCCTTGCACCCCGTCAAGCTCAGGCTGCAGCGATCCTCGCTTGCCAGCGTCGTTGGCGTGTCATCTGCCTTGGCCACCGGCCCGCCGGTATAGCCGCACTCGGCCGAGCGGTACACCCACCCGCAGCGCCGCGACATCACGATCCGCGATGGCAGCTTGACACCGGCGACGTCCGCCGGGCTCGCCAGTTCGTAGACGCAGAGCTTGCTGTCCTGGCTTGCCTTGCGATCGATCACCCATTCGTCATCCGGATAGCCGGCCAGCGGGTCCGCAGTGGGGTTGACCCCGCTGGGGAAATTCGCCCCGTCCAGGAAGCGAGCCAACGTCCGTCGACGAACGAACTTGGCGCCCTCGAGGTTGCTGTACTGCCGGTTGAGCATGCCCATCACGCCCAGCACGTTGGCCACGCGGACAGTCGGGCGCGGCAGTGGGCCGGTACCGGTCTGCTCGAATCCGTCGGCCTCGATCGGGAATGGGGTGTAGGTCAGCCCCTGCCAGACGATCGCGGCGCTGAGCCCGTTGAGCTGAGGCGCGAAGCGGTGGAGCGCGCCGCCGATGGGGCGCACGTCGATCTCGAACAGCGTGATGATGGCCGAGTGCGAGAGCTTCGCCAGCTCGGCAGCGACAGAGGCGGTCATGGCTCGTAGGTACGCTCGAAGCGTGCACTGATGTCGGACAGCCCCAGCACGTCGGGCAGCGTGCGGGTCCACTGCTTGCACAGGTAGAGTGCAGGCACCGTGCGCCGTGGCGGTGTCCATGCAAACGCGATCCAGCCGCCGTGCGTTCGGAAGAACGCCTCAATCTCGTCGCCAGCAGCCGGGTAGACGCCGGTGAAGCGCATGTCCCAGACGTCCGGCATGAAGTTGATGCCGTCCGGACTGCGTTGAGCATAGCCATCGCCCATCCTGACTTCATTGATGCGTGGCTGCACGGTCATCTGCGTGCCGCTGGACTCTGCCCAGTCGAACGTCAGCGCCATCTCATTTCCCCTTCCACAGCACACCGCCAGGGCGTGACTGCTTGGTCGCCCATGCGTTCACAGCCTGCTCCATCATCGCGCCGAGATCCTGCGCAGCCGCAGCCTGGTCGGGTGCGCCGCCCTCGGCACCGGTCACGCTGATGCTGATGCTGACCGGGCCCATCGAGCGCGTGGCCATCGTGCCGCCGTTGTTCTTGTGACGCGGGTCGTTGGCTGTCAACACCTCCTCGCCTGCCATCAGCACAGCAGGCACCTCGTTGGGCTTCAGGCCTGCAATGCCGCCCGTGTGATACCGCGGTGCCACCGACCACATCGCGGCCGGGAACGCTGCGGTGCGGGCACCACCAGCCCCGACCACCCCGCCGTCGTGAAAGAAGCTGCCGATCCATGACGCGGCCTTGCTGATCCACGAGCCACCTGCGCCGCCACCGCCCTTTGTGTCGATCGCATCGAGCACGCTGTTGAGCATCTTGTCGCCCAGCCGCTTGCTGATCAGGTCGAGCATCGACTGGGCGAACCCGCCGACCATGTCGCGCAGCGCCTGGCCGGCGGTCTTCGAGCCGTTGGTGACCGAGTTGAAGAACTTGCCGAACTCGTTCGAGGCGCTGCTGCGGATGGACTTCTCGATCTCGGTTTTCTGGTCGCCCAGCGCCTTCACGGTCTGCACCGCGCCATTGGCGTCGACACGTTCCCCGGCAGTCTGCGCCAGGTCGCGCTGTGCCTCAGCCAAGGCTTGCAACTGCGGCAAGGCCTTTGCACGCTCTGCAAACTTGCGCCGCTCGGCTTCGGTTGTGCTGATGGCTCCGAGGGTCACCAGGCGCTCGATGTCAGCCTCTGCCTGCTGCAGCGCGGTGCTCAGCTCCTGGTACTGGGCCTTGAAGCTGTCGAGCTGCCCAGCGCGAGTCAACTCGGCGATGTGCTCTTCGCCCTGGGCGGTCAGCTCGGCGAGCTGACGCTGCAGCTCAGCCTTGGCGGCCGGGCTGGTGGTGGGCATCAGGTCGATAGCCATCTGCAGCTCGCGCTGCTGGTCCGCCAGTTGTCGGCGCGGGGCCTCGGTGCGCACCGCCGCTTCGGCCGTGGCGCGCTGCTGCGGGTCGGCGATACGGACCGCGCGGGTGCCGGCGTTGATCTCGGCGTAGCTGCGCACCTGGTCGGATGCCGCCTTCCAGGCTGCGGCCCACTGCTGCGCGCGGTCGCGGGCGGTCTGCAGCGCATCGGCCGCGACGATGTTGCCGGCGTCGGCCGCCGACTTGCGGAGCTGCGCGGCGACGGTCACCAGCTGAGCGTCGATGCCGGCCAGCGCCGCCTGCTTCGCCAGCTTGTCCTCGGGTCGCTCCTCGACGCGCCCAGCCTCGACGGAGCGCTGACGCTTCAGCGCCGCCTCCTGAGCCTGCAGCCGGTCCTGTTCGACCTTGTTCAGCGCCAGGGCGTGATCGCGCGCCGACACGAGCCCGCGGGCGTTGGCGCTGTCCGCGGTGGACGCGCGGCGCTGTGCAGCCGCCTGGTCCTGCGCCAGCCGGCGCTGCGAACCGGCCAGCTCGACCTGCGCCAGAGCGTCCTGCCACTGCTTCGACGCCTGGCGGATCTTCTCCCGCTCGGCTGCGGCCTGTGCAGCCTTGTCGGCGGTGTCCTGCGCGGCTTTGGCCACATCCGCTGCAGCGGCATCGGCTTCAGCTCGGGCTGCGGCTACTTCTTCGGGGTCCACCGGGATCCGGTCGCCGAACCAGCCCTTGCGGCCACCCTGCGCCTGCAGGGCCTCCAGCTCGCTCGCATTGCGCTGCAGCGCTGCCAGCTTGGTCTCGGCACTGTCCTCGCGACCGATGCCCTTGAGCTTGTCCCAGACGCTCGACAGCGTGGCGCCCACGCTCGCCCACGCCTTCTCCAGCGTGCCCAGCGCTGGGCCGGAGCGCTGCTCCATCGTCGTGGCCAGCGCATCGAGCGCCACGCGCATGGCTTCCTGGCTGCGGCCCTGCGCCTCCAGGCTGCGGATGTAGGTGTACTGGTCCGCGGTCAGGAAGTTGTAGCTCTTGTTGTGCTCGACCGCCCACTGCGCGACGCCGGACTTCATGTCCGAGAAGTCTTTCGCGACCTCGTCAGCCGATGCCCCGGTGATCTTCGACAGGGCCGTCGCCGCTCGGCCCGCCGAGGCGAGCGTCTGGCCGACGAACGCCCCGCTGTCGACGAGCGACTGCATCGTGTCGCGCACCTTGCCGATCGCCACGTCCTGCGACGCTGCGATCTTGCCGGCCATGTCGGACACCTGCCCGGCCGTCACGCCCGCAGCGCCGCCGGTCAGCGCCAGGCTCTTGGTCAGCGCCGCCTGTTCCTGGTGCCCCTGCAGTGCGGCCACCGCCAGCGTGCCCAGCGCCGCCACCGTGCCGCCGATCAGCATCCGCAGCGGCGTAAACACCGTGGCCAGGGCGGCGACCGTGTTCTTGATGCCCCCGAAGGAGCCGACGATCTGCGGCGCCTGCTGCATGAAGACCATGAGCGGGTTCATGCCGCCGGCGATCGACACCGCCACGTCCTGCATCTGCATCGGCAGCTGCTGCCAGGCCATGGCTGTCTGCCCCGCACTGACCTGGCCAGCCTTGCCGTGCTTTTCGAGCGCGGCGATGGACGCCTCGGCCTCCTTGGCGACGCCCATCTGGGCCGCTCGGTAGCGCAACACCTCGGTCGCCGACTTGCCGTAGGTGTCGGCCGTTTCGCGCAAGCGCGCGATGAATGCTTCCTGTGCGGCGGTCAGCTTGCCGACTTCGCCAGCGGGCTGGTTCGGGCTGGTCGGTGCCGGCGCTGGGGCTGGCACCGGTGGCATGGCCGGTGCGGGCGCTGGCACCGGCGCCGGCGCCGGTGGCCGGGCCGGTGCTGCGGGTGCTGGTGCCGGCGATGTCCGGGCGGCGTCTGCTGCGGCTGCAGCAGCAGCTGCGGCCTCCCGCATGGCTTTCGCCTGGCGTTCGGCTGCTGCGGCTGCAGTGTCACCCGCCTGCTTCGCTGCAGCACCAGCTTCTTGATGCTCCGAGGCCAGCCGATCCGCTGCCTGTGCCGCCTTGTCCGTGGCGCCTGCGGCCGCCGTCTGACCGGCCGCGGCCTGAGCGCCAGATGCACCGGCCGCCGCCCCTGCCTGCTGGTACGCCTGCTTGACCGCCTCGGCACCGCGCACCGCGTTATCGGTGTCGGCGGTGAGGACGATCTTGCCTTCAATGGGGCGTGTGGCCATGGTGCGCGGGGTCGGTCAGTCGGAGATGGACAGGGTCTGGAGCAAGGTCCGGCGCAGCTCGTCGTCGAATGCCGAAGCGGCGATCAACACCTGCATCCGCCGCTCTTCTCGCTCGCGGCGCAGGGCGCGCCGCAGATAGCCCTCGAACTGGGCCATCGTGTAGTTCAGGATGTCGGCGTGGCGGTGGCCTGCGTGGACGAGCTGCTCGAAGGCGTCGGACCAGAACTCCGTACGGTGTTCCAGGGCAGCCCGTCGCGCGCGGCCAGCACTTTCAGCAGGGGCGCGCACCGGGAGAAAAAATCAGCGTTCACCTCGATCACTGCGAGCACGATCGCGATCAGCCGATCGGGCAGCAGGTCATCCAGTTGCGCCCGGTCCAGGCCCGTGGCCACGCTGACGATCTTCAGCACGTCGTCGGCACGGCGATCGAGCAGGTCGATCGCCCAGGCGCCGATCAGCATGCGGTCCTGGTCCGTGCCCATGCCACCTGCGGCGAATGCGGACAGCACCGCCGGCGGCGCGGACGACAGCTCGCCGATCATGCTGTTGACCGTGCCCAGCACGCGCAGCACTTGGCCAACGCGCATCGGCTCGATGTCGAGCGACCCAGCGCTCAGGTCGTCGCTGACCGAGATCGGCAGGACGATGTGCTGCGGGGCGACGAACTGGATGTCGCTGTCGGGGGTCGTCATGCCGGTCATGCCTGGTAGATCGCGTAGTACTGGCCACCGACGGCTGAGGCCAGCCGGTTCTCGTCCTTGAGCAGGTCGGCCATCAGGGTGTACTCGCCGTACTGCTCCATGATGAAGTCCTGCTCGCCCTCGAAGTTGAAGCGGCAGCGCCAGGCGCTCACGGCCTTGCGGGTCTCGTCGTAGGCGTTGATGCCATTGAACTGCAGCAGATACTCATCGGCGACCGAGCCAGCCAGAGCCGACATCACCTTCACCGCACCGGGCGTGTAGTCGACCTTGAGCGGCTGGGCGTAGGGCCCCCCGGTGGTCAGGTCGGTGGGGCGGATCGTGCCGCCCACCGGATCCAGGACGTACTGGCTCGGCGGGAGCGTCTTCGAGGCGCTGTCCTTCACGACCACGGCGCTGACATTGCGCACGGGCAGGAAGATGACCTGGCCGACCTCAAGCACAGGCGCCGTCCAGCCCACGACGGCATTGCCTGCACCCTGTTCGGTCCAGGCGCCTCGGCTCATCAGCGCTTCCACGAAGGGCGGCAGCGTCTTGAACTTGATCTCGGCGCTGACCTTGCTCGTGCCGGGCATGCGGTAGGCGACGCCGCGGTCGGTGGTGCGCGAGGTGTTCATCTCGACCGGCGCACCGGCACGCTTGATCTTGAACGTCGTCGATTCGCCGAAGTCGTAGCCGGCCGAGTCGATGGCGCCAGAGGTCGGGTTGCGCTTGAAGGCGCTGACGACGCCGACGCCGGAGAACGGCGCGAATTTCAGGTGGTCGAGTGCCATGGTGTGGTGGTCCTCAAAGGTGGATGGGGATGGAAAACGTCAGCGGGTAGAGCGCGCTGTTGGTGCGGTACTGCGCGGCTCGACCCTGCACACGAGCGAACGGCCGGACGCAGCCGTCGGGGCGGTATCCGGCCAGTGCGAAATGGATCTGGCTGAGCAGGCGCCCAGCGCTGGTGTTGCGCGCGGCCAGGTCGACCTGGCTGCTGTTGCGCACGTAGAGCAGCACCGTCCAGAGCTGATGCACCTGCTGCGCAGCGCTTTGCAGCGCACGGGTGTCGTCCTCGGCAGGGAGCTTGTCGCCCTCCCAAAGCACGTAGATCAGCGGAGAGCGCGCGCCGCCGTCGGCCTGGCCGATGTCCTCGATCTGGACGACATCCGTGGGCGGGATGCCCTGCACGCGGGCACGCAGCCGCTCAATGACCGGCTGCGCCACGAACAGGTAGTCGGACTCGATCGCGCGGGCCACGGATCAGCCCCAGAACCGGTGCGGCTCGTCGTCACCGCATGAGCCACCGCCGACCTCACGCCCCATGACCTTGTTGCCGACGAAGAAGGCCACCTCGCCGACGCCGGGCACGGGCGGTGCCGCGGACGGCGCCACGAGCATCACCTTGCCGGCAGCGACGCGCTGCAGGTAGTCCATCGCCGCCTTGTAGGCCTCGGTCGCTCGCTCGTCGGGGGCGACGAACTGGAGCCGGTAGCGCGCGATGTCGCAGCAGTAGACCCGCAACACCGTCGGCACCGACTGCAGCGGCAGCGGGGCGCGGCCGATCAGGAAGCCATCGATCTCGGCCGACGCATCCGCCAGCGCCGTGACCAGCACCTGCTCGGCCGGCTTGCCGAGACGCTGCACACCGAAGTCGGTGAGCTGTTGCGTCTCGACTGGACCGAAGCGGTCGATGAAGTCCTGGGCGGTGGCGTAGGGCATGGTGCTCGTGCTCAGGTCGCGGCCGGCTCGGCGTCGATCTCGATGAACGACAGCGACAGCATCGGCTCGTGCGACAGGATTTCCAGCTCCTGTTCCTTGAGCATCGCCAGCGGGATCGCAATGCCTTCGCGCGTGAACTCGCGGCCGAGGCGGCGGAACACGCCGGACGGGCTGACGCTGCGGACCTTGACGGCCTTGACCTTGGCGGGCGCCTCGGTGGTGGCGATCGTGGCGGTGTCCCGCTCGGCCGACGGGGTGGTGGGCTTGGTGGCCATGGGGGGGGCTCCGGAGATGTGGTGGGAATGAGCGACGGCGTCGGCGCTGACGATCAGACGAGCAGCTCGGCCGCCACAACCAGTTCCAGGCGGTTCTTCATCGAGTTGGTCTCACCACCGGCCAGCGTGTCCTTGGTCAGCAGGGCCCGGGCGGCTTCCGCCAGCAGTGGCGAGACGACCAGGTGCGTGCCCATGGTCTTCAGCGGCTTGCCGCTCTCGCCGATCTGCGACGACATGGCCGTCAGCGTCGCGGCGAGGTTCGCGGCGTCCAGCGTCTGCTTGCTGGCGAAGGCCAGTTGCCACCACGGCGAGTAACCGGCGGCACCGCGGCCATCCACGCCCCAGACGTACTGCTTCTGGAAGAAGACGTTGGCGTCCGTCTCGTTGAACATCTTGACCAGGTTGAACTTCTTGCGAGGCTGCCAGATCAGCGGCTTGATCACCTTGGACGAATCGATGACGAACCACGCCTCGCCCGAGCCGCCCATGTGGTTGGAGGCGACGGTGTTGCGCACCGGATGATCGGTGTCGAAGAAATACTGGCCGTCAGGCCCCAGCGTCGTCAGCCCCGCCTTCAGCGTCGAATAGACCAGGTCACCCGGGAAATTCGCGGCGTTCTGGCCGGTCTGCTCGAAGATGCTGGCGTAGATGCCGTAGGTGTCATCCTCGATGTCCTCGCGCTTGATCCCATGGGATTCCTCGAAGGGCTTGTTCCGCAGCGAGAAATTGCCCTGGGACACGTTCTGGATGACGCGCTCGCCAACCCATTCGCGGATGTAGCCGAAGTCCTTGAAATAGGGATAGAGGTTCTCCGCACTGGTGCTGGGAATCTCCATGGCGATGGTGTCCCACGGGGTCGTGACGCGCGCCAGTCCGGCGCGGAAGCGCATGTCGACGGCTTGGCTGAGGATGCTCAGGTTGCCCGCGTTGATGTCCATGTCTGGTACTCCGAAAAGGGTTTGCGGTGGCTGGTGTGGCGAGGTGGCTGGTGGATGCGCTGATGGGTCAGAACTCGACCCAGACGCCGTCGGCATCCACGCCGAACACCGTGCCGGCCACCGGACGGGCGCCCGAGCCGTTGGTCTTGGAGACGGTCTGGTTGTCCACCACGTAGCACGGTGCGCCCAGGTCGGCGAGCGTGATCTGGTCCGTCGACGTGGAGTTCGCGAAGGGCCCGAAAACGCCCCGATCGATCTGCGCCTTCTTGGCACCAGCAGGGCCACCGGTGTTGTCCACCCGGTACTGGCTGACGCCGATCGTGCGGTTCGCGGCCGTGGCCGTGGCATTCACGGCATTGCCCGAGGTATTGACCTGCGCGATGACGCCTGCCGGGAGGATTTCGTTCGCTGCGATCGGCACGAGGCGGATCTTGGCGCCGGTCGTGCGCGTGTCGCGGTTGGTGGTGGTGGCTGCCATGAGTAGCTCCAGTTCGAGTGGGTCGGGACGTGGCGCTTACTTGGCGCCGTAGGCCTTGGCGTAGGCCTCGGCCGAGACACCCATGTTCGCGAGCACTTCGGCGGCCGAAGCACTCAGTGCTGCGGTGCTGCCAGCGCCACTGGGGTCCGCACCACCGGTCTGACCGCCCACACCGGGCAGCAGCTTCGGCGCGTTGGCCAGGTAGGCCTTCAGGTCGGCCATGTTCTTCTTGCCCAGCTCGGTCGCCCACTGGCGCTGCACCGGCAACAGCTTGCAGTCGGCCACGGCCTGCGCCACGAGCGACTCGACCTCGTCGCCGGTGATCTTGTTCGTGAGCGCGGCGAGCTGGCTCTGCAGCGCGGCGATGACCTGCGTCGAGGAGCTGGAGCCGCCCTTGAGCGTGGTGATGGCCGTCAGCGCGGTGGCCTCATCGGCCGTCGGCGCGACGCCGAGCGCAGTGGCCACGGCAGCGCTGAGCGGGGCGGCGGCTGGCGCGGGCGCTTCGGCCTTGGCCTTCAGCTCAGCGATGGCGCTGAGCACAGCAGCGGCATCCGAGCCGGTGGCCAGACCCAGCAGGGCGACAAGTTGGGCGAGATCCATGCGGGACTCCGTAGGGTGGGGATCGAGGTGAAACTGCGCCTGCAGGCGGGTCGACAGCTCTGCGCTGAGCGGATCCATGCCCAGCACGGCGGGGTAATTCGTGATGGCCGCCATGAGCACGCCGGTGACAGTGCCGGCGTCGTCGAACGTGATGACCGGGCTGATGTAGGCGTACTGGCCGGACTCGATCCAGCCGCGCGCCTGGTCGGTCCAGGTCGCATCGAGCGCATACAGGCCTTGGCCGGGGCGCCACTCGAAGCGCGTGGCCCAGCCTGCCGCCGGCGCCGGCTGGCCGTTGGCCTCGGCGCGGATGGTCTGGTGGTCGATGTCGAACAGGAAGCGGGTCTTGGCCGATTGCGCGTTCAGCGTCGCGGCGATCTGGCGGCCTTGGGCGTCGGTCAGCGCCCAGGACTTGCCCGGCCCGGGGCGGCCGTCACGCGCGGCGAATTCGCCGGCCGGCAGCAGTTGCACCACGGCTGCAGCGGTGAGGCTGAGCGAGGCGGACAGCAGCGCGATGAAGAGGCGGGAAGGCATGCCGGCATCGTGCCGGCGGGGTCAGTGGCGAAGCAGGGGAACTGATTCGTCCGTTTCAGAGGACGCCGGAGAGGTAGTCCTCGATCTCGGCGAGCACGTCGGCTTCGTCCTCGGCGCCAAGCTGCCCGGTGTCCGGGTTGGCGGTCAGCAGCCCGCGGCGGGGCATGCTCTTGGTGCCGAACTCGTGGAGCATCGGCACCTGCCACTTGCCACCCGGCGTGGCCCGGCTCATGCCGATCTCGACGGAGAAGTCCGCGGGATTGTGCGCGAGGCTCTGGCGCATCAGGCGGGTGCGTTCCAGCAGGCTGCCCGGCAGGTCGGCCTGCAGCTCCCCGCGCCGGAACGCACCCCAGCGCTCCTTGCTCGGCTTGCCGGCGCCCGGGTCACCCGCACCGTTGAGGGCGTAGAACTGCGAGGTCAGCGGGCTGATCGGCGCCCACGGCGCGCCGCTCGGGTCGGTCTTGGTCTCGAAGCGCAGGTTGATGTTGGCCTCGAGTCGCCCCCCGATCGCCGCCATCATCGGCCCGGGTCGCGACAACGCGCCAATCACGGCGTCCAGTCGGCGGGTGATCTCGCCGTCACCGTCGAGCTTGATGGTCAGCGTCGTCATCGTCAGCCCCCGGCCGGGCGGATCTTGCCTGGGTTGTAGCCGAAGCCCGGATCCACACCGTGAGGCACGCGGCTCATCTCGCCTGTGCGCTTGTTCGTGAACTCGATCCACTCGGTCGGTGGAGCCTCAGTCTTGATCTCCACGCCGGCCCGGCGCAGCTTGTCCAGGCCACGCTCGTCGGTGGCGAAGGCCGTGCAGCGGCACCGCCACCCGCAGGGGGGGTAGTGCGTATCCCACCACGGGTCATCTGCCGGTAGCGCTACGCCGTCCCACGACCGGTGCGATACACGCACCCGCTCGTCATGCATGGTCCGGTAGACGACGAAGGGCAGCTTGTCCTTGCTGCGTTCGATGCGCTTCCAGCGGCCGGCAGCGTAGCTCTGACGGGTGTTGACTTCGAAAATGAGCTGCAGCCGGCGCGGATCGAACGTCGTGGCCACCTGCTCGCCGGTGGCGGTGTCGACCACTTCGCGGCGCCCCCACCATCCTGCGCTCTCCAGCCGCGACTGGACGGTCTGCGCCCAGTCTTTGAAGTTGGTGCCGGCGCTGATTGCCGCGTCCAGCTCGTCGCGCACGAAGGCCAGCAGCGCCGCTTCGGCGAGCCGGCTGATGGTGAACGCGCGGGTGTGCTCCTCCTGCCACATGTCCTGCCAGGAGAACGTCAGCTCCAGAAGCTGGCGTGCCTGGAACGCCGCGATGGCATCCAGCGGCGGGACGGCGCCGAGGGCGAAGCTGGGCGGGATGCGGGTCGGCATGTCAGTACCTCCTGGGCAGGGTCGGCGCGGGCCACTCGGGGCGCGGCGCGCGCGGCCCCTCATCGCAGCTCACATTGGCCAGGCCGGTCAGCATCCCGTGCGACTCGATGCGCAGGTGCCGGACCGCTTGGCAGCCGTCCATGGCGCGCTGCGCGACCTCATGCAACGCCGATGCGGCACAGCCGCCGAGCGGGGCGACGACGATGGCGATCAGGCAGAGCAGCTTCATGCGCCGGTCTCCTCGCGGCCGGACAGGTCCAAATCTGCCTCGCCGGCCAGGCGGGCGGTGAACGTGGCTCGAGCGATGCGCTCGGTCAGGGCGGCGCTGTCCATCTGCTTGCCCAGCCCCGACAGCCTGGCGCGGAAGGCCTGCATGGTTTCGCCTGCTGCAACAGCCTTGTCGATCTCGGCCAGCAGCGGCGACACCAGCCCGCTCATCACCGGCGCCCAGTCAGCCAGCGCCGAGTCCACCAGGTCGTCCAGCGCGTCGCGCGGGGCGGGTGCCGCTGGCAGTTGCCCGGCCAGCGGCGCGGCTGGTGCCGGCGCTGCTGCTGTTGCCGGTGCCGGCTTTCCACCAGGCGGTGGGTCAGCAGGTGCAGGCGCAGCACCTGCCGGCGCAGGCGATACCGGTGGCGTGGCAGCCCGAGCGCCCAGCACCTCCTCACCATCGGCCGCCATCTCGATGCCGAGCCGCCGGTGCAGATCCTTGACGCCGATGCGCATGCCAGCCGCGGCCAGCTTCGGCAGCGCTTCGGCGTACAGCGCGATGTCCTCGGGCTCCTCGACATCGAGCACGAAGCGCGGCATGCGGCGCGGGTCGGCGCCCGGCTTGTTGATCAGCACCATCGGCGTGATGAGCTGCGCCGTCAGCGTGGCCGCGACGCGCTTGGCGTCCGACTTCAGGATGTCGCGCCTGACCTCGTTGTGGACGTTGCCCAGCGCCTGCGTGCCGTTCTGGCCCTCGCTGCTGGTCAGGGTCTGGCCGAGGATGATCTTGGACTCGACAGCGTCCATGCCCGACCACATCGCGCGGAACGGCCCCTCGGTGCCATCGGCGGCGGCGAGCAGGTCCAGCGACATCGACTGCGGGATGATCCCGCCCGCGTTGTGCCCGATGCTCGCGACTGCCTGGAGCAGCTTGCGCTTCTCGGTGTCGCTGGCACCGGCCGGGTACTTGCCCAGGCGGATCGGCAGGCCGTAGATCTCCAGGAACTCGGCCAGGTCGCGCACCGCGTAGAACTTGAACAGGTACGGCCAGCACAGCACACGCGTCAGGCTGCCGCGCGCCAGATAGCCGTTGCGGCTGTTGTGCTGGTGCAGGAGCCAGCCGTAGGGCTGCAGCGGCACGCCGTACTGGCTGGAGCCATCGCGCAGGCGCAGGCTGTTGTGGTCCTCGCCCATGCACAGCCAGCGCTGGGGCCGCGGCGCGAAGCGGGGCTGCAGCGTGGCCTGGTCCGGTTCCCACCACATCTCGATGCCCTTGAACCCCTTGAGCACGGCGTCCATCAGCTCGATGAGGATCGTCTCCTCGAACTGAGGGATCGCGCGCACCCAGTCCTTGACTTCGTCTGCCAGCGCCTTTTCTTGCGGCGTCGCGTCGTCCGGTGCGACGACATCCCAATCGAGCATCGACACCGCCGACTTGCGCTTCGCCAGCTCCGCGAAGATCTGGCCGTCGCGCTCCTCCATGTCGTCAGCCAGCTCAAGCTGCTGGATCAGGTCACCCTGCTCGGCGGCGCGCAGGATTGCGTTCAGGCGGGCCGGCGTCAGGTTGCGCCCCGGGTGATTGTCGAACTCGTTGCGCAGCGCGGCGATGTGCGCGCTGTCGCTGGCCTCGGTCTGCGGCTCGCGCAGTGTGCCGGTGTCGATCGGATTGCCCCAGCGGTCCAGAATCATGTTGACCTCGAATTGAAATCAGCCCCGTTTGGCGCTTTGGACCGCCGATCGGCCCCGATGTACCACCACAGCTCAGGCATGCGCCTGTAGCCCGCTCAAAATCGTTCTGGAACGCATCACCAGCCCGAGCCCAGACCGCCAGACCCGTCTAGCGTGCCGAAATCGTCGTCACCATCGTCCGAACCGCCCCAGGTCTGCCTGCGGTCGGGCAGCGCAGTGAAGTCGATCTCGCCCGCCTCGCGGGTGAATGCGTAGTGCGCCAGGAACAGCGCGATGGCGAAGTCCCCGTGCCGGCGGTCCTTGTTGCCGTCGTCGGCTGCGGCGGCTTTGGCTGCGGCGCTCTGCGAATCCTGCGGAGGGACCTTGGGGATCCCCTTGACCACCTTGATCGCGCGCAGGTCGTCGCTCAGCGCCTGGTCGCGCGGGATGCCGACCAGCGTGGCCTCCTGCAGCGCGCTCTTGAGCTTGGGCATGTGCGCGAGGTAGAAGCCCTCGGACAGCTTGACCTGCTCGATCATCTGCGTGCCGTACTGCTGCGCCGCGGCCTCGGCCAGCGCCGCGCCGTTGCCGGTCGCATCGAGCGCACCGCCGCGGAAGCGGGGCAGCGCGCCGATGATGGCAAACAGGATCTGCTCCTGGCTCTTGAACGGGCAGTTGCCCAGCTCGATCACCAGCCGCACGCGTTCGACCAGGTCGAGGCCCTGCTCCAGCACGACGATCACACTGCGGTCCACTGACCGCGCGAAGTCCTGCCCGACGCAGTGGCGACGGTCGGGGTGCAGGCGCGCCAGGTGCGGCTTGAGCTGCTCGGCGACCCAGCCGACGATGGCGAAGCGGCGCACGTCCTCGGGCAGGTATGCGAAGGCATCGTCCCAGCGCCCGCGCACCAGCGCCGGGCCGTCCGGGTGCTCCGGCGACCAGGCGGGCACCATGCGCTCGCTGATCAGCGCCAGGCTGAGGTAAGCACCGGTGCTCTGGCTCGGGATGACATCCAGCTCCTCGGCCGCGTCGTCGCCGTACATCGCGCGCGCCTCGGCCACCCACTTGTCCTGGCTCTCCTGCGTCCACGCCACGCCCTTGCGCAAGCACACCCGGCGGTACAGACCCTGGGCGACCGCGTCATCGAACGTGATGCGATGCACCGTGGCCGAGCCGCGCTTGCCGGCGCGGATCTCCTGGATCAAGGCGTTGAACGGGTTCTCGGTGCCGTCGTGCGTCGACCAGATGCGTACGCGGTTGCCCCAGAGCAGCATGGCCATCGCGGCCTTGAGCAGCCCGGCCAGCTCCGGCGCGAACGCAGCCTCGTCGATGCCGATGTTGCCCTGCTTGCCGCGCAGGTTCGTGGGGCGCGACGACAGGGCCAGCACGCGGCGGCCGTTCGGGAAGCTGACCTCGAAGGTCTTGATGAAGCGGCGCCCGGCCTCCGGGTCCACGCCGTCTTCCCAGATGCCTTCGCCGATCGCGCTGGCCGCGAAGCTGAATGCCTTGGCCCACATTGCGACGGCCTCGATGAACTCGCGCGCCATGTCCTGGGCCGCGCTGATGTAGAAGTAGTTCGAGCCGCCGTCCTCTGCCGCCCGCAGCACGGCATCCGCAGCTTCCGCCCAGGTCGCACCGACCCGCCGGCTCTTCTCCCAGACCTTGAGCTGTGCCTCGTCGGCGATCCAGGCCTGCTGGTAAGGCAGCAGCACCGGCGGCGGCGCGTTGGCCGGCGTGGCCGCATCGAGCAGCGGTGGGGTGCGGCTGGCGGCGGTGGACATCAGGCTGGGCCGACTTCGCCAGCAGGCGCTGCAGCGGCAGCGAGCTGCTCGCGGCGCAGCGTGACCGCGTCGAAGATCGCCGCAGCCTTCTCGGGCGAGATCACCTCGTTCCCGACGCGCGACATCACCACGACACGCCCTGTGCGTGGCATCACCGCCGCCTCGATGTCGTCATCGCCTTGCGGTGCATTGCACCAGACGCGCGAGATCATGCGCGACCACCAGCCCATGTCATGCTTCCTTGTCGGCTGCCGCCTGTCGGCGCGGAATGCCCAGGATCTGGGCTCGGATCTCGTCCACCTGCGACTGCTGCAGGCCGCCGGTGCGGGCGATCTTGGTCACCGCGTCGGCAGCCTCCTTGACCGCCGCCTCGACCTTGAGCCGCCACTGCGACTGGTTGACGCGCGCCCTGCTCAGCCTGCTCAGCGCGAGCGCCGACTCGCTCATCACGCCCAGGCGCTCCACCGGATCCTCGATCGACTCTGATTCGCGCACCTGCAGCAGCAGCTCGAACACCTCGGACTGGACGATGGCCATCGCCGCTTCGCTGCGCATGTCGCCGTCGTCGCGGCTGGTGTCGGCGATCAGGCGTGCCGCCTCAGTGGTCGCGCGGATCGATTCCTGGGCCCGCTTGAGCTTGAGGCTCTCCGCCCCCACAGCGCTCTTGCCGATGTACATCGCGATACCGGCCTGGCGCAGCATCTCCTGCAGCTCGTCGGTGACGGCCACGATGTCGCCGAAGGCGCGGTCGATCAGTGTCTCGTGCAGCCAGCGCCGGATCTCCTCCGGGAGCTGTGCGATCTTGGGGACGGGGGGCATGATCAGACCCCAGGCTGAGGACGCGCCACGCCGGGCACGCGAGCGTGGCCCAGCGCTACGTCACGGCCACGGTCGGTCAGCGTGACGACGGTGACACCTTCGAGCTCCCGAACGGTCACCAGTTGCTGTTCGCGCAGCCAGGCGATGTCACCGGCGAGACGGTCCGCGCTGACACGGTGTCCAACCGCTGTGCAGTAGCGGCCGAGCAAGTGGTTGTTGGCCTGGTAGCCGTCGGCGTTTTCCAAGGCACGCAGCAGCACGAGGCGCCGGTCCTGGGTCTGGAACTGGTCGAAGTCCATGGCGGCCCGGTCTCAGTAATTGGTGTTGTTGCGGCGCGCGGAATCGAGCAGGAAGTTCTCGACCCGGTTGATCGCGTGCTGGATGGTCATGAGCTGCTGGTTCTGGCCCTCCATCTGCATGCGAATGGTCTTGACCTCGCCCTCCAGCTCGACCAGTTCGATGCGCAAGGGAACCTGCTTGGCGTGGTGTTCCAGCTGGACGATGCGGTTGTTCAGCTCGCGCGACACGGCGGCGAGCTGGGTGCGAACCTTCTTGGCCTCCTCCGCCGCGTCTTCGCCAGGGCGGCGGAGCCACAGCACCACCGAGACGACGCCCATGAACACCCACTGGGCGAGGTCGAGCAGGAACTTGGGTTCGGTGAGGGAAGGAGGCATGCCGGCATGGTGCCGGCATGGACGGTTCAGGGGCAGGGGAACTGATTCGGCAGCGAGTTTTGTCTCACTGGACTTGTACTTACCGGCATGCAGACATGAATCAATAGGTGAGGACACCCGCCGACCGCCGACCGGACCCGCGGTGACCGCGCAGGTACGCTTGAGCATCACCCGACTGGTAGACGCCCCACTCGCCGCGGATATCGCGACATTGATCCAGCCACAGTTTCGCCGCTCCGTTCCAGACGCCAAAAGCACCGAAGCTCAGGCCGCCGCTGAGCGGGATATCGCCTGCACTGCTGCCTGCGGTATCGCCGCAGGACCATACCTGCGTACCGTCGTTGATGTGCCCACTGCCGGTCCCGTAGTTGTTGGTCCAGTCACATCCGATGCTGGCGGCCTTCACGCCGTCGTGAGTGGTGAATCCGTTGTTGCTTTGGCTCCCCGTGTGGCCATTGAAACGACCAGTGCTGCGCACCAGCAATCCTGTGGGAAGCACGGACCCCTCGATGTGAAAGTTGAATCCATCCTTACTATTGAAACTCGCATCGCAATCGAACGCTGCAAACAGCCCACAGCCAAGGATCTGCACCCCGTCGATGTGGGCGGTTCCACCAGCCTGCGAGTTTGAATTCGTTGCGTACCGGAACGTGCAGTCATCGGCAATCACGATGTTCGTGGCGCCACCCATCACCCTCACGCAGCCGCTGGAGCCGCCTTCGAAGTCGATCCCTCGTAGCAGAAGGGGCGCATCGCACTGCCATCCAAGGTTGAACGACAACAGGTACACCCGCGCGGTTTTGGTCGTCGGCGGGGCGTTGTTGTGACAGCGGATGTAGGTGGTCGTTCCGTTCGTGAACCACGATCCCTCCGGGAGCTCGCCAGCGCCTGTGTAGGTCGATGCCCAGTCGTAGCGCAGATAGCCTCCATTGCCGGCCAGGATCGACGGGTTGTAGGCGCTCATCGCATTGCTGCGAGCGACCTGGTACGTGGACGAAGTCCCTGGCACGAGGGTCCACGCCAGGTTGTCGAACGACCCCATCTTGACCCGTCCGTTGATGGCCTCGATCGCGATCGGCACGGGCGAAACCCAGGTACTGCTCAATCCGCCCGCGCTCACTTGCCTGTAGTACGGCAGCGGTGTGTCACCATGGATCAGGATCCGAGATGGCACATTGGCTGCAATAGCCAGCTGCAGCGCTTTGTACACGGTCCGTACACGCTGTGCCCAACTCAAGCCCGTGTTGCTGTCGATGCCGCCGTTGTTGTCGACAAAGTAGGTGTTCTTCCAGTTGGTTGTGTCTACCAATGATTCGGGTGTGATGCCTGACTCCCAGCGAGATCCCAAGCGTACGGGAGCAAGATCAGACAAGAAAGAGTTCCCTGAGGCGAATTCAGCCGGTCGCTCGGCTACATAAATCCCACCTGCGGACACCATGAAGCCAATTTCCCGCAGCGTCTCCGCAGGCCCGGCCTGCAGCGATGCCAAGATCCCTCCCGCAGTCACGCTCCCCAGCGGCCCGCGCACATCCACCGCCGCCGCTGCCGTCGCCACGATGCCGGTCGCGCCGACGTAGCCCAGGGTAGCCGGCTTGTCGCCTGCACCTCCCGCCCAGTCCACGACCTGCTGCACCCGACGCTCGCCGTCGGCGACCACCGCCAGCACCGGTGCCCAGCCAGCGACACCCTGGGCGCCACGCACGTCCACCGCCGCCGCCGCCGTCGCCACGATGCCGGCCGCGCCGACGTAGCCCAGCGTCGCCGGCTTGGTGCCGGCGCCGCCCGTCCAGTCCACGACCTGCTGCACCCGACGCTCACCGTCCGCGACCACCGCCAGCACCGGCGCCCAGCCCGCGGCGCCCTGCGCACCGCGCACATCCACCGCGGCGGCAGCCGTCTCCACGATGCCCGCGGCGCCGACATAGCCTAGCGTCGTCGGCTTGGTGCCTGCGCCGCCCGTCCAGTCCACGACCTGCTGCACCCGGCGCTCACCGTCCGCGACCACCGCCAGCACCGGCGCCCAGCCCGCGACCCCCTGTGGACCGCGCACATCCACCGCCGCTGCCGCCGTCTCCACGATGCCGGTCGCACCGACATAGCCCAGCGTCGTCGGTTTGGTGCCAGCGCCGCCCGTCCAGTCCACGACCTGATGCACCCGGCGCACGCCGTCTTCCACCACCGCCAGCACCGGCGCCCAACCCGCGGCCCCCTGTGCACCGCGCACATCCACCGCCGCGGCCGCCGTCGCCACGAACCCGGTCGCCCCGACATAGCCCAGCGCCGTGGGTTTCTCCCCCGTCCCGCCGACCCAGTCCACCACCCGGTGGACCAGCCGCACCCCATCCGTCACCAGCGCAAGGACAGGCGCCCAGCTTCCGCCCGGATCCCCCTTGTCCCCTTTCTGCTCCCAGGGGAACGACGACGCCGGCACCCGGTACGGCCCGCTCCCCTGCCGGGTGATGAACACCTCGTCGGTCTCCTGCAGGCCGAGGTTCAGCTTGGGCACCCGGTTGATGTCGACGGGATCGGTCATGTCAGTTGCTTCCGTAGGGGTTGCCATTGGCGTCGGTCAGCACGACGCCATCAGAGGTGGTGAAGATCTCGGGGGACAGCGTCGCGGCGTCGATCGCGAGCGGCCGGTCGGAGCTGTCGCCGAGCTGGCGCACGAGCGGCGACAGCGAAGAGTTCGAGGAGCCGGGGGCGGATGCGCCCCGGGCGGTACCGACGTAGCCGCCGGCCGGCCATTGGCCGCTGCAGTCATGGCTCATGGAGGGCTCCATCCAGGTGGCAGGTACAGCGCAGCACCCACGACCACCACCCAGACCAGAGCGAGCGCCTGTCGCAATCGGTCTCGCACGCCGGTCGGTGGCTGGTGCTGCACCGCTCGCCAAATGCCGCCCGACAGCGGAATCAGCCAGACGGGCGATTCAAAGAGGCCGACCCCGACCAGGGTGGCCACCGCGCCGATGACCCACAGCCGGTCAGACAGCAGCAGCGGCACGCTCAGCATGAGCAGGATCTGGCCGAGGATCGACATCGACGCGGCGGCTGTCAGCGCAGCGGCTGCACGGTGATCGTGCGCAGCAGCATGTTGACGACGGGCAGCGCCGCAGCGGCCAGCGCGTAGACGTTCGCCGGCAGCATGGGCTGCAGCACCTGCAACTGGCTTTCGACGCCAAGCAGCGCCAAGGCCACGCCGTTGACGATCAGCGTGCGGCTCTGCCACCAGGGCTTCGGGGCCGGCTGGGTGGCGATGACGGTGGGTGGGGCATCGGGCATGGTGAGCTCCAGGAGGTCGAGAGGGGGAAGAGGTCAGACGATGCCGACCCGGTACTCGGTCGGGATGCCACGGCGGAACACCGCCGTCAGCACCTCGCGCCGGGGCATCACGCCGCTGGCGGACAGACCGATGTGGACCCAGCCGGCCTCGAAGATGAGCTGATCGAACAGCACATCGCGGTCGGCGGCCAGATGCAGCGCCACGGCACGCGGACTGCCAAACGCGGGTGCCGTGAAGTCGGCGGCCAGGCCGCTCAGGTGGGCGCTGTTGCGAGCACCCCCGACCGCCTGGTTGACGGCGGGCGAGCGGTAGCCGCTGCTGATGAGGATGGGCACACCGCCGAGCGACTGGCGCACGCGCTCCAGCGCCTGGGCCAGTCGGCCCAGGCTGCGCAGGGCGGGCGGGGGTGGGGTGTTGTCCAGACCGCGGCGATGCGCAACCTGGCTGAGCGTCAGCTCACCGAGCGTGAAGTGCGGGCTGAGGCTGGTGGGCGAGTCAGGGGTAGGCATGCCGGCATCGTGCCGGCGGGGGTGCCTGGGCGGCAGGGGAACTGATTCACCCGGAGGACAGGGCTGTCACGCTGAGCCACTCTGCCAATGCTTCGTCATCGGCTGTGTCCTGCAGAAGGTCACTCGTCGTCGAGCTTGAATTTGGCCATCGGCACGCCGGCCTGGCCGACCAGGATCAGCTCGCTGGCCTTGAAGATGAGCGTGACGGTCCGGTACAGGCGGTCGTAGGGGTCCGACTTGGTCGTCGCCATCTCCTCGGACTGCTCGTACACCCCATACGGCGGTATCACTGTGCCGACGATCCAGAGCGACGCATTTGGCAGGGTCGTGGCCGCATCCCGCGGAGACAGCGGGCGCTGGGACTTCTCCCCAAACAAGAACCCGCTGGGCACGCTGACCATCAGCACGGCCTTGTCGATGCTGACCTGCTGGATCGTCACGGGCTTGCCAGCCTGTGTCTTGGCAGCGCGCTTGCCGAAGACATCGACCTCCTTGATCTCCAGGAACTTCTGCAGCCGCAGTTCCGCATCCACACCATCCAGTCCCGGCCCGAAGCCCGGTTCGATGGTGACCACCCCAGCCTCTGGGTCATAGTTCCACCCGGCCGCCTCCGTTGAGGATGCATGCTTCTTGAACGGCACCTTGAATGCCAGCCGGTCGGCCAGCGTCACCGAGCCGTACACCACCTTGCGCAGCAGCGGCGCGAGGCGCTCCTGGTACATGAGAGACGTCTCGAACTCGGTCCGCTTCGGCAGCTTGATCGTGGCCGAGGCGATCCGCACGAGGTTTTGACCGGGTCCTGTCAGTGGCACATCGTCTGCAAACGGTCGTTCCAGCGATGGCGCTTTGAGCGCCTCTCCCAAGGCCATCGCGGAGACCGGGAACGCCGCCAGCGCGGCCACGACCTTGCGTCGCTTCATCGTTTTCCCCCTGTGCGGGTCTCGCCCGCTCTTCTCTGAACCTACGGCTTGGCGATCCGATCCGCCATCTGCAGCAACAGGCCGACATCCGCCTCGCTGAGCTTCTCCACCTTGGCAATCAGATCCTTCCGCCGCCGCGCAGCCTCCCGGATCTCGTCTGCCTGGCGTTCAGCCGCCTGGATGGACTGTTCGGTCAGGTCTTGATCACCAAGCTGCACCGAGAACTGGATCGCTCGCGTCAGGTGCGACCGAGTCGCCTCATCCATTCGGACGCCAGTCAGGACGTAGATCACATCAATGCCTTGCGCGATCGCGACAGCCAAGTACGACGCATTGGGCACAGACCGTCCGGACTCCCAACCGACTTGAGCCGATTTAGACGCCCCCGCCAGCTCCGCGAGCGCTACCTGAGTGAGACCGACGCGCTCTCGTTCTTCCTTGAGTCGATCGCCGAAAGTATCCAATTTTTCTACCTCTTCTCTTGACGCTATCCAAATTTGGATACATCATGGCCGCATGTGCTCACAAATGAGCATTGAGCAAGCCTAAGGAGTTCGAGAGTGAACATCAAGACCCCCGAGCAAGTCCGGGAGGAATTCCAACGCAAAGGCCAGTCGATCTCGGCATGGGCCAAGGCGCGTGGAGTCTCAACTCGACTGACCGAAGAGATCCTCAAGGGCCGGCGAAAAGCCATTCGAGGCGAAAGCCATGCGATTGCTGTGCTGCTTGGCCTCAAGGATGGCGAAGTCCCCGACCAATACCGCCGGGCAGCGTGAAGGGCCGTCATGAACACCCTGACCGCCACCTTCGTCCGCACCGGCTCCGGCACCCCCGTCGTCCGCCTCCACGGCATCGGCGACGAGATGAACCTCAGCGCCCACATGACCACCGACCACCTGCGCAACCTCGCCGTGGCGATCCTGCAAGCGGCCCGGCAGATGGACGAGATGGGCAAGACGGATGTCACCACGCTGAGCTTCCCCCACGTCATCGCCGTCGATGAGCCCCAGCCGCGCACAGCGCCACACGAGACACGCGCAGGCCCGCAGCCCGCCCCCTTCGCACCGATCACCTTGCTCCCGTAGATCACCAGGACGCCGCCATGACCAAGCCCCACTACCGTCGCGACACCGCCGATCCACTGCTGACCACCAGCGAAGCCGCGCACGAGCTCGGCGTTTCGATTCGTACCGTGCAGCTCTGGGTCACCGAGGGGATCCTGCCCGCAGGGCTCACCCCCGGCGGGCACCGGCGCATCCGCAAGTCTGCCGTGACTGCACTCGGTCTGCGCCCGGCTCGACAGCCCTCGCAGCTGGACGCCCTCACCGCCGAGGTGGCGCAGCTCAAGACGGCGCTGCGCGACCTGCTGACGCTGGCACGAAACACTGGCATCGGCGCCACGCCCCCCGCCATCGCGGCCGCCAATGTGCTCGGGGAGTCGCTGTGATGAAGACCGCCCGCACGCACGTCGACCCCAACAAGGCGCTCCGCCGGCCGCCCTACGCGAACAAGATCATCGCCCGCATCCGCACGCGCCAGCAGACCGCCAGGGACAACACCACGCTGCTCGCTTCTGGCCTGACCCCGCCCGCTGCAGCCCTGCACGGCCACGGCGCACTGCCCCGCAAGCTGGCCGTCAACGCCTACAGCAAGCGCCTGGAGATGCTGATGCACATCGCCTTCGAGCACCAGGCTGTGCCGCTCAGCGAATTCCTGGCCTCGGTCATCGAAGACATCGAGGCCGGCGACATGCCAGGGCACTTCGTCCCCGCACCGGCGCACCTGCAATGAGCGCGCGCCTCACCAACCACCTGCTGGCCTCGCTGCTGGCCATCGCGATCACCTCGTGCGCTGGCCACCTCAGTGACATCGACACCGACAGCGGGGAATCGCGCCCTGTGGTGTCCGACGAGCCCGACACCCTGATCCTGCCCAAGCAACCGACCATGTCCCAGCCCACCACCAGCTACACCAACGAGGGTCAGCAGCGCATCCTGCGCCTGATCAACGTCCTGTCCGGCCACGAGATCACGGGCCGCGCACCGTCCGACCTGGCGCGCGAGACCGACTGCACCGCCAGCACTATCACCCGCGACCTGGCCAACCTCAAGGAAGCCGGCTTCGCCGAGGTCGTGCCGGAGACGGGCTGCTGGCGCCTGTCGCCCCAGCTCGTCCAGATCGCCATCCGCCACATGGCCGCCCTTGACCGTGCTGCGCGACGCCTCGAAGAGGTCCGTGGTCGCTTCAGCCGCAGCGCGGCGTGAGGGGGTGACGCATGAAACACCCCGACGACAACAAGACGATCGACATGATGGACAAGACGTTCAGCCAGTTCGACAGCGGCATCAAGGCCATGGAGGTGGAGAGCAAGCGTGGCCGCAAGCCGCTGGTGGCGGCTGAGCCGGTCACCGATGTGGTGAACACAGAGGCCCTGCTGGCTGCCAGCTCCGCAGCCACCCAGGTGGTGCTGATGGAGCGGCAGCACGACCGTGAGGTCGCCGCGCTGGCAGTCCAGATCGGCTACGACGGCCGACTCGAAATCGGCGCCATCGAAGACCGCATCCGCACCCACATGCGCCGCACGGTCGAGGAGTGCCTGGAGCTGGGCAAGTGCCTGTTGTTGCTGAAGGAGATGTCCGCTCACGGCGAGTTCAGCAAGCGGATCGATTTGTTCGGCATGAACATGCGGGTTGCCCAACGGCTCATGGGCGCCACCCTGAAGTTCTCCAAAAGCGACTCAAAGTCGCTTTTGGCTGCAGCCGGCAGTCAGACCAAGATGCTGGAGCTGGTCGTCCTGGATGACGCAGACATCGAGCAACTGAACCGCGGCGACACGGTAGCGGGCCTCACCCTCGATGCCATCGAATCGATGAGCACGACTGAACTGCGCGCAGCGATTCGTGACCACAAGCAGCAGCTGGAGGCCAAAGACAAGGTTCTCGCCGACCGTAACGAAAAGCTACAGGCCGCCGAAGAGCGCCTGCACCGCCCCTACACGCCGAACCCCGACTCGGTCGCCCAGACCCAAGAGCAAGAGGCTGCGCTGAAGGAGCTGCAGGTGGCCTTCGCGCTGGCCCACACGAACACGATGCGTGTGGCTGCGGTCTGCTCCGACGTGTTCGACCGCTTCGACGGCACCCCGCTCGCAGACCACGCCCGAGCCTGCATCGACGACATCGTTCGCGCGCTGGCAGGCATGGCGTCGACGCATGGCATCGACGTGGACCTGACGCTCAAGGAAGCGCTGACGCCTGCCTGGCTGCCGCGCTGAATCGCACAGCGACAACAACAACACCACGAGCACGCCATGCAGACCCAGAACCTGACCCCCACCCAATGGGACCAGCTCCTGCGCGCAGGAGAGGCCCTGCGCAACGCCGGCCACGGCGAGAAAGACACCGTCGCCAGCCGACTGGCGACCGGCATGGGCGTGAGCGTGGGGACGTTGTACCGCCGCCTGAAAGAGGCTGACCTCATGCCCAAGCGCAAGCGCCGCGCGGATGCCATGACCTCGACTGTCACCCCCGAGCAGGCCGCCCTGATCGGCGGAATGCTGCTGGCCAGCACGAACGGCAAGGGGCAGTCCATGCCGCTGTCCGTCGCCGCCGACGTGCTGCAGGCCAGCGGGCATCTGCCGGACGTCAGCGCATCGACCCTCTCCCGCGTGCTGCGCAATCAGCTCATGCACCCGGACCAGCTGGCCGCACCCAAGGCCAGCGTCGAGCTGAAGAGCGAGCACCCGAACCACGTCTGGCAGATCGATTCGACGACGGGCGCCTACTACTACCTGCCCGGTGGTCGCCTGCGCTGGATGCCCGAGGACGAGTTCTACAAGAACAAGGTCCAGAACATCGTGAAGGCCAGTACCGACCTGCTGACCCGGTACGCCGCGGCCGATCACGCCAGCCACTGCTTCAAGGTGCGCTACTACCTCGGCGGCGAGACCGCCGAGAACCTGCTCGACTTCGCCTGCTGGGCGATGTGGAAGCAGGACCACAGCCCGATGCACGGCGTGCCGCGCATCCTGATGATGGACCCAGGCGCCGCCAACAAGGGGCTGGCGATGCGCAACTACTGCCGCCGCCTGGGCATCCAGCTGCTGCACCACGCAGCCGGCGCAGCCAACGTGACCGGCTCGGTCGAGAAGTCGCATGACCTGGTCCGCATGCACTTCGAGACCCGCCTGCGGTTCATCGACCCGGGTGAGGTCACGCTCGACAAGCTCAACGCGATGATCGCGGACTGGTGCGCCGCCTACGGCAGCCAGGCACGCCACAGCCGCCACAAGATGGACCGGCACAGCGCCTGGCTGCGCATCCGCCAGGATCAGCTCCGAGTCGCCGCCAGCCTGGAAGCGCTGCGCGATGCCGCGACGAAGGAGCCTGAAACCCGTCGGGTCAGCAATGACCTGAAGGTGCAGGTCGGCAAGCACTGGTTCGACGTGAGCAGCGTCCCCGGTGCCTCGGCCGGCCAGAAGATCCTGGTCGCGTTCAACGTGTTCCGGCATCCGTCCATCGACGTGCAGTCGGTGGACCGCGAGACGGGCGAGGAGACCTGGCACATCGTCGACCCAGTGCAGGTGGACGAGTTCGGGTTCAGCTCCACCGCCACCGTGATCGGCCAAGAGATGCGCACAGCGCGCAACACCGCAGTCGACGACCTGCGCAACGACCTGACCAAGCAGGCCTACGGACTGCCCACCCTAGAAGAGGCCGCCAAAGCCCGCAAGCGGCACGCCCAGGCCTACGCCGGCACCGTCGACGTCATGGCTGACGTGAAGGCGGCCCAGGTGCCGGACTACATGCCACGCCGAGGCACCCCCATCGGCCACGAGCCCCGCCAGCTCGTCGCCCAGCTGCTGACCCACGTCGAAGCCGCCAAGCGCTTGCGCACCGCGCTCGGCGACGCTTACGGACCGCACGTCTACGCGTGGCTCACCCAGCGTCACCCAGACGGCGTGCCCGAAGACCAGCTCAGCGCCATCACCGTGCAGCTCGGCAGCCAGGCCGAGCCCTCGAACGCCACACAGGCCGTCAGCGACGGCACCACGGGCCTGCGCATCGTGCGCTGACCCTCCCACGCACAAAGGCTGGAAGCCATGGAACAACAGACCATCACCACGCTGCTGGATCCTCCTGTACCCCCGACCGTCTCAGACCTGATGCGCAAGACGCGCCTGTCGTACCGGCGCGTCGCCCGAGCGCTGCGCCTGAGCCCGACGACGATGTTCAAGGTTCTCTCCGAGGGCGTGTGGCCGAAACGGATGCCTCCGGACGAAATCGCCATGCACAGCGAAAGGCTGGAGAAGCTGTTCGTCACCACGGCGGTTGTCCCCGGCGCTGTGGCTCGTCAGGCGATCGCGCAGCTCATGCCAGAAGAGCTGCGCCCACCCGCACCGCAATCGCCGGCCACGCCTGGTCGCAAGACCAGCCTCAAGTCGTCCACCGTCCACCAGATACCCGATGAGGAGCCGCCCATGCTCATGGCCAAACAGACCCTGACCCCTGCCGCCCGCAAGGCGTTTTCACTGTTCACCAACCCGTTCGACGGCGAGGTGATCGACGACAGCCAGATGTATGTGAACGGCGAAATCGCCTATGTCCGCGAGGCCTGCATGCAGGCGGCCATCGGCGGGCGCTTCGTGGCGGTCGTCTCCGAATCGGGCGGCGGCAAGACGACGATGCTGGCCGACCTCGAAGCCCGCGTGCTGATGGACCGCCGGCCGGTGATCACCATCAAGCCCTGGGTGCTGGGCATGGAAGAGAGCGACTCCCGCGGCAAGACGCTGAAGTCGGCCGACATTCTCGCCAGCATCGTGACCACGCTCGATCCGCTCGCGAAGCCTCGCATGACGATGCAAGCGCGCAGCAACCAGGCGCGAGATGCGCTGGTGAAATCGATGGAGGCTGGCTACAGCCATCTCCTGGTCATCGAAGAGGCCCACAGCCTGCCCGAGGCCACGCTGAAGCACCTGAAGCGCCTGCATGAGATGCGCCTGGGCCGCAAGCCGCTGCTCGGCATCCTGCTGCTGGGTCAGACTGAACTGGGCCAGAAGCTCGACCCGCGCCGCGCCAGCCTGCGCGAGGTCACCCAGCGCTGCGAGGTGGTCAACCTGCTGCCGCTCGATGGCGACCTGCGCTCCTACCTCGAACATCGCACCCGCGCCGCCGGGCACGACCTGAACAAGCTCATCGACCAGGCCGGCATCGACGAGATCCGCACCCGACTGACGATCAACCGGCCCGTCAGCGGCGGCAAGTCGATGTCGATCAGCCTGTTGTACCCGCTCGCGGTCAACAACCTGATGACGGCCTCCCTCAACCTGGCCGCCGAGCTGGGCGCGCCGATCGTCGGGCGCGACATCGTGCGGGGGGTGTGAGATGACCGCTCCCAGAACCGTGATCAAGCGCCGGCTGTTCGCGTCGCTGTCCGCTGATGAGGCGGCAGAGCTCTACATCTCGGCGGTCGTGGTCATCGTCATCGTGGCGTGCGCCATGGTCGGCCACATGCTCGCCAGCCACATCGAAGCTGAGAAGCATGCTGCCGCGGCCGAAGCACGCATCGCCGCGACGACCACGGCCAACCTCCACATCCAGGCCCGACTGGCAGACGCCTATCGCCAGGGCTACGCGACTGGACAGCTTCATCTCTGCGCCCATGCGCCGAACTGACCCACGAGCCGCACCATGAAAACCATCACCGACACCCAAACGATTCTGGATGCCTGCGGCGGTGTCGTCGGCATCACCTGTGCTGATCTGGCGCGTGCCCTCGGCTGCAAGCGCGACACCATGAGCCGGCGGCTGACCCGCTTGCAGAAACAGGGTCAGCTGATCATGGTCCAGCGATTCAATGGCGGATCGCCGCGCTGGTTCTCGAATCCCGTGTTCGCGAAAGAGGCGCAGCAGCTCAATCTGATGCTGGCCACTGGGCGCAAGGAGACCCGCCCACCCGCAACAGCGGAAGCGGTCATCCCAGACTCGGTGCAGGTGCAGGTCGTCACACGCACCGGATCCGTCGAGCGCATCGATCGCATGGCGGGCCATGCTCCGCGTGACACCGTCGTCGCACGCCCAGGGTCGATGGACTTCAAGTCGATCCCGAGCCTGAGTCCGTTTCACGCGGGAGCGGTGCGATGAGACTGCAGTGCCCCGCCTGCAGCGCCGAAATGGATCTCGACGTGCTGCTGTCTGCCGAAGAGGGCCGGCACACCTTGGCCAGGCTGATCGCGATGGGCACGCCGATGGGGGTCTGGACGCTGCGCTACATCGGCCTGTTCCGGCCACAGAAGCGGGCGTTGTCGATGGCTCGCACCCTGAAGCTGCTGGAAGAGATCTGGCCCGACATCCAGCGTCAGGCCATCACTCGCAAGGGCCGCGACTGGGCCGCGCCGCCGTCGGCGTGGCAGTCCGCCATCGAGCAGCTGCTGCAGACACGCGATCGTGGCGGGCTGACGCTGCCGATGACCAGCCACGGCTATCTCTACGAGATCTTGGTCGGCCTGGCTGACAAGGCCGAGAGCCAGGCCGAGCGCGCTGCAGAGGCCGAGCGTCGTGAGCCCGCCCGCAGTGCTGCCCCCATCGCTGCCATGGCCGAGGCCCGCCAGATGCCCGCAGCCGAAGACCACGCCCCCGTACCTGCCCCTGAAAAAGTACGCCAGAAATTGTCCGAAGCCATGAAACGCATGAAAGGAATCGCCCCATGACTCCCCAAGCCCAGACCATCCCCGCCGGCTACATGCAGGACGCCAAGGGTCGCCTCGTCCCCATTTCCAGCGTCAAGCCGATCGACCTGCTGCGCGAAGACCTGGTGCTGCAGCTTGTCGATCAGGCCAAGGCGCTCAACCAGGCACTGAGCGCCTTCAAGGTCACGGCATTCGGCGACATCGCCGCGTTCGTGCAGACCAGTGCCGAGCAGTACGGTGCCGCCCTTGGAGGCAAGAAGGGCAACGTCACGCTGCACAGCTACGACGGCCGCTACAAGATCGTCCGCCAGGCTCAGGACAACATCCGCTTCGATGAGCGCCTGCAGGCAGCACAGGCCCTGATCAACGAATGCCTGACCGAGTGGAGCCAAGGCAGCCGAGACGAGATCAAGACCCTGATCAACGACGCTTTCCGCGTCGACCAGGAAGGCCAGGTCAACACCGGCCGCGTCCTCGCGCTGCAGCGTCTGGACATCAAGTCCGAGAAATGGAGTCGTGCCATGGACGCGATCCGCGACAGCGTGCAGGTCGTCGGCAGCAGCAGCTATGTGCGCGTCTACGAGCGGATCGAGAACACCGACCAATACCGTCCGATCGCGCTCGATCTGGCGTCGGTCTGACGGAGATCTGCCATGACGAACACATCTGCTCTGCAGATCAACACGGCTGGCGCCTGGCGCACGCTGTGTCGGTTTCCGACGGCTGAAGCCGGCATCGTGAAGTTCAACGTCTCGGCACTGATGGCGCATGACGTCTCAGAAGGACGTCAGGCGGCAACGCTGCGCATCGTTCAGCTCGCTCTGCCAGAGGTCGTGACGGATTACTTCGACCGCCGGCCCGCCAGCACCGAACCCCGGCAGTGGCGCCCGGTCTGACCTCATGATGCGCGCCCCTTGCAGGGGCGTTTCCCATTCCAGAACAACACCATTCGCACATGTCAAAACCCCTGAATCACCGCACCCGCGATCTCGCGCGGATCCACACGCTGAAGAAGGCCCTGAACTGGGATGACGATCTGTACCGCGATGTCATGTCGCAGATCGTCGGGGCTACCTCCGCGGCTGACCTGGACGACAAGGGCCGCGCGAAGCTGTTGGCCCACATGCAGGCCCGCAAGGACGCCCAGGACGGCAAGCCTGCCCGCCCCGCACGCACGCCGCTCGACGCCACCGGCCGCAAGCTCTGGAGCCTGTGGATGCAGGCGGCGGACGAAGGCCTGGTCAAGGCTCGCACCATGGCCGCCCTGAACGCCTGGATCAAACGCCAGACCGGCGTGGAGCGCATCGAGTGGCTGGGCGCGAAGGGCCAGGCTGATCTGGCGATCGAGAGCCTGAAGCTCTGGGTGGCCCGGGGTGGTGTCGCATGAGTCGCCGTGGCCGCACCCGCACGGCCGAGATCATCGACATCCTGCTGCGCGTCAGCGTGGAGCGGCTGTGCCAGGACGCCAATCTGGCGGAGGACGCGGCGCGGGTGATCATGCGGGAGGCCCTGCACTCGGTGTGCGAGAAGTACGGTGGCGACAGCTTCTACTTCCCGCGTGACATTGACTTCCCGCTTGAAGCCCGCGACCGCGAGATCTGGGACAAGTTCAACGGCGCGAACACGCGTGAGCTGGCCCGTGAGTTCCGGCTGACCGAGCGCCAGGTGCGCTACATCGTCAAGCTGATGCGCAAGCGCGCCACGGAGCTGAATCAGCTCGAAATCCCTGGGCTGGACGCGGCGCACTGACCGCGCTGACCCCCACCACAAGGGCCGCATCTGCGGCCCTTTCTCATGGTGCGATCGAACCGATTCCCGCTCACGATTCACACAGCCACGGGCATTCTCGTTACAAACCCGAGGAGCCCAGATGCAGCAGCAACACCCCCGCCGCCGACAGCCCGCCAGCCCGATCGCATGGCTCGGGGGCAAGAGCCGACTGGCCGACAAGATCATCAAGCGGCTGCCCGCTCACCAGAACTACTGCGAGCCGTTCGCCGGTGGCGCCTGGGTGCTGTTCCGCAAGCCCGAGAGCAAGGTCGAGGTGCTCAACGACCTCAACCGCGAGCTGGTGACGCTCTACCGTTGCGTCAAGCACCACCTGCCGGCGCTGGTCGAGCAGTTCCGCTGGATGCTGGTGGCACGCGAGGAGTTCACCCGCTTCTTGGACACCCCACCGGACACCCTGACGGACATCCAGCGGGCTGCGCGCTTCTACTACCTCAACAAGACCTCGTTCGGCGCCCGCATGGCTCGCCCGACGTTCGGCGCTGCCGCGACGCACCCGCCGCGGCTGAACCTGCTGCGCCTCGAAGAAGACCTCAGCGAGGCCCACCTGCGCCTGTCGCGGGTGCTGATCGAGTGTCGCCCCTACGGCCAGGTCATCGAGCGCTTCGACAAGCCCGAGACCCTGTTCTACATCGATCCGCCGTACTGGGACTGCGAGACCGACTACGGCAAGGGTCTGTTCGCCAAGGAGGACTTCCAGACGCTGGCCGACCTGCTGAGCGTGCTCAAGGGCCGGTTCATCCTGAGCATCAACGACGTGCCGCAGATCCGGGAGATCTTCGGCGCCTTCCGGCTGGAGGAGGTCCGCACGACCTACAGCATCAGCGCCGGGAAGAACAGCTCGGTCGGGGAGCTGCTGGTGTCGAACTTCGAGCCGGTGGTGGGGTGAACGGAACTGGTTAGGGTTGTCCGGCCGGGGGTAGATGCAGAGACTGCGATCCCTATCACCAAGAGCAGCCCATGCCCCATCCCAACCAATGCATCGATTCCGTGAGCAGACGATCTGAGTCACTTCCGACGCCAGGGAGCAAAGCGTGAGCGCCGCTGTGTCGGACAAAGACCTGCTGGCCTGGATCCTGTCCCAGGATCGACTGCGCGTGGAGCGGTGGTTCCACCCTGATGGCCGGCAGTCGGTCAGCGTCTATACGGCGCTGGATGATGAGGACGAGCCGAGCGGCAGGGCGCCCACGGCGCGGGCGGCGCTGGTGCAGGCGTACCGGCAGTGGTGGCGCCTGAAGCTGGCCGAAACGCCCGACTGACTGGCGTTCACTGGCTGCAAGTCGTTTTCAGTCGAGCCCCTGACTTCCAGCCTCTTCCGACTTCTTCCAGCTCATTTTTCTCATCTCTCCCTCTGATTTATCTCAGTGCCCTTCAGGTCAG
>JACCEE010577912.1_pt1 | contig 37762 bp, 26 predicted proteins | sample 7449931 | NCBI WGS metagenome assembly JACCEE01 (sample SAMN15323457, study PRJNA562643) | freshwater metagenome | isolation source: river surface water | place: USA:Blue River Watershed | collected 2017-08-19 | reverse complement strand
TCCATCGGGATGAGATATCCGTCCAACGATTGGACGGTTTTTTCTTTTTATCGACGTTATATTTCGCGGTACAGTTACCGCGTCAATCGTCCGCTTGGAGGCGCATATGAGTGACCTGACATCATCACTTTACCTGATACGCGATACATTTCGCAGTGAGCTCGCTGCCATCACAACTTCCGTAGAAGCCGATGGTATCCGTGTCCGTTACTTCGGCAAGAAGGGAGAGTTGACTACGGTTCTCCGCGGCATGGGATCAGTTCCGGCTGAGGAACGTCCTGCCGTCGGACAGCTGGTTAATGATCTTCGTTCTGAGATGGAATCGGAGTTGTCGGAGAAAATCCGTGTAATTACACAGACGGAGAATGCGCAGAAGCTGGCCGCCGAGACAATCGACGTTACGATGCCGTCCGCGGCAAATTCCATGGGCTCGCGACATCCGATATATAAAGTCGTGGATGAGATTTGCGGAATATTCCTCGGCCTTGGGTTCTCTCTGGCAGAGGGTCCTGAAGTAGAATACGATTCTTATAGTTTTGAGAAGCTTCGCCTCCCGAAGGGTCATCCGGCGCGTGATACACAGGATACGTTTTATTTCTCTGAGAATATTTTACTTCGTCCGCAAACATCACCGGTTCAAGTGCGTGTCATGGAGGTCACTGAGCCGCCGATTCGCATCGTCTGTCCCGGTAAGGTTTACCGTTCGGATGCTCTTGACAGTACACATTCGCCGATTTTTCATCAGATCGAGGGACTCGTCGTTGATAAAGGAATTACCATGGGCGATCTTGTCGGCTCCTTGCAACTTTTCGCGGCGAAGCTTTTCGGCGAGAATACGAAGATCCGTCTGCGCCCGCATCATTTCCCGTTTACCGAGCCGTCCTGTGAGGTCGATCTTACGTGTTGGGCGTGCGGTGGCAAGGGTTGCCGAGTTTGCAAAGGCGAAGGTTGGATCGAAGTCCTTGGAGCCGGTATGGTTCATCCTGAGGTGCTTTCGGGTTGCGGAATTGACCCGGAGATTTATAGCGGATTTGCGTTCGGTATCGGAATCGAGCGAACCGCTATGGGACGATATGGGATCGACGATATCCGTCACTTATATGAGAATGATGTCCGCTTCCTGCGGCAATTCAAGTAATCCTCTTGTTTCGTGACAATTGATAATTCGAATCATGATTTACGCGTTTGGAGGCGATTTACATGAAAGCACCGCTGGAATGGCTACAGGACTTCACAGAAATTTCTATACCAACCCATGATTTCTGCGAGAGCATGACGCTTTCGGGATCTAAGGTGGAAGGCATAATTACGAGCGGAGAAGACATTTCGAATATTTATACCGCTAAGATTCTCTCGAAAAAGCCGCATCCGGATTCGGATCACCTGGTTCTTGTCGAAGCGGATATGGGTCGCGAGGACTTGGGCGGGGTTCTGTCCATTGTTTGCGGTGCACCCAATGTTGAAGTCGGAATGATCTGTCCCGTCGCGATTGCAGGAGCGAAGTTGCCGTCCGGTCTTGCGATCAAGAAGGGCAAGATTCGCGGCGTCGAGAGTAACGGCATGTGTTGTTCGATTCAGGAACTTGGATTCTCTCACGAGGATTTCCCCGGAGCTGCGGAGAACGGACTCTGGCATATGCCGGCGGATACGAAGATCGGTGTGGACGTCCGCGAGTTTCTTGGGCTTGGTACGACGACGATCGATTTTGAGATCACTTCGAACCGGCCGGACTGCTTCTCCATCGAGGGTTTGGCACGCGAAGCTGCCATCACTCTCGGATCAGATTTTCGCGCATGTGCTCCGAAGGTTAGGGAGGAAGGCCAGGAGAGATCTTCCGATCTTGCGACGATCGAGATTCGTAATCCCGAGCTCTGCTTCCGTTACTGCTCGCGCATCGTCAAGAACGTCCGCATCGCGCCGTCGCCGGACTGGATGCAGCGAAGACTTCGTGACGCGGGCATGCGGCCGATCAACAATATTGTCGACATTACAAACTATGTCTGCATTGAGCTCGGACAGCCAATGCATGCTTTTGATCTCCGATACCTGAGCGGCAATCATATTATTGTCAGAACGGCACAGGAACATGAAAAAACGAAGACGTTGGACGGTGTGGATCGTGTTCTTTCCTCCGATATGCTCGTCATTGCCGACGAGTCCAAGGTCTGCGCAATTGCGGGTGTTATGGGCAGCGAGAACTCCGAAGTCAAAGACGACACGACGGAGATTCTTTTCGAGTCAGCGACCTTCGAAGGTATCAGTGTGCGCCGGACGGCGATGCGTAACGGCCTTCGTACAGAGGCATCCTCTCGCTATGAGAAGGGACTTGATCCGGAGAATGCCTTGCGTGCGCTGGATCGTGCCTGCGAACTGGTTGAGATTCTCGGCTGTGGTGTCGTCATGCAAGGCGTGATCGATGTCTACCCGACGAAGAAGACCATTGTTCCGATTCCTTTCTCGGTGAAGAAAACCAATGATTTCCTTGGCACGTCCATATCCGAGGATTTTATGACGGATACCCTGCGTGAGATAGGCTGCCTCGTGGACGGAGTCGATGGTTCCTATTCCGTTACCCCGCCGAGTTATCGTCCGGATCTCGTATGTTCGGCGGACCTGGCAGAGGAAGTCGCTCGTTTCTACGGGTATAATCGGATTACACCGACTTTGTTCTCCGGCAAAACAATGCTCGGCGGAAGAACAACAGAACAGAATACAATCGAGCGAATCAAAGATATTATGGTCTCTCAAGGGTATTTTGAAGCCCTGACATATTCCTTCGAGAGTCCGAAAGATCTTGATCGTCTTTTGCTCGCACAAGATGACCTTTTGCGCAAGCAACTCGTTATACAGAATCCTCTCGGCGAAGACTTCTCTGTAATGCGAACTTCCATGGTTCCTTCGATGCTTCGTATCGCCGCGACAAATCATAAACGTTCCGTGAAGGAAGCGTCGATCTTTGAGATTGCCTATGTTTATTTACCCAATGAAGATTCACAGCTCTTGCCGGAAGAACGTCAGATTCTGTCAGCATTTACATTCGCCTCGGAACATACCGCAGAGAGAACTGATCTCTTCTTCTCGATGAAGGGCGCTGTTTCGGAACTTTGTACGAATCTTGGTATTCGGAGCCTGTCTTTTGAACCGGTTTCCGAGATATCTTACTTACATCCGGGTCGTGGTGCCGCCGTTCTTGTGAATGGGAAACGTTGTGGATACATCGGATATGTTCATCCGGATGTTGCAGATGAATTCGAGTGCCCGGAGAGCCTGGTCCTCCTGATTCTGGAGACAGATGCGATCGTTAAGGCAGCGACCGCCAAACGGGTATTCACACAGTTGCCGAAGTTCCCCGGGATTTCCAGAGATCTTGCGATCCTTGTGGATGCGAAGGTTCCTGTAGGAGACATCGAACGCATCCTTCGCAAAAAGGGAGGGAAGCTGCTTTCGGAAGTGAAGTTATTTGACGTGTATACGGGTGCTCAGGTTGGACAGGGTAAGAAGTCCGTCGCATATAGCCTTCTTTTCCGTTCACCCGAGAAGACTTTGTCGGATGCTGAGATTCAAGAACCGTTTGCTATGATACTCGACAGTTTGCAGAAAGAATTCGGAGCGGTTCTTCGATAAACGAAGAACCTTTGCCCGGAGGATCCGCGACTTGATTGTCGAATAAAAAATGTTTTGTCGAATATTCGCGAAAAATACTACATCACCTCCTGATACCTTTGTATCACGGAGGTGATTTTCTTATGTCCAATACTCTCCAGGCTTCTCTGACATTTCCTGTTGCGATGGGAATTCTTTCCGCGATGATACTCTCGGGACCGATTCTTTATCAACAAGTCTCCATTTCAGCATCTTTTCAGTCGGACGCTATTCGAATGTCTACCGAGAATCAGGAGATTCTCGAGCAAGTAACAGCCGTGCTCGGAACACGAGAGGTCTTTGTAACCGCGGCATCTCCTGAACGCATGCATTTCATGATCAGAGCGATTCAAGATTCAGCAGAGCTTCTTATTGAGGGGGTGATCCCATGATCTGCTTATCCAAGACACAGCAAAGACCCTTCGGATATCAACGAAGACGCGGAAGTATGACGATATTTCTGTGCATTATTCTCGCGGCACTTGTATTAACAGAGAGCATATTGTGGACGGCAGCGGCTCGTCGTGCGAAAGAAGCGGATCTTGCGCGAAGCATGCGACTTCAGCTACAGCAATCTCTTTCCGGTTGGAATGAAGAGATCTACGATTTCTATGGCCTATATACCCTTGATACGTCAACCCTTGATTCGACGGTAGTAACAACGTGCTTCCAGGATGGGGATGAGATACAGGTTCTGCTTAATCCTACATCAGAAATGACAGCTGAATCTATACGGACAGGTGTCATACGATTTATGTTAATTCGATTTCCGGCCTTACTGGCATCTGAGATACTGTCGAGATTGTCGATTATCGGGGATCTTGTTTCCGAGAGCTCGCTATATCAGACAATAACAGATGAGGGAACATCGGATTGGATGAGTTATCTCGCTACATTTGTCGATCAGAAGGATACGTGGGTATCTACGATAGAATCGGTTCTTAACACCGTGGAAACTGTTGATATTACCGGAACGACAGAGAAGGTCCAATCGTTTCTCACGACGATGAAGAATGTCGCCGAGAGAGGAGGAACATCGTTTCTTCAACAAGACGGTGAAGTATCCGATGTTTTGGATCTCTCAACAATTTCGTCAGTAATGAAGAGATATGATCGTTTATCACGAAGCGATATGCCGGAATTTGCCGACAGCATGCTACTATCCACCTATGTGGCATCGTTATTTGACTCTCGTTTATCAACTCTACAGGTGAATGGTGAAGATGAAGAAGAGACCAATGCTTTTGGAGACTCATTTGAGAAGATTCATTCCGAGAACATGCCGGATATGGAATATGTTGTTACCGGAATTGAGGATATAAATACATCCAGGTATATAACGGCAACTATGGTATTGGATGTTCGATTTGTCATTGATCTGGCTATGAATATTCTTGATAAAGAGAAGAATGCTACTGCCCTGGAGATCGCCGGTGTCTTATCGCCGATTATTCTGCTACTTTCCGGTGGATACGTAGATATACCCCCGGAGTACCTTAAATACGTTGTTCTATATGTTTGGTCAATAGCGGATGCAATGTCTGACGGGATGAAGTTATTACGCGGAGAAAGTGTTCCGTTATTCACATCAGAATACGTTGACGAGAACAGTATCCTTCAAAATGCACTGGATACGAACTACAGAGACTATATCGGAATCATATTGCTCCTTATACCGAATGAATGGAAATCTTCTCGAATAGAGACCGTTATTCGGAGAGATGCAGGAGCTGCGATGTATTCCGGTGTATCTGTGACCGTACAATATCAGGATCGACAATACTATTCGGAGGACAGCTATGATACATATCGAACGACGTAGCCCGAAAAATTTCCGATTCGGATCTGCAGCGCTTGAGACAGCGATTGCTCTTCCGGTGTTTCTCTTGATTTCAGCATTTCTTCTGACTTCGATTACCTTACAGAAGGCAGATATACTGATGCTGCAGTCAATTGATCAGGTAACACAGGAGGCATCTCTTCTGGTTCCTGTCATCAGTTGCGGTATCGATGCGGCCGAAATTGCCGTTAGCGTAGCTGATAAGCTTACTGCCTCCACAGGGAAAGAAGGAGAATCAGACGCTAAGAACTCAGTTCTATCCGTTGTCGGTGGAATTGGAGCTGTATTCGAGCTATTTGGCATTTCACCCGAGGATACGGTGACAACAATTCTCCTTGGACGTGTCATTCGCGATCGCATAACTTCTGTTTACTCTGCATTTTGTGGCACTGAAGTTCTGGCCTCCCGAATATCAGATGTATCTGTTTACGTTGACGTCGATCATGATAATCATGTGATTTGGCTGCGTGTGTACTACCTATGGAATACGATCTTTGGTCAAAGCGAGAGAATGATTTCAAGTGCGATTCCTGTGTATGGGGATATCGAGTTTGCTCTGCCTGATACAGAGGAGAGCGAGGATGCAAAGGATGCTGTGTGGTTGAAGGGTAATTTCGAGAGAGGACAGGAACTCAGAGAAACATTTGGAGCCAATCTTCCATTCTCCTATCCGGTTATCGCAAAATGGTCCAATCAGACAGCAACATCGATCAAGAGCATCGATCTAACAGCGCCGGAGTACAGTACTCCGGCTGCGGTCGAAGACAATGTCAATGCTGAAATCGATGATCTTGCCGATTTTGCCGGAACTCCCAATGGATTTGGACGTAATGAGATCACGATACGTGAAGAAGACATTTCAAAACGCGAACTGATCATCATTATTCCTGAGAACTCTCCGGCACAAGCCTATGAAGCGCTTCTGCAATGCAAAGCCTATGCAGAATCGAAGGGGATTAATCTTATCATAAAGAAATACGGGGAATCCTATCGGTTTATTACAAAAAAAGAAGAGTAAGGCGGCGGTTGTGCCGAAAATATCGTATGATAGATAGGTGTACACAAACATGTCCACAGGTTGCCACATGCGTTTTTTTCCTATAATATAGGAATGTTAATCCGACATGCGACAAAGAAAATCTGCAATACTTACAATCGGAGGTATTCTGTGAGAAGAGGAAAGGGATCAGTTCGATCTCCCAAGGGTTCCAGGCTCGTCAAAGGAAGCTCGAATACTCGCAATGTTTCCGTCGGGTCTGCACTTCGAGCAGCCAAACGCGATCTCTTTCTAAAACGTTTCTTTTTTCTCATCGGAGGCGTTGTAGCCCTCGCTGCTTTAGCTTTTTTTGTCTTGAATGGCACTGCCGAGAATCTGTTTCATACGGTTCTTGATTATCTGATGTGAGGATTAGCATGAATGAGAAGCTTGTAGACCCACAGACGGATGCACTGTTTGACGCGATACTTGCTTTGCGAAACCGTGAAGAATGCTACCGATTGTTTGAAGATCTCTGTACGGTTTCTGAGATTAAGTCCTTAGCACAACGACTACACATCGCAACTCTTCTTTATGAAGGGAAGACGTATACAGAGATTATTGAGAATACAGGGGTCAGTACTGCGACAATCAGTCGTGTGAACCGATGTTTGGAATATGGCGCTGACGGTTATAATACGGTTTTAAAGCGTCTCGATGACGCGAGAGAATAACATTATTTATAATTATAGATGAGAGGAATACATACATGAGTATCATCACGAAGATTTTTGGAACCCACAGCGATCACGAGATCAAGAGAATAATGCCGATCGTGAACAAGATCGAAGCTCTTTCTGACCGGTTTGAAGGAATGTCCGAATCTGAGTTAAGAGGAATGACTTCCGAGTTCAAATCTCGCCTTGATAATGGCGAGACTCTCGATGATATCCTTCCCGAAGCTTTTGCAACCATCAGAGAAGCCTCCTTACGTGTTCTGGGGATGAAGCCTTACCGCGTCCAGCTTATTGGAGGAATTATTCTTCATCAGGGACGTATTTCCGAAATGAAGACAGGTGAAGGAAAGACGCTCGTTGCCACCTTACCAGTTTACTTGAATGCACTTACCGGCAAAGGCGTTCATGTTGTTACAGTAAACGATTATTTGGCACGACGTGACAGTGAATGGATGGGTAAGGTTTATCGTTATCTTGGTCTGTCCGTCGGACTGATCGTCCACGATCTATCGAATGATCAGCGCAGAATCGCATATAATTCGGATATTACATACGGAACGAACAATGAGTACGGCTTTGATTACCTGCGTGACAACATGGTGGATCGCAAAGCGAAAATGGTTCAACGTGATTTGAATTACGCGATCGTCGACGAAGTTGACAGTATTCTCATTGACGAAGCGAGAACACCTCTTATCATTTCCGGTATGGGCGATGATTCGTCAGATCTATATGTAAAGGCAGATCGCTTCGTTAAGAACCTTAAGAAGTATGTCGTTGTTGAGACAGACGATAAGATCAATATGGACGACATCGTCGGCGAATGTGAGTATGTTGTCGATGAGAAGGCGAAGTCTGCCGTTCTTACAGCAAATGGCGTCGCGGCCGCTGAAAGATATTTTGGCATCGACAATTTATCAGACTCCGGGAATTTTGAGCTGCAACACTATATTAATAATGCTCTTAAGGCCAACGGCACGATGGAGCGAGACCAGAAGTACGTTGTTACCGATGGCGAGGTCATCATTGTCGATGATTTTACTGGCCGTTTGATGTATGGCCGGCGCTTCTCTGATGGCTTGCATCAAGCTATTGAAGCCAAGGAAGGTGTGAAGGTTGAACGCGAGAGCAAGACCCTTGCGACAATCACTTTTCAGAACTACTTCCGTATGTATAACAAGCTGTCCGGTATGACAGGTACAGCGTATACAGAAGAGGGTGAATTCAGATCGATATATAATCTGGATGTTATCCAAATTCCTACAAACCGGCCGCTTGCCAGAGTAGACGAGAACGACGCGATTTATAAATCACAATCGGGAAAATATGCGGCTGTTCTCAAACAGGTCATTGAGGCACACGATAAGGGTCAACCGATACTTGTCGGCACGGTAAATGTCGATAAATCTGAATATTTATCTCGCTTGTTTACAAAGGCCGGCATTAAGCACAACGTTCTTAATGCCAAGAATCATTTGCGAGAAGCGGAGATTGTCGCTCAGGCTGGCAGATTCAACGCGGTGACGATCGCAACCAATATGGCCGGTCGTGGAACGGATATTCTGCTCGGCGGTAATGCGGAGTTCATGGCCAAACAGGAGATGCGTAAACTTGGATATATAGAAGAACTGATCGACGCGGCAACCGCACATAATGAGACGGATGACGAGGTCATCCTTGAATCCAGAGCAAAGTTTGCGGAACTGGAAGCGGGATTCAAGAAGCAGACTGGGATAGAGAGAGAAAAGGTTGTCGCTGCCGGAGGTCTCTTCATTATCGGCACGGAGAGACACGAATCGAGACGAATCGATAATCAGTTGCGCGGACGTGCCGGAAGACAGGGCGATCCGGGAAGAACAAAGTTTTTCCTCGCGCTTGATGATGATCTGATGAGATTGTTTGGCGGAGAAAGAGCGACAGGCGCATTTAACCGTCTGGGTGTTGACGAGTCGGTTGAGATTCAGGCCGGATTCTTATCCAAACAGATTGAGAATGCGCAGAAGAAGATCGAAGGTATTAATTTCAGTGCGAGAAAGCATGTGCTCGAGTATGACGATGTCATGAATATTCAGCGAAATATGACATACGCGCAGCGCAGACAAGTTTTGGAAGGACAGGATATCCACGATTCTTATATTAAGATGATCAAGAATGTTGCGGAACGTCTTGTAGATAGTTTTGCGCTCGACGATTCGATCTCTTCGAATGAGAAGATGGCTCTTTGCCTCAAACTCCAAGATGTATTTGGTGATATTCCGGCCATCGACCAGATCAAGAACACTTCGGACGCTATCTCTTCATCTGAATGGACGCAGGTAATTATTGAGCAGGCTCTTGCGAAGCTTGAAGAACGTGATCGTGCTCTGACTCCTGAAGTTTTCCGTGAAGCGGAACGCCAGATTCTTCTTTATAATGTTGACCAGAAGTGGATGGATCACATCGATCAGATGGATCAGATGCGCTACTCGATTGGCATGAGAAGTGTCGGACAGCAAGATCCTGTTATGGAGTATCGCATGGAGGGATCCGCGATGTTCGAAGAGATGAATGTCTCCATTCAGACGGACGCGGTTCGCTTGATCATGAAGGCGAATATCTCAACGGGCGAACGCATCGAGCGTAAATCACAGGTACGAAATATCCAGGAGGGGCATGGCGGAGACGGCATCGCCAAAGCGCCGCCCGCAGCGCAAGTTCCGCAGACATCCAAAGCCCAGCAAACGGCTGTAGCGGGCAATCAGACACAGGCGAGAGAACCGGTAAAAAGAGATCTGAAGAAGGTTGGCCGTAATGACCCTTGTCCTTGCGGAAGCGGCAAGAAGTATAAGAACTGCTGCGGCAAGGAAGAGTAAGTCCGCTTATCCAGCGGAGAAGGAGGCTTTATGAAGGCTTTCGCGATGGACATGACGATGATTGAAGAAGCTGCATCGTATATAGGCAGTTTGACGACCGAGAAACCATTAACCTGTATTGTTCTGGGTTCGGGATTGGGGCCGATGGCGCAGCGATGCGAGATTATCGCATCCGCCAGGTTTCAGGACATTCCCTTTTTCCCGCTGCCGACAACTCCGGGACATGAAGGACGTCTACTGATCGCTCGAGTCGGTTCTGTAGTAACGTACATGATGCAGGGACGATATCATTTTTACGAGGGTTATGATACCGTTGCCGTGACATTTCCGTTACGCGTTCTTGCTCATTTGGGAATCCGCAATCTGATTCTCACGAATGCGGCCGGAGGAGTTAATACGGCGATGAAGCCGGGAGACCTGATGGTAATCCGGGATCATTTATCGATGTTCTGCAAATCTCCGCTGATCGGTGCCAATTTGGACGATTTCGGCCCACGTTTTCCCGATCAGTCCCACGTGTATACGCCGGCCTACATTGATATTCTTCGGCGTGTCGGAAGTCGTTTGAGAATTGATTTTCATGAGGGCGTATATGCATACATGACAGGGCCGCAGTATGAGACCCCGGCCGAGATTCGTGCTCTTCGTATGCTGGGTGCGGACGCTGTCGGCATGTCGACGGTGCCGGAAGCCATCGTCGCCGCTCACAGTGGCCTGAATGTTCTTGCCCTGTCCTGTATTACGAACTTTGCCGCCGGAATCTCTGATCAGCCGCTGTCCCATAAGGAAGTCATTGAAGTCGGCGCTATGGCATCCGATAAAAGTATTGCACTCGTCGAAGCATTTCTTGCTGAGATATAACGCAAAGGAGAATTGAATGGATTTCCCACCGTATGTTGTCAAAGATATTATCTTAGCTCCCTCCGGACAGCGTAAAATCGACTGGGCGTATAAGAATATGCCGGTTCTTCGTGCGATCGAGGAGGAGCTGATAGCATCACAGCCCTTTGCCGGATTGAATATTGCCGTTAGTGTTCACGTTGAGGCCAAAACAGCATGTCTTGCGCGTGCCTTGCGTGCGGGCGGTGCGAACGTGTCGCTTACCGGATGTAATCCGCTTTCCACGCAGGATGATGTCGCTGCGGCATTGGCTGCTACGGGAATGAAGGTCTATTGTCTTCATGGCGCGGATGAGAAGCAATACACCGAGCACCTTTCTTTGGCACTCTCGATCAATCCGCATATCGTAATTGACGACGGCGGGGATTTTGCACAGCTGCTTCACACGACGCACAGTCATTTACTTCCCGATCTCATCGGAGGATGTGAGGAGACAACGACAGGCGTTCATCGGTTGAAGATTCTCGAAGAGCAGGGAAGACTCGCTTACCCTGTCATTGCTGTCAATGACGCTCGTTGCAAGCATTTATTTGACAATCGTTTTGGAACCGGACAATCGGTTTGGACAGCAATCATGTCTGCCACAAATCTTCTCGTCGCCGGGAAATCGGTCGTTGTCGCCGGATATGGCATGTGCGGTAAGGGTGTCGCACTTCGCGCAAAAGGCCTTGGTGCTCGCGTAATTGTTACCGAAATCGATCCTGTTAAGGCGTGCGAAGCCCTTATGGAGGGTTATGAAGTCATGACCATGGATGAAGCGTCTGCAGTTGGAGACCTTTTCGTGACATTAACAGGCTGCAAGGATGTTATCACCGGCAAGCATTTCCCTCTGATGAAAGATGGTGCGATCTTGTGCAACGCCGGCCATTTTGATGTTGAGATTAATCTTCATGAGTTGAAGTCTGCAGCGGTTCGTGTAACGACATTACGTGACGGAGTTGAAGGCTATGAGATGGATGACCATCGCATAATCTGTGTCCTTGCGGAAGGGCGACTTGTTAATCTTGCCGCCGGTGATGGACATCCGGTCGAAATCATGGATATGAGCTTCGCATTACAGGCTCAGAGTGCGCGATATGTGGCGGCTCATGGTGCCGGTCTTCAGAAGAAGGTATACGATATTCCAAAAGAGATTGATGATCGTGTTGCTTCGATTCTCCTATCGACGAAGACAATCTCCATTGACGCGTTAACGCAAGAACAGGAGCGATATATTTCGAGCTGGGATATTTAAGGAGGAAGTGGTTATGTCACGCACAGTCCTTTTTAAGAATTTCACGGTAGTAACTCCGGATGAGGATGGTCATGTCAAGGTTATCCGTGACGCGTTTGTCGGAATTAAGGGCGATCGAATAATTTATGTCGGCAAGGAGCGATCGGATGCCGTCCGATCATTGATGGAAGCACAACGCGAATCCGGCGGGACGCAGATCGGATTTGACGAGTACAGCGGAAAGAACAAGATCCTCATGCCGACTTTTGCGAATGCGCATTCTCATATACCTATGTCGATCATGCGAAATTCTGCGGATGATATGAGCCTTGAAGACTGGCTCTTCGGTAAAATTCTGAAGCGTGAAGAACATCTTCGGCCGGAAGATGTATATTATGCCAGCCTGCTTGGTATGGCGGAGATGATTTCCGGCGGAATCGGAGCGACCGCGGATATGTATTTCATGTCAGATGAGACAGCGTGTGCCGCTCTGCAGTCTTCCTTCCGTATGAATCTTTGTCAGGACGGCAAGGTATATGAGAATAATGTCTGGAGTACAGATCGTAATTCCCTGTCCGCTTTTAAGAGGACGTTTGACGGTGCCGGTGGCGGTCTTCTTCGCACGTCGTTGATGATTCACTCAATTTACCTATATCCATCATCTTTATATCCGGAACTGGTTTCGGAGGCAGCGGATCTTGACGTCCCGATTCAAGTCCATCTCGCCGAAACCCGTACGGAGGTAGAGAATTGTCTTCGTTCGTACCATAAGACGCCCGCCGCGGCATTAGCTGACTTTGGTGTATTTGACAGACCCTGTATCGCCGCTCACGGTGTTCATCTGACCCCGGAAGATATGGATATTCTTGCGGCCAGTCACGTTACCGTTGCGCATAATCCCTCGAGTAACATGAAGCTCGCGTCTGGCTTTGCCGATGTCGATGGCATGATGAAGAAGAATGTTCGCGTGGCTCTCGGCACCGACGGATGTGCGAGTAACAATAATACGGACATGTTCATGGAGATGCGCCTGGCTTCACTTATTGCCAAAGGAAGAACATTCGATCCGACGATTCTGTCCGCGGAACAGATTCTGACGATAGCGACTCGAAACGGTTACGTAGGAATGGGATTTGCGGATTGTGGTCTCATTTCGGAGGGAATGTCCGCCGATCTTCAGATTATCGACTACGATCGACCCTCCATGTGGCCGATTGGAGATCCCGTATCTGCACTCGTATACAGCAGCTCGAGCGCAGCAGTCGAATCCGTCATGATTGCCGGCAGATTCGTGAAATACAAGGGAGAACTTATGACGATTGACCTCGAAAAGGTGAAAGCGGAAACCGAAAAAAGAGCTGCCTACATTACGCAATTCGCTTGACAGATCCGGGGAAAATTTGTATATTCTTATTCGTGCCGCTCGACAGAAGCAATTCTGTGATGCCGGTCACACGCCGATGTGGCTCAGGGGTAGAGCAATTCACTCGTAATGAATAGGTCGTGAGTTCGATTCTCACCATCGGCTCCAAGAGGATCTGCTTTTTCAGCAGACCCTCTTTTTTTTCTCCATTTCTTGGATTCGAAACGCTCTTCGTGCATAATATAAGGAGAAGAGTTTGCAAAAAAGGAAGGTGAGGATTATTAACAGACCGATCAACGATACCAAGTGGCATCGCCTGGATAACACGGCAACGGTTTTCCCGGTTATCTCGAATAAGACTTTTAGTGGCGTCTACAGAATGTCTGTTCGCCTTAAATCAGATATAGATCCTGAGATTCTTCAGAAAGCTCTGGATGTTACAATTCCCTGGTTTGACAGTTTTCTGGTCCGGCTTCGGCGCGGATTCTTCTGGTACTATTTCGAATCCAATCACAAGAGACCGCTTGTCCAGGAGGAGAAGAATGGACCTTGTGGATACATTGATCCTGTTCCGAATTCTCATCTTCTGTTTCGTGTTATTTATTTTAAGAATAGAATCAGCCTCGAAGTATTTCACGCATTATCGGACGGAACGGGAACGATCAACTTCCTCAAGGAACTGACGCTATGCTATTTGCGGCTTTCCGAACTGTCTCCGAATACACCGGCGAAGATCTCCTTGCCAACGGTAGAAGTTACATGTGATTCAGAAGACAGTTACATCAAGAATTATCAGAAGACCGCCAAGCTCAAGATGACTTCGGAGAGGTCGTATCAACTTCGCGGAGACAGACTTCCGCTATATTCTACAGGCATTATTCACGGATATCTGCCCGTTGATGAACTGCTCAAAGTGTGTCGGGATAAGGGCGTTACGATCACCCAGTATCTGTGTTCGCTCCTTTTATATTCAATATATGTAGGGAACATGAATCGCCAACCTTCCAAATATCCGGTTAAGATATTCGTTCCGGTAAATTTGCGTCCATTATTCGATTCGACTACAACAATGAACTTCTTTTCCAACATCGCGATCGGATTCCGATTCAAGAACCAGGAACATACGATGGACGAGATCCTGACTTCCGTCGTTTCTCAATACAAAGAACAGATGAACAAGGATCTGTTTCTTCAGAAAATTGCAGCCAATGTACGTCTCGGCAAGAATATCTTCGCACGATTTATCCCTCTTGTGATTAAGAATTTGATTGTGAAGATCGCTTATCTCATGTCATTCGATTCCTATTCAACAACGCTTACGAATCTGGGAAATGTTTCCGTGCCGGAAAAATTTTCTGACATGATTGACTCCTTTGGAGTTCAGGTTAATGTTGCCGATCGGGAACCCTTCAAGTGCGGAATCTGTTCATATGCGAACAAGATGAATGTTATCTTTACGTCTCGTTATAAAGATGCCTATCTGCAGCGTACTTTTTTTCGAGAGCTGGTCAAGGAAGGTGTGAACGTCTCCATCGAAACCAACGGAGTGTATTATGAAGACTTGTAATCGATGCAATATCAAAATTCTTGACGATGCGGCTACCTGCCCCTTATGCAAGACTGTGCTCGAGGAGAGCGACGGCGACCCCGGTGAGATGATGTATCCGGTAACGGATGCCAGTGTAAAAAGTTTCACGATCTTTACCCGCGTGCTTCTGTTTTTGTCCATTGTTGCGGGGATTGTATCGATTATGGTCAATGTCGTTCTGTATGACGGCGTCATGTGGTCCCTGTTGACGACCGCTTCGATTATCTATTTCTGGGCGGCGATTGTATTTGTCGTCAAAAATCATGCGAACGTCGCATCAAAGATTCTGGTTCAAGCGGTTTGTGCGTCACTGCTTCTCGTTGTGATTGATTTTGTTGCCGGATATTCCGGGTGGGCGGTCAACTATGTTATCCCCAATATTCTGAGTTTGGCGAACATCGTCATCCTCATTGTAATTCTCGTGAATCGACTGGACTGGCACAACTATGTTATTTATCACATTATGTTGGGTCTTCTTGGATTTGTCCCTGCGATTCTCTATGGACTCTCGATTATTCACCACCCGATTATTCCGATCATTACGGCCGCAATCTCTCTTGCGTCTCTGGCGGCGACGTTTATCTTCGGTGAACGCACCGTGAAGAACGAGTTGAAGAGGAGATTTCATTTTTAGTAATTCTGCGTACTTTTCGAACACATGGGAATGGTATAATTATTCCATTATGATTCGAAGATTAATTTCGCTGCAAAGAGTGGTCAGAATGATAAAATCCCCGAACGCACAGGTTGATATGTCGATACTAAGAAAGAGACCGATATTCTCCTTCAACAAGAAAATGAGACATAGCAGTATGGCTCTTCTTGTCGTGTTCTCATTGTTCCTTACCGGTTGTACGAACAAGCCTGACAGTGAGTATCCGGATGTATCTTTTCCGGAGATAATCCAGGAGACGGAGGGCTCGACGGAGCCGTCGCAGACAATGGATTCGGATCCCGATTCCGATAAACCGGTCATACGTATCGCCGCACCCATTTCATCGGATAACGCTAAGCTTCTCGCATTGCTTTTTACCGCGAAACGGCAAGGACTTCTGCCGGAAGGCGAAACGGGTGCTACGGTCTCGGTTTCCTTCCTTCGTACACTCGAGCCCGAGTTCTATATCGAATCATTGCAGACGCCTTCTACCGGAGCGACGTATGACATGACATCCAGATGGATTCGGGAAGATGTATCCCCCGATATTGTATTCGCGAACTCTCTGTCTCAATTCTATCGCAACGGAGCGTTGCTACCCTTGTCGGATAGTCTTGCATCGTCTCCATATCTTTCACCGGACTATATCTACACCGACATGTTGTCCACATGCATGTACGAGGACACATTGTATGCGATCCCATATTCGGTATCTGCCGAAATCATCTTCTGGAACAAGGCGTTACTTTCGACGGCGGGTGAAGATTTCCTCCCCTTTGAGATCTCGATCCCACAGATCGAGGAGATAACAAATCGGGTTCTGGATTTAAATGATACTTTGGTGAATTCGGAGAATGATGAAGACAATGCGACGTCAGAGGAGACGAATCCTTCCGGCGAAGACTCTCTTCCGGACACCCGCGTCTATGCTTTTTTTGAACCGAGCTCACTTCTGATGACTTTGCCGAATTCGTTTGATCCGAATTCTGCCTGGTTTCTTCGCGAAGAAAATGGTTTCGATTTCGATTCACCGGTGTTTCGACAGGTTCTAACTTCATTGCGCGAACTTACAAGTACGCCGGATTTCTGTGTTGAGACTCTTGACGAGGATACAAGAGAAGAGGCTTTTGGAATGATAGATCCACGAATCTCAGGCCGCGTAGCCGCGTGGTGCGGAAATACGCAGGATATATTGTATTGGACATCAACGATGCCCGAGATTGATATAACCAGAATTCCATCCAAGCAAAATGACGGAGCATCGCCTTTGGCGCTGACGGTTTATCCGATTTGCGTCATGTCTCAGACCACATCACCGAAGCTTGCATCGGAATTCGCAGCTTTTCTGGCGCTGGATTCCGATGCCATCCTGTTGACAGACCGTCTTGAGAACCGGGAAGGATTTCTTCCTGTTGTCAACTCAGACACAGTCTGGCGCATTGTTTTCGAGAACACGGACTTCGGAGAGGACTTAGTTACCTGTAAAGCACTAATGCCGAATGCGATTTATAATCCGCAAACGAATGAACAGGAAATTTCCAATAAGATGAACGCTTTGCTTCTTACCTATGGTGCCAAACTTATACTGCCTGAATCTGATATTGATGCTGTTATAACCGAGATTGCGATTGCGGCAAAGAAATAATCTCGAAAGGGTGGGATAGAATGCAAATTGACATTTCGATGTCACCGCTCAGATTACTTGATGCAAACCGACTCCGTTCGGCAGGAATTCTCTCGGGAAAGAATCAGGAAATATCCACACAGATACGAGATTTGTTGTCTGAGAATCATCAGTCTTGTTATCTTGCCTCTCGAAATGACTCGCCGGATCGCGTTGTTCTGGGTCTGTGTATCTTCTCGCAAATCCATCCCATTCATAAGAGCGCCACGATGGACATACGTTTCACATATTGCCCATCCGACCCGATCATGAAGTCAGTAATTGATACAACATTGCGGTACGCTTTTTTTACGATGCAACTTCATCGCGTCAGTTTGCTGCTTCCGATTTCAGATCATCATATCGCGGAAATCGCGATGCAATGTGGTATGGTGCAGGAGGCTGTGCTAGATGAAGCATTATGCATTGATGATGTATTTGTGGATGCCGGTCTGTTCTCGCTTCTTGCGTCTGAATATCCGGATTACGGAGCGGCTTTTGTTGCATATCCGCAGGGTGTACTCGCTGTGCGTGGCGGCTCAGAGGCGGTAGAGGGTGTGCGATTCTATCAATACGGACAAGAGATCACCGATCCTTACGAGAGGCAGGTCGCGATTCGAGTTGGCATTGCGGATCCTAAGGGACATCTTTTCGAAGCCGGCTCCAAAGTATATTCGGGACTTTGCAACGGATGCCCGGAAGAGATCAACAAAGCGGCAAGAGAGCTCAAGGAATATTTCAATAAGTCGAGAACCAATTTTTCTGTGAAAATTCGTTTCGCCGGCGGAAGTGAGTTTCAGCGACATGTGTGGTCTGAGTTACAGAAAATCCCCTACGGTTCGACCGTAAGTTATGAAGATGTTGCTCTGGCGCTTACGGCGAATGATCGTGTGGCCGCAAGAAACCTCTCACGTGCCGTCGGATCAGCTTGTGCCGAGAATCCGATTCCGATCCTTGTACCGTGTCATCGAGTGATCGGGAAAGATGGTCGCCTTGTCGGGTTTTCCGGCGGGGTGGAGAACAAGGAGTTTCTTCTTGACCACGAGATGTTTGGATTTTTTCGTGACACGGCACGAGCATCCGTCGATAGATGAAGAATGGATCCCAATCGTCTTCGGACGCAAATGAGATAAGGAGAATAGAATGAAAGACAGTAAAAAAGTATCCATGCCACCCTCAACTCTACTAAGTCCCGTTCCTGTTGTGATGGTCTCGTGTGCGGGTAAACGTCCCGGAAATCCTTCCGAACGACCCAATATCATAACGCTGGCATGGGTTGGAACCATCAACTCAGAACCGCCGATGCTCAGTATTTCCATAAGGCCCAGCCGGCACTCGTATAAACTGATTTCTGAGACCAAAGAATTCGTTCTGAACTTCGTTTCTGATGAATTGCTGAAGGAATGCGACTATTGCGGTGTTCGTTCCGGACGAGATGAGGATAAATTTGCTTCAATGAAATTGACGGCAATTCCCGCCGAAGGCATGGTGTACGCACCCGCGATCAAGGAGGCACCGGTATCGATCTCCTGTAAGGTGGAGTCGGTGATTCGATTGGGATCTCACGATATGTTCACAGCGCGTATCGTTGCTGTATCTGCGGAGTCGGATCTGTTCAACGCGAAGGGAAAACTTCAACTGGATCAGGCGAATCTCGTCGCATTCTCTCACGGTGAGTATTACAAAATCGGTGAGTATCTTGGATTCTTCGGATACTCCGTCGCGTCAAAGGATGCCCTCGCTCGTCGGAATCGTGGAAGAAAGCCTGCGGAAATATCCTCGGATAAGAACAAAGCGGCCATCGCTTCATCTCGAAAAAGGTCAGATACAGCTCGCATCGGATCAGGAACTTCCGCAACAAGAAAACCGTCCGCCCCAAAGGCGAGCGATCGACCGAGAACATCGGAAGGACCGAAATCGTATGATCGACAGAGAACATCAGAAGGATCGAAATCGTATGATCGACCCAGTTCATCCGCTCGGCCGAGATCATCCGGCAAACCGGATTCATATCATCGACCGAAATCTTCCTCCCAGAAGGATGCCTCCTCACAAGGGGAGAAGAGATCGTATCGCCGCAAGAACTCATCGGAAGACTAAATTACTTCTTCGCTCACAAACTCTATCCTGTTCATGAAAAAACTCCCGTCACACGATAAACGGTGACGGGAGTTTATCTTTTATGAAGCTGAGAGAGAATTACTTCGCAGCGGAGATCTTTTTGAGCTTGGCAAATCTCGGAAGACCATCTTCCTTGGGCTGCTCAGTCTCTCCGTTGATGAGAGGAAGTGCATACTTGATAAACTCGACACCGACATTGTTACCGGCCTCGTTAATCCACTCGCGCGGTACCTTCTTCTCCGTGTTGGCTACCTGGCTCAAGGGGATCATCTTGATATTGCAGACATACTTGTCGCCCTCTTCGCGCTCGAAACCGACCATGTAATCTGTCATCCCCTCAATGGCCTTGAGAACCGCCGTCTGTCCGGCGAGGAAGGACTCTTCATAGTCTGACTTAGAAGCACAGTGCGACGCGCAGCGCTGCATAAGAGAAAGCTCAATACCGCGAACCTTGCAACCGATCTCTTTCTTCAGGTAATCCGCAAGCACAGTTGCGGTTCCGCCAAGCTGCTTGTGACCGAAGGAGTCGACAGCAACATCTTCTGTAGCGACAAGTTCGGGAATAAACTTACCATCTTTGGTCTGAACACCTTCGGATACCGCGATAATAACTTTCTTGGTTTTTGCGTAGATTTCTTTGACATCCGCAAGCATCTTCTCAAGATCAAAGTCGATCTCGGGAAGGTAGATCAAATCCGGTCCGTGACCCTTATAGGAAGCAAGGGCTGTTGCGGCTGTGAGCCAACCGGCGTGACGACCCATGACCTCAATAACACAGATCATTCCCGTGTCGTAAACACGGGCATCTTCATAAACTTCCATCGTCGTTGTCGCAATATACTTCGCGGCAGAGGAGAAGCCAGGACAGTGATCCGTTCCAAACAGATCATTATCGATGGTCTTCGGAACGCCCATGACGCGGCAGTCATAACCAGCCTTCTGCATGTACTTCGAGATCTTGTTGCAGGTATCCATAGAATCATTACCGCCGTTGTAGAAGAAGTAACGGATATTGTACTTCTTGAAGACTTCAAGAATTCTCTTGTAATCTGTCTCGTCGACATCGGCATTGGCGAGCTTGTAACGGCAAGAACCTAGGCTGGAAGAAGGCGTATACTTGAGTAGTTCAAGTTCTGCAGGATCCTCCTCACCCATGTCATAGAATTTCTCGTTCAGAATTCCGACAATTCCGTTTGCCGCACCATAAACCTTCTCGATGACGTCAGAATGCTTGAGAGCCTCGATAAAGACACCCGCAGCAGACGCATTGATGACGGAGGTCGGACCGCCCGACTGGCCAAACATAAGATTTCCCTTCAACATTGACATTTCTTCTTCCTCCTGAAATTGATTTATTAAGCATGGACGCTACGTTAAACGATGCGAGCCATAATTACCCAGACTAAAAAAAATAATACCACGTTTTCCGGATGCTGGACATATAAATAAATTGTGAATTCGTTCAAAAAAAGATCGCAATTGCCACAATCTGTATATAATTATCTGCAATAATGACGATTTCGTGATAAAATCAAGGAAATTATGTAGGTATGACCTCATACGTAACGGGAGGCAAAGAGGTTATTCATGAAGAAGAGACGAATGGCGCTTGGTTCCTGGGACGTAATCTGGCAAGCGGCCGCTTTTTTGTTTGCATGCATTTTTTTATTTTCCCTCCTGGTGGGATTTTTTACCTATATGCTCAGCTGCCTTTATCTTCGCCTGCCGATGTTCACGGATTGGGCTTCTATGGGCTTGATGCAACAATCGATCATCGGGACGATTGTTATTAGCACTTTGCTGTATTCTCTGTTTATGACATTGTTGTTAACCGTCATGTACGAGCGGATTATCTATTTCCCCGTGAAGGATTTGCTGGGTGAAGTCGAGAAGGCGTCCGGTATTCGAGGTTTATCGAAGCAGGCTGACCAGTATCTCCGCGGCGGCAAGAAGCATATTCTTGATTTATATAAGCCCAGAGAATCTTGGGCGGATCTGGTTCATGACTATATTGAGGATGCGACGCAGGATCGTTATTTTGATGAGATGACCGGTTGTTTCAACCGCAAATACTTTGCGCAGGCAATTACCGATATCCTGAAGACGCAGATGCTCTGTGCGTTGACGAATTCCAACGGACCGCAGACGATATCCAGCTACTCTTACGGAATCTATCTCATCGACATCGACCATTTCAAGAAGATCAACGACGAATTCGGTCATGCCTATGGCGATCAGGTGTTGCGACAGGTAGGGAAGACTTTGCGTTCTGCGATCGGACCGGAAGGTGTAGTTGTACGTAACGGCGGCGAGGAGTTTCTGGTCATCGCTTGTTTAAGCTTCCCGATGCATTTTTCCCAGTTGGCCGAGAAGTTGCGAAAAGAATTCAGTGAGACAGTCCATGTTAATGATCCGAAGACACAGGAAATTCGTTCGGTCACATGCAGTATCGGATATGTTCCGTTTCCGCTTTTTCCTAAGGAAGCGACATCTCTGTCCGTGGAGCAGCATGTCAATCTTGCAGACCAGGCGATGTATGTCGCCAAGAATGAAGGCCGAAATACGTGGAGGGGAATTGTTCCCATGGAACCGCCGAAGACACAAAATGATATTGATCAAGCAGCGGTTTCGTTCGATTATGGTATTAAGAAAGGTTTCTATATTGTTGAGAGACCTCCGTTACATGGAGACAGCCTTTAATTGTGTATTGACATTTTCGTTGGCGACACATATAATTTTCATCGTGCCTTCGCATCCGCGGATTCGATGGTGGAATTAGCTCAGTTGGTTAGAGCGCTAGTTTGTGGCACTAGAGGTCGTGGGTTCGATTCCCATATTCCACCCCATTTTTCCTTCCTACAACAGGCACTCCGATATAGAGCATAGAGAACCCTTATATTGGGGTGTAGCCAAGTGGTAAGGCACGGGACTTTGACTCCCGCATCCGCAGGTTCAAGTCCTGCCACCCCAGCCATTTTGGTTCACTAGCTCAGCTGGTAGAGCACCTGACTTTTAATCAGGGGGTCCGGAGTTCGATCCTCCGGTGAGCCACCAACGAAAACCCTGAAGCTTTTTGAAGCGAAGAGGGTTTTCGTTTTTTTTTTTGCGATGATCGAGGTTTTTCATGATTCCGGTACTTATGATAGAATAGAGATATTGATTTCGCATTCCTCTTGACGTACAGCAATCTATAGGAGACATAAATGACAAGAACGACAAGAACAATTGCGACAATTGTAGCGCTGATAACATCTTTTTCTATGTTTTCCTTTCTTCGTATTGATCTTTCATATATACAATTATCGGCTGAAACACAGCTTTCGGCAGCAACGACATTTGAACAGCAACTCGCTACATTCCCGGAAAGTTATCAAGCAAGCCTTATTGCTCTGCATAATCTCCATCCTTCCTGGATCTTCGAGGCCGTACCGATAACGGACTCTTGGTCGGTTGTCATTCAGAAGGAACTCGAAAAAGAAGATTTGAATCTGATCCCTAATTCCAGCAACCGTGCATGGATCCGCAGTTTTAAGGTCTACGATGGAACCACATGGGTTCCAGCGTCTTCGTTGCTCTTATCCTATTACATGGATCCCAGAAATTTTCTGACGGAGAAGGCGATATTCCAGTTCGAGAAGTTATCCTATGACGCTGCGACACAGAATGAAGCCGGAGTTCGCGCGATATTCAAAGACAATGCCGGTCTTCTTTCCATGGTCTCATATGTGCTGACAGCGGCGCAGAGTTCGAATAGCAGTGCGTATTTTCTCGCATCACGCATCCGACAAGAGGTAAGTGAGAGCTCATCGTACGGAATCGTGAATTCTGCGAGGGGAGACTTGAGTGCTTCCTATCCGCCGCTTACTTCCGGCGGAATCAGCCCGTGCTTCATGACGCCGGCCGAACAACTGGAGGCTCTGCTCGCTCTGCCTTCCCGTAACCAGCAGCAGGAGACCTGGCTTGCCGGTCTCCAATCCAATCCGCAGATTGCGATACCCCTTCCTACGGCAAGGTATTATAACGTTTATAATATTGGCGCGGTCCCCAATCCGTCCGTTATCGACGGAGCAAGGATCAATGCCATTAAATATGCGATGAATTCAAATGCGAGCTTCGATCTTCCGTGGACTTCTATGGAGAAGGCCGTAACCGGTGGAGCGAAGTACATTGCGAGCAATTATATTGCCAAAGGCCAGGACACGATGTATTTCCAGAAGTTTGCGGTTTCCGGCGATCCTTCGATTCTATACGTGCATCAGTATATGCAGAATGTTCAGGCGGCGAATTCGGAAGGGCAGAGATATAATACGGCCTATGCCAATGCCGGAATGCTCGATCAACCATTTGTTTTTCGTATTCCCGTATATCGTGACATGCCGCAAAAACCTTGCGGACTTCCCAATGTCATGGCGTCTTCCAAACAATCGACAGCTTTGCCTGGATTGCCCGGTTTGCCCGTAATGTCCGATTCTGTTACGTATAATATTCGTGCCTCCGCTTCGGCGACGGCTACGATTCTTGGGAAAACAAGTAAATCAACAAGTTATATGATCGAGGATGTTGTCGTAGGGGAATCCACAACCTATGGAAATTTGTGGTATCAGATTTCCTATCAGGGGCAGATGGGTTTTATTGTTGTCGATTTGAATGGTCAGATACTTCCCGTTAAGGTGTCGTATGATTCCAAGGGAGGTACATCCATTCCGGTTTCCTATGTTAATCGTATGAGTCTTATCACCAAACCGCAGGATCCGACGCGATCCGGATATGTGTTCCTCGGCTGGTTTAAGGATTCTGCGTACACAACCCTGTGGGATTTCTCGAAAGATTCCGTATCCCAGGATATGACTTTGTACGCGAAATGGATCGATCAGAAGACGTATGAGAAGATCGACTTGTTTGTTACGCGGTTTTATGAGCTCTGTTTGTCCCGCACGCCTGATCCTACCGGATTGCGTTCGTGGTCCGTCGCTCTGGCTAACGGTAACAAGACCGGAGCCGATGTCGCATATGGCTTTGTTTTCAGCTCGGAATTTCTTGGCAAGGGTCTAGATGATGCGAGTTTCACCGGAATTCTGTATCATGCATTTTTTGCGAGGGATCCTGATCCTTCGGGTCAGCAAGCATGGGCGGACGCGCTCTCTTCAGGTATGAGTCGTTTTTATGTACTGCGCGGCTTCACAAACTCACAGGAGTTCGTTCAACTGTGCCAGTCTTATCTGATTTCACCGGGAAGCTTGACGTTGTCTTCTCCTGCAGATCTTCATCCCGAAATCACGGCGTTTGTCACTCGATTCTATAAAGAATGTCTTGGGCGAATGCCGGATTCGGTCGGAATCAATGATTGGGTATCACAGCTTTCGGGTGGCTCGAGATCAGGTTCTGATGTTGCCTATGGTTTTATCTTCAGTCCGGAGTTTGTCAAAAAGGGAACCGGTAACGAAGAATTCGTAAGAATTATGTATCGTGCATTTTTTGACCGGGAACCCGACGAGGCAGGCAAACAGAACTGGATCTCTCTTCTTAACGCTGGTCAGAGCCGCGAGAGCGTACTCTACGGATTTGTCTATTCACAGGAATTTGCCGGACTATGTGATCGTTATCAGATTAGGGCAACGTAATAGCTTGAATTTTTCAAGAAAACCCCTCTTTGACGCCGAATATTCAACGAATGAGCGGTATTGCAAACGTAGTGTAACGGTGCTGTCAGACGAAGTTGTTATGATAAAGACATAGATCGTTCTGCATGAAGGAGCGCGTCGGATGTCTTTGCATTCATTGGTATTTTGTCGGACAACGAGAAAGCATTCGGCCGGCATATCTTTGCGGTATGCTTTTTTCGCGATCCTGATTTTTGTCTCAACTGTTTTGTCCATGCAGGTCTTTTCGATAAATAACGTTAATGCCGAATTCACGGCGAATGCCTCCGTTATCGTCTCTTCCGCCAATGTTCGCTCCGAGCCGGGAACCCGGTCAACGGTCATCGGCGCGTTGGTGAACAAGGATCGTATTCTGGTTCTCGAATCCGTATCGATTACCGGAGATCCGAACGGATATAATTCCTGGTATAAGATCCGGGCGGTTATCGGAGGTACCGAGAAAGAAGGATATATCGTCAGCGGATTTGTTCAGAAGGATCCGATCAATAGTGATCCGACATTTGAGGAACAGATTAAGAATTTTCCAGAATCTTATAAGAATGGGTTGCGCTCACTACATGAGCTTCATCCCAACTGGAAGTTTGTCGCTGTGTCTGTTCCTCATGACTGGAACACCGTCCTAAATGAAGAAACCAAGATCGGACGATCCCTGATTTCTTCTTCGGCGGACGATTCGTGGAAATCTACGGCTCCCGGTTGTTACAATCCACTAACGAATGTTTATACACCGTATGACGGGCAGACGTGGGTGAACGCTTCCCGCGATGTTGTCGCATATTATCTCGATCCAAGAAATTTCCTCGGAGAGACGTATGTTTTTCAGTTTCTAAGCCTTGCTTATGATCCGGCGACCCAGTCTACGGAAGCGGTTCAGAAGGTTCTTTCCGGAACATTCATGGACAAGAGTATCATTAAGGACCCGTCCGGAACGGATATCAGTTATGCGCAGACATTTATGAAGGCTGCGGAATTAAGCGGATCGAGTCCGTATCAACTTGTATCACGGGTAATTCAAGAGGTATCAGCATCCGGAAGTCGCTCGACGTCGGGAAGCGAGGCCGGCTATGAGGGGCTTTATAATTTCTACAATATCGGAGCCGCATCATCTGCAGATCCGGTGATTCTTGGACTCACGTTCGCGAAATTCGGTACGAATAATCCGGCGAAATATCAGATGCCCGCCGACCAGATGACTCTTTACTCGATTCCCTGGAACTCACCGTACCGTTCCATTGTCGGCGGTGCTGTATATATTTCGGGAACCTATATCTCCAAAGGTCAATATACGCCATATTTCCAGAAATTTGACGTAACGGATGGAGGTAACGGATATTTCGGACATCAGTACATGACAAATATCCAAGCGATGACGGGTGAAGCGTCAACACTCTACAAAGCGTATGCGAAGTCCGGCTTGTTGGATGCGTCACTTACCTTTTGTATTCCTATTTATGGGCAGATGCCTGAAATCGCAGTACCTCAACCCGCGAAGACCGGTAACGCAAATGTATTTCTCTCTTCGCTTTCTGTGTCCGGTTATTCAATAACCCCGTCTTTCTCGCCGGACAGCGATGAAGCATACTCCTTGATTGTTCCCTATCATGTGTCGACGGCAGATATTACCGCGAATCCCGTGGCCAAGACCTCCGTGGTGCGCGGCGCCGGTACGGTGACGCTTACTCAGGGGGAGAATGTATTTCCGATTATCGTCACAGCGCAAAGCGGGGCAGTGAAGACCTATACCTTGACCATAATACGGAACCCGGCAGCCGGAGAGGATCTTTTCGCGACTTCTCTACGTATAACACAAGAACAGACCATCTCAGGAATGCTACCGGGCACGACAATCGAATCACTGGCACCTATGTTTGAACTTAAGAACGGTGCCACTATGGTCTACTGTGATTCTGCCGGCAATCCGGTATCCGATTTTAAACGCGCCGCTATAACCGGTGATCGCATACGGATTATGAATAAGGACAATGTCCTTTCCTATGAATTTGTTGTTGTTATTTTTGGCGATTCAAACGGTGACGGAAAGATTTCTTCTTCTGATCTCACCGTTATATGCCGACATATACTTTCAGTTACCCCGATTTCCGGAGCAGGACTCTATGCTTCTGACGCTAATCATGACGGAAAGACAACATCCTCCGATTTAACCGTCATTGCCCGACATATTCTTGGACAGACGACAATCTCTCAAACATGAGGTGAATACGATGAATAAATTCAAATATCTATCTAAAGTGACATGTGTTCTGGCGGGAGTAATTGTATTTCTCTCGGCATTCACAGGGGCTGATTTGTCGGCGCAGGAGACAATTAGCGTGTCATTATCGGGAAATTCCGAAGTCGGAGGCAAGGTCACTGTAAGCGCCACAGTTTCCGGAGCCGGTCCCTATGCGGGGTTTAACGGCTCTGTTCAATATGATTCGAAAATTCTTGCGCTTGACGGCATATCGTCAGGTAATTATACCTCCAAGAACTTCCAGTCCTCCGGTGTCAAGTTTCTCGATTATGAGGCGACGATACCGGGTGGTTCGGTTCTCGTCGTCGCAACCTTCTCCTGCCTCGCGGTCGGAGATACATCGGTAACGATTTCTCTCGACGGACTCGGAGACATGAACGGAAACGACATCGACGTAACCGGGTCATCCGTTTCCCTGAGTGTTAAGAATCCCGTACCCAAGTCGTCCGAAAAATCTCTTAAATCACTTTCCGTATCTCCCGGAACCCTGACCCCGGCCTTTGCCGAAAACGTTTATGATTACACAGCGAATGTCGATTCCTCTCAACAGAAAATCACTGTCAGCGCGCAGGTCAAAGACGCTAAGGCCAAAGTTACCCTAAACGGTGTTCAGAATAAACTTGTCGCGGGAGTCAACACAGTAAAGATTACGGTCACCGCAGAGGACGGCTCTACGCGCGTCTACACCATTACGGTTACGAAGGCAGACGGACCTACCGCGACGCCGACACCGACGGTGGCACCGCTTCCGCTCGTTGAGTTTGGTGGTAAAACATTCACGATACTCACACCCGGCACAAGCGATCCGATTCCCACGGGATTTGTTGCGGCAACTCAATCCTATAAGACATCTCCGATTCCGGTTCTTGTTCGAACATTCGGAGATGCTGTAGACGCAGTTTCGTTGTATTTGGTTATGCTTGCCGATGATGCCGGAGTGCATTTCTTCTCGTATGATCCAAAACAAGAGGCCTTTTATCCATACTATGAGATGAAATTGCCGGCAATGGATTATTCACTTTGCACAGCGGCGCCGAGTCAGATGATCCCGAAGGGATATGAATCATTTCGTTATTTGATGGAGAAGACAGAGATTACAGCCTATCGACCGATTAGCGATCCGGAATCCAAACAGATCTTGCTATATCTGATGGATGCAGATGGCATCTCAGATTTTTACCTGTTTGATACGATCGACGGGATGTTGATTCCGTATCGCGGTGAAGTTATCCTTCTGGATCCGACGCCGACTCCTACGATATCCCCGACACCCGTCACGACAACTCCGGCAACGATTACAGATGTTCCTGCGTCCGAATCATCTCCTGAGATTCTGATTCCTGATATTACGCCGCCAGCAGGAACGATCACATTATCACAACTTACGAATTTTCGTGATCCGATGATCCTCGTTGTTTATATACCCATCATTCTTTGCCTTGCTCTACTCATCGCAGTTATCACGCTTGTCATACGACAACGTAAAATGTCTTATTCCGATGATTTCGAAGATGAGGAACCTGAGGAGGAACCGAAAGTTCCGGAATATCGTCCGATCGTTTTCACAAAATCTCGTGAACAACGATCGTATGAAGAAGATACGGGAACCTATACATCTTTTCACGAGCCGGATGAGGCAGATCCCACTGATAGCGGGCCACGAGGTCAAACATCGCGAGATTCTTATGTTTACGAGACGAAGGAAGGTAAAGTCGTACCGAGAGTATTGCTCGGACCGGAGAACCATCAGAGAACATCCTCAAGAAAGGCAAACTCTCCCGTGCTGGACATTCCCGATATTCATGGCACGAGTTCGGTCGGCAAGGAAGAATTACAGAATAAACCCTTGCGTCCGGGAAGTCAGGTGCCGTTATTCGGTGATCCCGTGCAAGATACAAGACAGCGTCCGATGTTCGGAGATCCGGACGAAGGATGATCTATAAGTACGAAGTGAAGCCCTCAATGCTTTTCGAAGCATTGAGGGCTTAATAACGTAAGTCAGAAGTATAAATCAAGGTTGTTGCAAAGAATCCAGCCATGCGGAGACAGAGGCGTCGCTTGGCATTCTCCAATCGCTTCTCGGAGATAGGGTAACCGAACCGACCTTCGGACCGTCGGGAAGGCAGGACCGTTTGAACTGTTGCGAGAAGAAGCGGCGAATGAAGATCTTGAGCCATTTCTGTATAAAATCCTTGTCGTATTCTCCGTCAAAGGCGGCGCAAGCCAGATAGAGGATCTTTTCGGGAGAGAACCCGTAGCGCATGAGGTAATAGAGGAAGAAATCATGAAGAGCGTAGGGACCTACGATATCCTCCGTTACCTGCGTAATGCGTCCGTCATCGTGAGGAAGAAGCTCCGGACTCACCGGCGTATCCAGGACATCCATGAGGACAGCAGCTACGGAAGGAGTCGAGATTGTCGCCGCGTAACCGACAAGATAGCGCACCAATGTCTTGGGAATCGAGCTGTTCACGGCATACATGGACATATGATCGCCATTATATGTCGCCCATCCCAGGGCAAGTTCAGACAAATCTCCGGTACCGATCACCAGACCGCCGACCTGATTCGCAAGATCCATAAGAATCTGCGTTCTCTCCCGGGCCTGGCTGTTCTCATAGGTGATATCCAACACGGTCGGATCATGACCGATATCGCGAAAATGAAGAAGCACCGCATCGCTGATCGAAATCTCTCGAAGTGTTGCTCCAAAGGCCTTCGCCAACATCACAGCATTCCGGTACGTACGATCCGTCGTTCCAAATCCCGGCATCGTCACCGCAATGATTCCTTCAAGAGGTAATTCCAGCTTCTCAAAGGCTCTTGTACAAACAAGTGCCGCTAATGTGGAATCCAGACCTCCCGACATACCGATGACAACATTTTTGCAGCCGGTATGAGACAAACGCTTCGCAAGACCGCTGGCCTGTATGGACAGGATCTCCTCGCAACGACGGTTGCGCTCCGTCGGATCTGACGGAACAAACGGATAGGGAGCTATGTCGCGCAAAAGATCAGTGTCTCGCGGAATATACGGAATCTCATGATAAAGATAATCATCACCATCCTCCGTCACCTGATCAGGGAAAGTGGACTGATGGATTCTCTCCTGACACAGGAGCTGCAAATCGGTATCCGCCGCGACCAGTCCATCGGAGAATAACTTGGATTCCTTAAGCATTCTTCCGTTCTCTGCTATGAGATTATGGCCGGCGAAAACCATATCTGTCGTAGATTCTCCCAGCCCCGCATCAGCGTAAATATAAGTCGCAATAAGGCGTGCGGATTGCGAAGAGACCAGAAGTCTCCGGTAGGATTCCTTCATAACCGTCTCGTCGCTTGCGGACAAGTTAGCAATGACCGTCGCCCCGGCAACCGCGTGTCTGGCGGACGGTGGTGAAGGTACCCAGAGATCCTCACAAATTTCTACGCATAATCGGAACTCGGGCATGTCCTTGATCGTAAAAATCTGATTCGTGCCGAAGGGGTAGGTTCGACCCGCGAAAAGAACCTCGCCTCGTGAAGGGCCGGACGCAAAATGACGACGTTCATAGAATTCGCCATAGTTCGGAAGGTGAATCTTCGGAACAAATCCGTAGAGAACGCCCCCATGCACAACGGCCGCGCAATTGTACAACTTGTTTCTGTGCTCGATAGGAAGGCCGACGACAAAGATCGGAGATAAATTCGAAGACGCGTCGATGAGCGTAAGCAGAGCTTTCTCGGCGGCGGATCGGAGCGTGTGTGAGAAGAAGAGATCCTGGCATGTATATCCGGTCAGAGAAAGCTCCGGGAAAGCCACAAAACCGACATTCTGTTCATGGCAGTAGGTTAGGGCCTCCAGAATTCTCTCGGCATTGTAAGCCGGATCTGCGACTCGCAACTTCGGTGTATAGGCACCGACGCGAAAAAAACCGTAGTTCATGTTGTACTCTTTCCGCTTATCGCTAAATGGATCAAAGGTAACGCAAGCGTTTTTTTTCATTATACATCATTTGGGATCGCTTAAATCATTTCAGAAAATGGACCATGTGCTATAATCCGAATGTAATGTTAGGAGAAAAAATGATGCGTGGCTTTGTTCGAAAACCTCATCCGAAAGAGGTATTCTCAATCGAAACCGAAAGGCTGATTCTGCGGATCGTTCGTCCGTCGGAGGCAAATGCAATCGCGGGCTATCTTCGGAAGAATCGATCGTTTCACGCCCCCTTTCATCAGCTTCACGAAGAAGATTATTTCACCGCGAGAGAACAGAGAGAATATATCCGGTCGGATCTTACGAAGTTCTATTCGCAAACGGCGTTCCCATTCTGGATCTATACTCGAGAGCATCCCGACCGTGTAATTGGCCGACTATCCTTCTCAAATATTATCCGTGGCGCACTTTGCTCATGTCTTGTCGGGTATCATCTGGATGAGGAGATGACAGGTAACGGATATATGAGAGAAGCGCTTGCTTCAGGGTGCGCATATATGTTCAATGAACAGAAGCTACATCGGATTCAGGCCGATATCATGCCGTCGAATCTTGCTTCCAAAAGCACAGTATCCGCACTGGGTTTTCGTCTGCAGGGAAGAAACGAGCGGTATATGTGCATTGCCGGACGTTGGGAGGATCACGAGATCTACGCTCTGCTGAATGAACCGGATCTATGTCATTTGCCGGAGATGTATCATTCGTAAGAATCACAGGATTAATAAAAAAGTAATATGGTATGATTAGAACAAGAGGTATAATTATTCTAAAGTGTTTGACATTTTGCCGGTAAATCCGGTTTATTAACGAATGCATAGAGGATCGGGAGGACGTACGAATGATCAAGAAACAACGGATGCGTGCGATACTTACGGTTTTAATCATTATAACAACCGCACTCTCTGGTTGCGGGGGCTCTGAGCCGACGGATACAACGGCGCCTTCAACGACAGAGACTGCGGTGGCTACGGTACCCACAACGGTAGCCACGACGACAGCACCCAATGTCATTACAATCGATAGTTCCTTTACACAGAATACCCGTGAAGTAACATGGACAGAGACTGCGATAGATCCGGCGGTTACCAAGTATGTCGATTTGAATGACGGTTTCTTGAAGGTACGCAACGGTCCCGGTACGGAATACGCTCAGGTTTCTGCCTTGACGGACGGGATGGCAATTTCTGTTATTGCCAAGACGGATACAAACTGGTACAAGATGAGTGACGGATATTATGTATACGGTGAATATGTTAAGGATGCGCCGTAAGCATGTCTCATCCGGTTCCGGCAATAACTTCTCAACTGACTACCTTTTCGGGGTAGACAAGAGAAATTTCTTGTTGTATTATAGCTAAGCGAGTTTTGAATCGCCCTTCACAAGGTGATTCGATTTGCGGGTGTAGTTCAATGGTAGAACTCCAGCCTTCCAAGCTGATCACGTGGGTTCGATTCCCATCACCCGCTCCACATTGATGGCGGTCCTTGAGGCCGCCATTCTTATCATGGGTCTATAGCTCAGCAGGATAGAGCAACAGCCTTCTAAGCTGTGGGTCGGAGGTTCGAATCCCCCTAGGCTCACCACCCATCCAAGAAGCCGCAGGTTTTCCGACTTGCGGCTTTACCTTTGCCATGTCTTCCGCGATGATGTAGGAATTATTCTGCGAATATAACGGCAGCATCGATAATCAAGCAGAGATTTGATCGTGATCTGTTGTGCTATAATCAGTACGAACGAATCGAAAGGAACTGTAATATGACGAAGAAGACCGCGTATGATAATGAGAGCATATCTTCACTTAAGGGCGCAGATCGCGTTCGGAAACGTCCGGGGGTTATTTTCGGATCAGACGGATTAGAGGGATGCGAGCATTCATTTTTTGAGATCCTGTCGAATTCGATTGACGAGGCCAGGGAAGGTCATGGTGACCGCATTGAGATCGTCCGTTATGCGGACGGATCCATTCAGGTAGAGGATTTCGGCCGCGGCATTCCGCTCGATTATAACTCGAAGGAAGAACGATACAATTGGGAACTTGTCTATTGTGAGTTGTACGCCGGCGGCAAGTATAATAATAATTCCGGAGAGAACTATGAGTTCAGTCTCGGCTTGAACGGTCTCGGTGCGTGCGCGACGCAGTACGCGTCAGAGTATTTCGATGTAACGGTTTTTCGCGACGGATTTAAGCACTCGCTTCACTTCGAGAAGGGTGAGAATGTCGGCGGACTCGTGAAGGAGCCGACGCGATTTAAGAGAACCGGCACGATTCAGAAGTGGAAGCCGGATCGTGATGTATTCACGGAGATCCACATACCGCTGGAGTCCTTTGTACAAGTGATTAAACGTCAGGCGGTTGTCAACAGCGGTGTGACCTTTGTGCTTACAGACGAGGCTTCCGGCGAGACGATGAATTTTTGTTACCCGCAGGGTATTCTGGGTTATGTGGAAGAACTGGATGACGGCAAGGGGATCTCGAAGCCTTTTCTTTTTGAGAGCACAGGCCGAGGGAAGGATCGGGACGACAAACCGGATTACAAGGTTCGTTCCCAGATCGCATTCTGCTTTAATAATGAGATCAACGTTCTCGAATATTATCACAACTCCAGTTTCCTCGAGCACGGAGGCGCTCCGGACAAGGCAGTGCGAGCCGCATTTACCGCAGAGATCGACCGCCAGATTCGTCTTCGTGACAAGTATAAATCCGGTGAGAGTAAGATAACGTTTCAGGATATCGCGGACAGTTTGATTCTGGTAACAAGCTCGTTCTCTACCCAGACCAGTTATGAGAACCAGACCAAGAAGGCGATTAACAATAAGTTCATTCAGGAGTTCATGAACGAACTGATTCGAACGAAGATGGAAGTCTGGTTTATTGAGAATAAAACCGATGCCGACAAGGTCGTCGAACAGCTTCTGATCAACAAACGCAGTCGCGAAAATGCCGAGAAAACACGTCTCAATGTTAAGAAGAAGCTCATGGGCAATCTCGACATCAATAACCGTGTGAAGAAGTTTGTTGACTGCCGTACGCGGGATGTTAATGAACGTGAGCTCTACATCGTTGAGGGTGATTCGGCTCTCGGCTCCTGCAAGATGGGAAGAGACTCTGAGTTTCAGGCGATCATGCCGGTTCGCGGCAAGATCTTGAACTGTCTGAAGGCGGACTATGATGTGATCTTCAAGAGTGATATTATTGTTGATCTCCTGAAGGTTCTCGGTTGCGGTGTTGAGATCCAGTCCAAACATAATAAAGATCTGTCTTCGTTCGCGTTGGACCAGTTGCGTTGGAATAAGATTATTATCTGTACCGATGCCGACGTCGACGGATATCAGATTCGCACGTTGATTCTGGCGATGCTGTATCGCCTGACTCCGACTTTGATCAACGAAGGCAAGGTATTTATCGCGGAATCTCCTCTGTTTGAGATTACCTACCGGAACAAGAAGCAGGAGGAGACGCTTTTCGCGTTCACGGAGAAAGAGAAGGCAGACATTCTGACGAAATACCCTCCGGAACATCTGACGATCCAGCGATCGAAGGGTCTGGGTGAGAACGAGCCGGAGATGATGTGGGAAACCACGATGAATCCGGCGAGCCGTCGACTGATCAAGGTTCAACCGGATGATGCGAAACGAACATCCGAAGTCTTTGACCTGCTTCTCGGAGATAATTTGGCCGGACGCAAGGCACATATTGAGAAGAATGGTCACCTTTATCTCGAAATGCTGGATGTCGGCTGATTCTATCATGACTTTGCGCCAAAGGATTGGGAGTACAAATGAGTAATACGGAAGATCACAAGAAGAAATCGGCGAAGGCGCGTGAAGGTGCCGGAGATGATCGCCGGCGAACACTTGCCGCGGAACATCCTTCGGTCGATCAGGCTATAACGGATACTCTGGAAACGAATTATATGCCGTACGCGATGAGTGTCATCGTGTCACGCGCGATTCCGGAGATTGACGGTTTCAAACCGTCGCATCGTAAACTTCTCTATACAATGTACAAGATGGGTTTGCTTACGGGAAACCGTACCAAATCTGCCAATGTCGTCGGGCAGACGATGAAATTGAATCCTCATGGCGACATGGCCATCTATGAGACGATGGTCCGTTTGACGCGCGGTAACGGAAGTCTATTGCATCCGTATGTCGATTCCAAAGGTAATTTCGGTCGTCAGTATTCACGCGACATGCAATTTGCGGCCGCACGATATACGGAAGTTCGTCTAGAGAAGCTCTGCGAAGAGATTTTTCGCGGGATGGACAAGAATGCCACGGACTTCATAGATAACTATGACGGTTCTATGAAGGAACCCGTCCTGTTGCCCGCTTCTTTTCCGTCCATTCTTGTTAACAGTAATCAGGGTATCGCAGTCGGTATGGCCAGCAATATCTGTTCCTTCAATATTCGCGAGGTATGCGAGGCGACAATCGCCTTTATGCAGGATCCGACGGCGGATTTGATGGAAGTCATGCCGGCGCCGGATTTCTCCGGTGGTGGCATGATTCTCTATGATAAGGCGGAGATGCGTGCGATCTATGAGACCGGTCGAGGGCCGGTCCGCATTCGGGCCAAATATCGTACGGACAAGAAGAACAATCTGATTGAAGTTTACGAGATTCCCTACTCGACCACAGTCGAAGCCATAATTGACGAGATTACGGAATTGGTTCGCTCCGGTAAAATTAAAGAGATTTCCGACGTTCGTGACGAGACCGACCTCGATGGACTTACGATCGCGATTGAATGTAAACGCGGGACGGATCTCGATTCATTGATGACCAAGTTGTATCGATTTACCAAGCTTCAAGATACCTTCTCTTGTAACTTCAACGTGTTGATCAACGGTATGCCGAGAGTCTTGGGTGTTCGCGGACTTCTGGCCGAATGGCTGGTTTGGCGACGCGCCTGTCAGAAGCGTGAGGTGCTTTTCGATCTGAATCGCAAGAAAGATCGTTTGCACCTACTCGAAGGATTATCGATGATCCTTCTGGATATTGACAAAGCGATTGCGATTATCCGGAATACCGAGCTCGAAGAGGATGTCGTCTCGAATCTTATGAAGGGATTTGGGATTGACGCATTACAGGCGGAGTATGTCGCGGAGATCAAGCTTCGTAACATCAACCGCCAGTATATCGTCAACCGTATCGCGGACCGCGAGAATCTCAAGAAAGAAATTGAGGATCTCTCGGATGTTTTACGTAAGCCGCAACGTATCGATGCGATGATCAAGAAAACGCTTGAGAATATCATCAAGAAATACGGTCAGAACAGACGAAGCGAAATCCTGCATGTTGACGAAGCGGTTACCTTCACGGATGACCGAATGATTGAGGATTACCGCTTGAAGCTCTTCATGACAGAACACGGGTATATTAAGAAGATTCCTCTGACATCATTGCGAAGCGCGGGTGAACTCAAAACAAAAGAAGAGGACAAAATCGTCATTGAGCTCGAAGGCAAAAATAAGAGCGATGTACTTTTCTTTTCGGATCGTTGTAATGTCTATAAGATGAGAGCGTATGAACTCGCAGACACGAAGCCTTCGGAGCTTGGTGGATACCTTCCGAATGTATTGAGCATGGAAGATGGCGAGAAGATACTTTTCATGCATATCACAGAGGATTATCAAGGCGAGATCATGTTTGCGTATGAGAACGGGAAGATTTCGCGCGTTGTTCTTAAGTCCTACGAGACGAAGACCAATCGCAAGAAGCTGATCCATGCTTGTGCGGAAACCTCTCCGATCTCTTCGATCCTTTTTCTTGATCATGAAGAGGATTTTGCCGCCTTCTCCAGCCTTGGCAAGGCAATCTCCTTCAGTTCGACCCTGATTCCGACCAAGACAACGCGGTCGACGCAGGGAGTTCAGGTTCTTGCCGCCAAGAAAGGAAGTGTCATGACCTCGGTCGTGCGCCTCGCGGATGCAGGCTTCTCAGATCCGGAATACTACCGGATCCGCCGCACGCCGGCGATCGGATATTATCTCAAGGAGCAGCTCATCACGCAAAGACAGCTTAGCTTGGAGGAGCCGTAAGCATGCCACAAAGATACTATCTCGGAGAACGACCGGATGATACGGGGACGATACCCCGCAGAATTCTCATGTTTTCTTACTTGGCCATACTTGTGGCCGCCGTGATTGCATTCACGGTTATATATTCTTATAACGACCATCTTACCTCCGTTCTTCCTTCCTTCGAGAACGCGATTCAGAACCGGAGATATACAGAGGCGATTGAGATTTACCGAAAGGTCCAATCGGATGTTCTGGTTAAGGATCCTGCGGATACATCTTCTTCGGAGAAAGAACAATA
>JACCEE011661816.1_pt1 | contig 37786 bp, 33 predicted proteins | sample 7449931 | NCBI WGS metagenome assembly JACCEE01 (sample SAMN15323457, study PRJNA562643) | freshwater metagenome | isolation source: river surface water | place: USA:Blue River Watershed | collected 2017-08-19 | reverse complement strand
TCCATATCTTCATATATTAATGAATCATTGTTATCAATTAAATTTTGATAATCAGAATCACCAATACTATCACGATTAAAATACAAATCGATATAAACTTCGTTTGAATTATTAATATAGTATTGATTTACAAATCCTATATAAGAATAATTTTTAGATTGATTATTTGTACATGAAGCTAATACTAGGAATAATATGAATAAATATTTTGATTTCATTATTCAAATAATTAAATGTTGTATATCTAACATTGTAAAGTTAAGTTTATAATGTTATTCTTGCAAATAATTGTAAATGATTATAATATAATTAAAAATAAAAAGGGCACTCTCGTGTGAGGGTGCCCTTATTGTGGTGTGTTTATTCTGAATTAAGAGGCGTATTCGTCCCAGCTCTTAATTTGGATCTCTTCGATTGGAATATTGCAGAATGCGTTGATAAATGCTGATGCTAATCTTGCATTGGTGATGATCGGAATATTGAAATCTACTGCTGCACGACGGATCTTATAGCCATTATCGAGTTCTTGCTTTGTAAGGTTTTTAGGGATGTTGATAACAAAGTCTATTTGCTTGTTTTTCAGCATCTCCATCGCCTTAGGAAGATCGCCAGTTTCACTTGGCCAAAGAACATGAGTCGCAGGCACATTGTTTTCGATAAAGTATTTATATGTTCCGCCAGTTGCGTAAATATTGTATCCTTTCGAGATCAATAGACGAGCGGCCGAAAGCATCTCAGCCTTCTGCTTTGCGTCTCCTGTTGACATCAGAATATTCTTCTTAGGAATTGTGTATCCTACCGAAAGCATTGCCTTTAAAACCGCTTCATTACTGTCGTCTCCGATACATCCAACCTCTCCTGTTGATGCCATATCTACACCAAGAACTGGGTCGGCTTTTTGAAGTCTTGAGAATGAGAACTGCGAAGCCTTTATACCAACATAGTCAAGGTCAAATGCATTCTTAGAAGGAGGTGTGACCTCTTCGCCGATCATAACCTTTGTTGCTAGTTCTATAAAGTTGATTTTTAGTACTTTTGAAACAAATGGAAAGCTTCTAGAGGCTCTAAGGTTACATTCGATAACTTTAATATCATTCTCTTTTGCAAGGAATTGAATATTAAATGGACCAGTTATCTCTAGAGCTTCAGCAATCTTTCTTGCAATCTTTTTAATTCTTCGAGCTGTCTCAACATAAAGCTTTTGAGGAGGGAACTGTATGGTTGCATCACCTGAGTGAACACCTGCAAATTCAATGTGCTCCGAAATTGCATAAGCAACTACATTTCCATGATCAGCAACTGCATCTAATTCAATCTCTTTTGCATTTTGGATAAATTCAGAAACTACAACAGGATGCTTTTTAGAGACATTAGCAGCAAGTTTTAAAAATTGCTCTAATTCGTCGTGGTTTGAGCAGACATTCATCGCAGCGCCAGAAAGCACATAAGAGGGGCGAACCAAGACAGGGAATCCAACTACTTCAACAAATTCAAAGATATCATCCATAGACGAAAGCTCTTTCCATCTTGGTTGATCGATGCCAAGTTTGTCGAGCATAGTTGAGAATTTATGTCTGTCTTCAGCATTGTCGATACTCTTTGCGCTTGTACCTAAGAGATTTACGCCAGATTTGTCGAGTCTTAAAGCTAGGTTATTCGGGATTTGTCCACCTACCGATACAATCATACCATGAGGATTCTCCAATTCGTAGATGTCCATCACTCTTTCGTATGTCAATTCATCGAAATAAAGACGATCGCACATGTCGTAGTCGGTAGAGACAGTCTCAGGATTGTAGTTAATCATAACACCTCTCCATCCTCTGTTACGAATTGTCTGCAGAGCATTTACACTACACCAGTCGAACTCAACAGAGCTTCCAATTCTATAAGCACCAGAACCTAAAACAACGATTGATCTCTTATCTCCAAGATATTTGACATCGTTATGAGTTCCACTATAGGTTAGATACAGGTAGTTTGTCTGCGCGGGATATTCTGCAGCGAGTGTATCTATCTGTTTAACAACAGGTTTAATATTAAGCGATTTTCTATGAGTTCTGATTAGGGCAGAGGCTTCATCTACATCCATCTCATCTTTGAAAAGAAGCCTAGCAATTTGAAAATCGGAAAATCCTTGAACTTTGGCAAGTTTTAGAAGGTCAAAATTTAGCTCCTCTTTTGTATTCAATTTAGATAACTCCTTAGAGGTCTTTACAATATTTAGGAGCTTTTCCAAAAACCAACGGTCGATCTTAGTCAATTCATGAATTTGATCTACTGTATATCCCTTTTGGAATGCTTTAGAAATCACAAAAATACGATTATCTGTAGGCTCTCTGAGTGATTTATCGATATCCTCAACACTAATCTCTTTATTGGCAACAAAACCATGAGCTCCTTGTCCAATCATTCTCAGACCCTTTTGAATCGCCTCTTCGAAAGTGCGACCAATTGCCATCACCTCACCGACACTCTTCATACTAGATCCAATCTCTCTAGAGACTCCTTGGAACTTAGATAGATCCCATCTTGGAATTTTGCAGACAATATAGTCTAATGCAGGCTCAAAGAACGCAGGAGTTGTTTTAGTTACTGAGTTTTTAAGATCAAAAAGACCGTATCCGAGTCCAAGTTTTGCAGCAACAAAGGCTAGGGGATAGCCTGTTGCCTTTGACGCCAAAGCAGACGAACGGCTTAAGCGAGCGTTAACTTCAATTACTCTATAATCTTCTGATTGAGGGTCGAATGCATATTGAACATTACACTCCCCGACAATTCCAATATGTCTTACTATTTTTATTGCTAGTTCTCTTAGAAGATGGTATTCACTATTAGAAAGTGTCTGTGAAGGAGCAACAACAATACTCTCTCCGGTATGAATTCCAAGTGGATCGAAATTCTCCATGTTGCAGACAGTGATACAGTTGTCGTATTTGTCACGAACTACCTCATACTCTATCTCTTTCCATCCCTTTAATGACTTCTCTACTAAGACTTGAGGAGAGTAGGAGAAGGCTTTAGATGCCAACACATTGAGCTCCTCTTCGTTGTCGCAGAAACCACTACCTAATCCGCCTAATGCGTAGGCTGCTCTTAAGATTACAGGATAACCTAAGTCCGCAGCAGCTTTTCTGGCGTCTTCGATATTTTCTACCGCGTGACTTTTAATTGTCTTTACGCTTATCTGGTCGAGCTTTTTAACAAACAGCTCTCTATCTTCGGTATCCATGATGGCTTGAACTGGAGTTCCAAGCACCTTTAGATTATACTTTTCAAAAATACCAGCTTTGTAGAGGGCAACTCCGCAATTTAATGCTGTCTGACCGCCAAATGCTAGAAGAATGCCTTGTGGCTTCTCCTTCTTGATAACCTCTTCAACAAAATATGGAGTTACGGGTAGATAATAGCTCTTATCTGCAACTCCTTCGGATGTCTGAACTGTTGCAATGTTTGGGTTAATCAATACTGTCTGTATTCCCTCTTCACGCATGGCCTTTAAAGCCTGAGATCCAGAATAGTCGAACTCTCCGGCCTCTCCGATTTTAAGAGCTCCGGAACCAAGAAGAAGTACTTTTTGAATATTTTTTTCCATTGTTGTCAATTACAGCATTTTAATAAAATCATCGAACAAAAATTCAGTATCAGTAGGGCCGCTAGAGGCCTCTGGATGAAACTGTGCAGAGAAGAAAGGCTTAGACTTGTGTCTGATACCTTCGTTAGTTCCATCGTTCATATTGATGAAAAGTGGCTCCCAATCGCTACCTAAAGTGTTACCATCAACTGCATAACCATGGTTTTGAGATGTTACGAAACATCTGTTTGTGCCTGCCATTCTAACAGGTTGGTTATGACTTCTGTGTCCATATTTTAGCTTGAAGGTAGAGGCTCCTCCAGCTTTTGCCAGAAGTTGGTTCCCCATACAAATTCCAAAGATTGGTTTATCTTTTTTCATTGCCTCTTTTATATGTTCAACAGCTTCACCACATAGTTCTGGGTTACCTGGGCCATTTGAAATAAAGAGACCATCGTATTCAATTGTGTTGAAGTCGTAGTTCCATGGAACTCTAATCAATTCAACACCTCTTTCGATTAGACATCTGATGATGTTGTGTTTTACTCCGCAATCTACCAATACTACTTTTTTGTTTCCGCTGCCATATTTGATTACCTCTTTGCAGCTGACAACATCAACTTGATTGATTAGATTTGGGTCGGAAATCTGTTCGATTTTGCTTCCTTGTGGTTCGATTTTACCAAGCATAGTGCCTGCTTCACGAAGAATTTTTGTCAATTCGCGAGTGTCGATACCATAAATGCCAGGAATCTTGTGCTCTTTTAGCCATTCATCAAGACTCTTTTTGGCATTCCAATGGCTGTAGGTAAACGAATAGTCCGAAATTACCAGTCCTCGGACATGAATCTTCTCCGACTCATAGAAAGTGGAGAGATTGTCTACCAATGAATCTCCTGGTACTCCGTAGTTTCCTACTAGAGGATAGGAGACGCAAAGAATTTGTCCTGAGTATGACGGATCAGTCAAACTTTCGGGATAACCAACCATGGCAGTAGAAAAAACGACCTCACCATCAACGGCTTGGTCGTATCCAAAAGCAAATCCCTCAAAACTGGTCCCGTTCTGTAGGGAGAGTGTTGCCGGCTTATTAAAGTGCATTCCTTATTGATTTAGTAAAATTATAAACTCGGCAAAGGTATATATTTTACATTCCTCTTGCAAATATTGACCATAAGTCAGCCTTCATTTCTCTCCATCTTTTCATTGTCAATGATGCAAAATCTTCGGTGTATTTGGTTAGCAATATTTTAGCCTCTTCATTTTTTCCCTCTTTAATTAAGGCAGCAGCTCTCTCTTCAATAACCTTGTTGTCTTCGAACATTTTGTTCTCAAAGTAGTGAATTTGAGGCTCTAATATCTTTCTTGTACGGTCCCAGTTGATTGTGGCAATTCTATTAGTCTCTCTGAATGACCAAATTGCAGCATCTTCTCTGTATCTGTGTTGTCCGCAAACTTTGAAGCTTTGAGGTAGATCATTTGTACCTGCATAGATAGGTATTCTTGGGCTTTGAGCAGGATTATCGAATGAGAAGTAAGCTACACCACCAATTTCATCGGGTAACCAATCTCTAAGTTGGATAATATGCGAGTAAGAACATTGGATAACAGCAATACCTCTTATTCTTTCGGTTACTCCTGGTTTTAGCATATTAAGCAAAGCTCTCATGTCGTTATTCATGAAGTTTGAAATAGGCTTGACCATCTCTTTATATTCACCTTTAACGCGGTCTCTTCTAGTTACCTCTACTGCCAGATTTTTAGTTTGATCCCATTCTGTACCATCATAAGTCTCTCTGTAAAGTGACATGATGTCTCTTACAGATACTCTCTTTTCGGGTTTAACCGAAAATGGAAGCTCTTCTGCATCGAATTTAAGTCCCAAAGAAGGAGCTAAAGTGTTCAATACATAATATTCTCTAATCGCAAAAGGTTTAGATCCCGAAACTATTTTCCAAAACTTAAAAGGCTCTTTTCCATCCCAAAATCCAAGCTTCTTACATCTCTCTTTGATATCAGAACTATACATGAAAAAGTCTGGATTACCAAAATCAACCAATGAAATTCTAGGAATGTTTGCAGAGATACCAACATGGTCGTCTGGAACCCTTTGTGCAACCCATATAGCAGAAGGTTTTCCTGGGCCTGAACCAAACATCTCTAGCTGCCAAACCTCTTTTTTATCGGCAATTGTAATACACTCACCAGAATCACCATAACCATATTTTTCAGCAAGCATACCAATTAATTTGATAGCATCCCTAGCTGTAGAACATCTCTGTAAAGCAATTCTCTCAAGCTCCTCTATCAAGAAAAGTCCTTGATTATTCTCTAGCTCCTTTCTTCCGGTGATGGTAGTCTCTCCAATTGCAAGTTGTTTTTCGTTCATACAAGGATAAGCTACGTTTAAATATGCAAAAGTCTCAGCTGGAGCTGGAATTCTTCCTTTTTCAGTTACGTTTCGCATATCATGTGGCTCTTCGTTGTGAAGCATTCCCCAATAAATTGGTTCAGTGTCGCCAGCATTGTATTTTTTTCTCTTTTCGAATGTCAACCATGTTCTGTAGTTTGAATCGCAGGTGTGAGCAGTCATTACTGATCCATCGGTACTTGCATTTTTTCCTACCATGATTGATGTACAACTTTCGGTGTAATCCTCATCATCTGGAGAGATGTAGGGATAGGTAACCTGTGCTCCGGCAAATGCAACGAAAAACAGCATTAATGCCGTGAATAGAAGTTTCTTTAGTTTCATTTGGTTCTTATTGATTAGTATTAATTTTTAGTGTTCATATCTAACAAAAATAAAAAAACAAATTAACTTTACACATACTTATTTAAAATCCCATTTATTATGAGAAAGTTTTTGACAGTTTTGCTCGTATTGGTGTCGTCTTTAATCTTTGCAGGAGAGCGTAAAGTGTATGTCATAGATATAAGACAGGAGATAAACGCAGCGTCGCAGAGAATTTTAATGATGGGAATGCGAGAGGCTCAAAAACTAAATGCAGACTATATAATTCTCAATATAAACACGTATGGCGGTGCTGTTGATGCTGCCGACAGTATGAGAACTGCTATACTTAAAAGCAAAATTCCTTTTGCTGCCTTCATTAATAATCAGGCAGCATCTGCAGGTGCGCTGATATCTATTTCTTGCGATAGTATCTATATGAGTAAAGGTTCTAGTATTGGCGCTGCGACAGTTGTTGATCAGACTGGTAAAGTTCTTCCAGACAAATATCAATCTTTTATGAGAGCCATGATGCGCTCAACTGCAGAGGCGAACGGCCGTGATCCTAAGATTGCAGAGGCAATGGTAGATCCTTCTGTGTCGATTCCTGGAATCATTGATAGCACAAAGGTGTTAAGTTTTACAAGAGAAGAGGCAATTAAAAATAATTATTGTGAAGGCAAAGCTGAGACAATCGAAGAGGTTGCTTCTCAATTCGTCGGTAGTCTAGATTATGTCCTTATCAAACAGCGGATTACATTTCTAGATAAATTGATCTCATTCTTCTTGTCTCCAGTTGTTCAAGGCATCTTAATTATGATGATAATTGGGGGAATATATTTCGAGGTGCAAGCTCCTGGGTTTGGCTTTCCAAGTGTTATTGCCATAACTGGTGCGGTTTTGTATTTCGCTCCGCTCTATTTAGAGGGTTTGGCAAACTATTGGGAGATCATTCTCTTTTTCATTGGTGTTGCGTTGATTATTTTAGAGCTCTTTGCCTTTGTCGGGTTTGGAGTTGCTGGAATCTTGGGGATAATCATCCTCTTTGCAGGCTTGACATTTGCTATGATAGATAATGATCTTCTGCTTAAAGGAGATGAGATAAATTTGATGCCAATTATTAAACCTTTAGCTCTTGTGATGGTGACAGGAACCTCTTCTTTGATACTATCTATCTATTTTGCATCTAAGATTTTTGGTAGCTCTAGGTTTACCAAATTAGCTCTTAAGACTAGCTTGATGGAGAGCGATGGTTTCGTTGGTGTAAATACTGATTATGCCGATTTAGTAGGTAAAATGGCAATTGTGATGACCGATATGAAACCTTCGGGCAAAATTGAAATTGATGGCAAGTGGTATGAGGCTTCGCTGGAGTTTGGAATGGTTCGCAAAGGGGGAACTGTTGTAGTTACACGTTTCGAGGGCGGGCGACTTTATTGCGAATGTCTTCCTCAATAAGCTCTAGAAGTTTATCGATTGCTTGATTTTGAGGTACAGACCTGTAAACAGGTGTCTTTCCTCTGTAAATACATACCTTTCCTCTTCCTTCACCAACGTAGCCGTAGTCTGCGTCTGCCATTTCGCCAGGTCCATTGACAATGCAACCCATTACTGCTATGTTAAATCCGACCAGATGTGATGTTCTTCTCTTAACCTCTTCGAAGGTATCTTCAAGATTAAATAGGGTTCTGCCGCATCCAGGACAAGCTATATACTCTGGTTTTGTAAATTTCTTTCGTGCTGCTTGTAGAATTTCATCTTTAAGAAAAGATATCTGTTCTTGAGTAAATAGAGCACTCTCTTTATGTTCAATTGTAAAGTCTTCAATTTTATTGTCCATTAAGAAAGGACCAATTCTACATGCTGCAGACAATATAAATTCGTCCCAAATCTTCTCTTCGAATAGAAAATGATTATCTACTTTGTTTGGAGAGTTAAATTTGAAATAATTCGCTATATATTTTGCTACAGGAATCTCATTTACGGGACTTTCTGTTAATGAGACTCTTATTGTCTCTCCAATTCCATCTTTCAAGAGGGTAGAGAGGCCAACTGCTGATTTAATTCTGCCAGAATCTCCGTTTCCAGCTTCGGTGACACCTAAGTGCAATGGGTAAATTTTGCCATCAGATACCATTTGATTGTACAATAATCTGTAGGCTTCGGTCATAACCTTTGTATTACTTGCCTTTAGTGAGACAACTATTTGATTGAAGTCGTTCTCTTCTGCCATCTTTATCCATTCGTAGGCAGCCTCCTTCATTCCGAGTGGGGTGTCTCCGTATTTCTCAATAATCCTTTCGCCTAATGAGCCATGGTTGACTCCAATTCTAATTGCAGTATTATTTGTTTTGCACACCTTAATCAGTTCTGCAAATTTACTCTTGGCTTCATCAAAATCTTTTGCAAAATTTCCAGGGTTGATCCTTACTTTTTCAACAAATGAGGCTACTGCAATTGCTACATCTGAAGTAAAATGGACATCAGCTACCAGGGGAGTGTTGATTCCCTCTTCTTTGAGTCTTCTGCTGATTTCGCGAAGCGCTTCAACCTCTTTCATCCCTTGGGTTGTAAGACGAATAATCTGTGCGCCAGCTTTATGGAGCTCCCGACATTGATTTATAGATGATTCAATGTCGCAAGTTGCTGTATTACACATAGATTGAACTACAATTGGTAGCCCTTTGCCGATATATATATTGCCTACTTTAACAGTAATATTGATCATGATTCAAGAGTATAATTTGAACTATAAGTGGATAAAAAGTGCTGCACTTATTAGCAATTGATGTGGATATGTAAATTGTAAATCCATCTCGCTATACTTTTTGGGATGGTACAGGTTTGAGAGAGAATATTGATAGTTACACTCTATCTGTATTTCAAATGGTTTTAAGATGAAAGCTAAACCGCCTCCACCAATGAACCCAAAATCACCTCTTTGGTCGAAATTATCAAATTTATCTGTTACTAGGGAGCCATTAGTCACATCTGTTACTTTTTTGCTAACTCTGTATCCCGCAAATCCTCCGGCATTCAGGAGAACTCTCATTTTCCAAAAGTCAACATGAAATTGAGAAACAAATGGAATTTCTACAGCTGTCATTCTAAGCTCTTTATTGTCTTTTATATACCCTTGCTCTTGAATCGAGACTCCACTCTGGATCCCAAAATAGGGCATTGTCTTCCAAAGCGGATGATAGTATGTGTATAGTAAAGAGTAGTTCTTGTAAGTTTTTATTGTCATTTGTTCCATTGGAGGAGTAAAATCAACTCCGCTGATGTTGTATGCTGCTCTAACACCAACCATGTGCAGTCTGTCTTGTGAGAATGTAACTCCAAAGATCAGAATTAGTAACGATGTCAATATAATTCTCTTCATAATCAGTCTGCAAATATGTTTTTAATGTTTACCTCCTGAACAATCTCCATCGATTCTTCAATAATAATCACTGAGGATCCATTGCTCATTCTATATAATCTAACTTTTTCTGGTTGTCTCTTCTCCGAAAGGTTACCCGTGTCAAGAAATCCATTTCGATTGGCATCGCTTGTAATTCTAACTGAGTATTTTCCAGGAGCAATATAAGGAAACTCAATAATTCCATCTTTTGAAACGTTGATCGTTTTAAGTACTCTATCTCGCGAAAGCGTTGTCAGCTCTACGATGTAGTTGCCATCAACATCAGTCATATTTAAAGAGATTTTGCCAAGCTTTTCGTCGTTAGGTAACATTACACTTTTTAATGTAGTATCGTTTACGAAACCATAGATATCGACAAATGTTTTAGCCGGAATGTTCAACCTGTATTCAAAGCCTTGTCTAATCTTGTTTTTGGGTTTAATGTAGTATGTGCAAACTAGAGCGGTATCTCTTGAGAACTCAAATTTTTCTACACCTTTTTGACCTTTTGGTGAGATGAAATTAATTGAAATTGAGTCAATTGCACTCTTAATTAATGGTGCTGGAAAGTTTAACACAAATCCTTGATGTTCAATATTATCAGCAGCAGCTTCAATTTTCAAATCAATTAGATTTTCTGGCTTTTTATTCTCTTTTTGTCCAAAGTTGTTGCGTTTTGGCTTCTCCTGAGCTTTTTTTACTCTAGGAGCAATCAATTCAACTCTCTCTTTGAATGGAGTTAGACGGTTCAAAGAGTCTGTCTTATGGTATTTTACGTTTAGATATAAAGTATCTGGAGCTTTGTATGTTGTGTCGTTTATCCACATCACTAAACTATCTCTTGTTGGATTGAATTGTTTAATGATTTTTGACATCTGTAATCCTTCGAATCCTATCGAATCAATCTTCGGATATGGAGCTGAGAATGATATAAACATCATCTTTCTCTCTTTTCTTCCAGAATTTTTGATGTATTGACGTGTGGATGGTGTTTTAAAAAGGTAAAGATCCAACTCTTTGGGCCTTGCTAGACATGCTGCGGTATCTTTAATATCGGTGTATGCCAACTCAGGTGAGTCTTTGCGCATTGCTTTTGATGGGGTGATGAAGTTGTCAATGAATGCACTCTTCTCGTTTTCGATATCGAACTTGCTGTTTGCATTAATATCTAAAAAGGCAAACACTCTGTATGGTATTTTCTTTAGGTTTTTTACTACAAAGTAGCCCCACTTGTCAGTTTTGGCGATTTTTGCAGGATAGGTCTTGTAGATAGAGGAGTCTGAAAGATCGGAATAGAATCCAACAGTTACCCCTTCAATTGGAAGCAGTGATTTATAGTCATATAAGAATCCAGATGCCATGAGAGAGTCTACAGTAGAGCCTGTAGAGAATGCTAAAGAGTAGGGAGGGAAAGGATTTCCTTCGTTATTGTCGGAAATTGAAGCTCCAAAATCAACAGTATAAGTTGTATTTGGCTTTAAGGTGTCTTCTAATTCGATTACTACGCTTTTGGCCCTGATTTTTGGTTGAATTCTTTTTGAAAGTGATGGAGAGATATAAATCTGCTTTTCGGCATCTTTTAATTGGACAAATTCATTGAATCTTAGCTCAATTCTGACATCTTTTACTGGAACGTTTGTTGCACATGAATCTGGTGCAACCTTAACTAATACCGGAGCAAGAGTATCTTTTGGTCCCCCCATAGGAGGTGTGGAAGTGTTTGCACACGATCCTGCCGAAAGATAGAGAGCAATTATGGCAATTGCCGGTAAAAGAGATACTTTTTTCAACATATTAATTGTCCTTTATTTCTGTTCTTGTTACGTGAGACATGCCCTTAACGGTACCTATCTGCTTGATTAATTTTTCGAGGTCTTCTGTGCTATGAACATACAAATCTATATAGCCTTCGAAGATTCCATCATGCGATTCTATGAAGATCTTTCTAATGTTTACACTTAAAACAAGTGTAATGTATTGTGTAACCTCATTTAAAATTCCAATTCGGTCTATTCCTCTCATACTTATACGCGCTAAAAATGAGAGTACTGAGTGTTTGCTCCACTTCGCTTTTACGATTTTTTCACCCTCTCTTGAGGCTAACTCTATTGCCTCTTTGCAGCTACTTTTATGCACAACAACTTCTCCGTCTTCGCCAATGAATCCAATAACTTTGTCTCCAGGAATCGGTCTGCAACACTCTGCAACACGATAAGAGAGTGTTTTATCAAGAGGATTTTCGCGTAAAAGATAGTCTTTCTTTTTATCGATCTTATCTGAGGTAATTTTAGCCTTTGAAGCATCATTAGTACCAACTTGATTAAGGCTTGTCCTTACTTCACTTTCGTCTGAATTGAGTTCCTCATCACTCTCCTCATTTTCATCACTCTCTTCTGCCTCTTTATCGTTGCTTTCGGATCCTGTTATCTTGGAAAATTGCAAACTCCAATATCTTACAAATTTGTTACTTGAGTTCTTTTTAAGCAACTTAGAAAGGTCGGAAAGATCAATTACATTTGTTGCAATTTTAATATAAAGTTCCTCTCTATTGTTAAGACCATAACCTTCGGTAATCTTTTTATAGACTCTTAACTGAGGTGTAATACCCATCTCTTTGAGCTTTTTATCAAGAATGATTTGCCCCTCCTTGATTGAAGTGTTCATCTCATCTTTGATAGCAGCTAAAATAAGGGTCTTAGCCTTTGGGGTCTTTACAAATTCTAGCCACTCTCTCTGCGGCTTTTGAGACTCAGCAGTAATGATCTCAATTTGATCGCCATTTCTTAACTCATAATTGAGTGGAACTAATTTGAAATTGGCTTTTGCAGCAATTGCTTTCTCTCCAACTTGAGTATGTATTGCATAGGCTAAATCAAGAGCTGTCGACCCTTTTGGAAGCGCTTTTGATTCTCCTTTAGGTGTGAAGACGTATATTTCTGAAGATAAAAGACCTGTGTGGAATTTATCAAGAAACTCTAATGCATTTACATCTGGATTTTCAAGTACCTCTCTTACCATATTCAGCCATCGATCCATATCGTTCTCGCTGGCCGATGCTCCTTTGTATGTCCAGTGCGCAGCTACTCCTCTCTCAGCTAGTTGGTCCATTCTCTCAGTTCTAATCTGAACCTCAATCCAATTTCCTTGTGGACCCATTACAGTGCAGTGCAAAGCCTCGTAACCATTTATTTTTGGTGTACTAACCCAATCTCTGATTCTGTCTGTTTTGGACAAATATAGTTCAGTAATCAAAGAATAGATATGCCAACATTGAACTCTCTCAGGCTCATTGTCTTTTGGTTCGAAGATTATCCTTACAGCATAAAGGTCGTAGATCTGCTCAAATGGGATCGACTTTGAAGTCATCTTTCTCCAAATAGAGTAGGGAGTCTTTGTTCTTTTTGCAATTGAAAACTTGTACCCAGCCTCTTTTAGACTGTTTGAGATAGGCTCGATAAACTGATCAATTGCACAACCCTTCTCTTCGGATATTTTGGAAATTTCAGCTTGAATTTCATCATATTCGGCAGGAAGAGTATGCATCAACCAGATATTTTCTAGCTCCGATTTAATAGTGTACAGACCAAGTCGATGGGCTAGAGGTATAAATATATACATTGTCTCACTGAGTATTTTTGCCTTTTTATTCTCTGGCATATACTCAATTGTTCGCATATTATGTAGTCTGTCGGCTAGTTTTATCAAAATAACTCTAACATCGTCGTTGAGCGTTAGAATAATTCTTTTGAAATTCTCTGCTTGCCCAGATGACGAACTATCAAATGCGCTCTTGATTTTGGTGAGACCATCAACTAGAGATGCGATTTTTGCTCCAAAGATTCTTTCGATATCTTCTGTCGTATATTCGGTATCCTCTACAATATCGTGAAGAAGCGCTGATACGATTGATTTGTAGCCAAGACCTATCTCTTGGACAACAATTTTGGCAACTGATATAGGATGTAAGATATACGGCTCTCCCGATCGCCTTCTCACTCCATTATGAGCGGCATTTGCAAAATCAAATGCTTTGAGCACGGTTTCGTACTCGCTTTGATTCGCACATCGTTTAAGACTGGCAATTCTCAGCTCCTCAAACTCTTTTTCTATCAGTTCCCTGTCTTTGTCCGTAAACATATCTTCTTATTTATCAGATTATCTAGTATAATAGATCTCTTTTACCACGTTTAATTTGATCGATTTTTAATTTAATTTCTGACCTTTTAACAGGATCAGATATTTTTAAAATCTCATTTTCAATTAATTGATAGCCGGCCTCTTTTGTTTTATCAGACGAATAGTCTTCCAAATATTCTGCCAAAGTCATCATAGCATTAGGTGTACAGAATTTTCCAATGAATCCGGGAATAGCATATTCCATGAAATGTTCTCCAGTTCTGCCTACTCTGTAGCATGATGTACAGAAGCTTGGGATAAATTCGCGTCTTAATAGCCATTCGATTACAGAATCAAGTTCTCTGTTGTCGCCAATTTGGAACTGTTCGCGATCGAGCTCTTGCTCTTTTTCTCTAGATTCTTGATAACCACCAATTTCTAATCTTGTTCCAGCATCAATTTGTGAGACTCCAAATTCGATTACAGCATCTCTTATCTCTTTGCTTTCTCGTGCTGTCATGATTAAACCTGTGTAAGGTACTGCCATTCTTAAGATTGCGACAAGTTGTTTAAACTGCTCGTCGGTTACTTGATATGGTAAGTGTAAATCTAGACCTAATGCTGGTTTTACCCTTGGGAAGCTTATTGTATGAGGTCCAACTCCAAATTTGCGTTGTAGATAAAGAGAGTGGGAGACAAGACCTAAAACCTCGAATCTCCAGTCGTATAGACCAAATAATGCACCAATACCAACATCATCGCATCCTCCTTCAAAAGCTCTGTCCATTGCATTCAGACGCCACATATAGTCGCTTTTGATGCTAGGAGCAGGATGGAACTTTGCATAGGTTGGCTGATGGTAAGTCTCTTGAAAGACTTGAAAAGTACCAATTCCAGACTCTTTTACAATTCTAAACCCTTCAACATCTAAAGGAGCTGCATTGATATTTACTCTGCGAATTTCACCATTTCCCACCTTTACGCTATAGCATGTCTTTACGGTTCTAGCTATGAACTCTGGTGTGTATTTCGGGTGCTCTCCGTAAACCAATATAAGCCTTTTGTGACCCTCTTTCTCTAATTGCTCTACCTCTGCAACTAACTCGTCTTCCGAAAGCGTTCTCCTTACTGCATGCGATAAAGAGCTTCTGAATCCACAATAAAGACAATTATTTACGCAGTTATTACCAATATAGAGTGGTGCAAAAAGGACAATTCTATTGCCGTAGATAGATTTTTTTAACTCTCTAGCTGTCTGGTAAAGCTCCTCTAATAGTTCGGGAGATTTAATAGCTAGCAAAGAGGCTGTCTCTTCGAGCGATAGAGCCTGTTTTCTTTTACTTTTTTCGAAGATTTCCCTAATCTTAATAGGATCTTCTTTAGTGTTGTTTATTAAGTCGTGCAGAAGATCTTCGTTAATGAAGTTTTCTGCATCTTTTGATAATTCTCTTTTCATTCTTTAAATTTATAATTGTCGACATTCTGGAAAGCATGAGATAGTTCGGTGCCGAAAAGGATCAGAGTCCAGCTGATATTCATCCAGATTAAGAATAGGGGAATAGCTGCAAATACTCCATAAACGGCATTCAGACCCGAAACCATTATCTGAGTCTCCAGATAGAAAAATTGAACTACGATAAATGCAAATGATACAATTACCGATGAATTAAATGCTGCAGAAACTTTTACTTTAGTGTTTGGTATAAATCTGTATATCAATGTGAAAAGAGTTGCAACAAGAACATAAAATATTATCCATGTAAACAGAGAGGTAATAGGAATATAGTTATTAATACCTAAACTCAATGATTGCATAGTGTTGATATATAAGACGGCTAGCGTCAAGAAGGCCATGATTATAAAAGGGGCAACAGCTAATAGGATTAGATAAAAAGTGATTTTTTTTCCAAAAGATCGACGGTTTCCAACCTTCCAGATGTCGTTAAAACACTTTTCGACGCTGAGCATTAGCCAAATAACAGTCCATAGGTAGATAACAAAGCTTATAATGCCAAACAATCCGTTTTGACTTGTAGAGATAACATTGTTGGCAAATTTTAAAATATAGTTGATAGTCTCTTCGTTACCCGAAAAATATGTATAAATAAGTGCTTCTAATCGTTTTCCAAGTCCAAAGCCATTTGTAATAGTAAAGACCATTGCTACAAATGGAACAACTGCCATTAGCGAAAAGAAGCTTAGAGTTGTTGCTTGCATACCAATTTTATCGGCACCAACTCCTCTGATAGTAATGATAAAAACCTTTAAATATCGCACCATCCGAGCCTTCATAATGCTAAGCTCAGACATATCAAGATGCCAAATATCATTTAGAATGAATTTGAGAACTCTTTGATAAGTGTGTTTTATTTTTGGATATTTTTTCACTTTAGTTTACTCATAAATTTTTCAGAATCAATAATAAATCTTGTGTGGGTACCTTTTCCAATCAGACCCTTTGAGTCAGATGCAGTGACTTCGAAAACAATCTTTCGTCCATCGACTTCACTAACAACGCATTCGGCAGACACCGTATCTCCAACAGGAGTAGCTTTTAAGTGTTGAATGCAGACTTCGGTTCCAACTGTATCAAATCCTTTGTCAAGATAAGGTTTTACTGCCAAATGACAAACCTGTTCCATGAATGCAATCATTGCAGGAGTAGCGAAAACCTCTAAGAGTCCTGAACCATATACTGATGCTGTATCTTTAATCTCAACGATTTTTGAGATTTTATTCTTAATACCGATCTCTACCATCTTTATAGAATTTTGTCAGCAATTTCAGAGAATCCCTCCATTTTCTGTTCGTCAGGCGCACCAATTAACTCAACTGGAGGAGCAACTAGGTTCCAAGACATCTTTTCTGCAAATAGTTCAAGATATTTTACTCCGCCACCATTCCAGCTATAAGAGCCAAATAGAGCATAGTTTTTGTCTTTCGGATTTACAATCTCAAGTTCATGACAAAGATGTGTCATCATTGGATGCATAAACGAGTTATATGCACATGAGCCAAGGATTACACTTTTGTATTTCCAGATATCATTGATTATAAATGAAACGTGTGTTTTAGAGACATCGTGTATTTTGATGTTTTTTACACCTCTTTCGGCGATTAATCTTGCAACATAGTCTGCCATTTTTTCGGTATTGCCATACATTGATGCATAGACTATTACAACTCCATCTTCTGACTCAAATTTGCTCCATTTGTCGTAAAGTCCAACTACTTTCATTGGATCTTGTCTCCAAACAGGGCCATGAGAAGGACAAATGATGTTAATATCAACTCCCTTTAGTTTTGCAAAGGCCTTTTGAACCATAGCACTGTATTTTCCAACGATATTAGAGTAGTAGCGTCTCATTTCATCTTCAAAGAAGGTGAAATTCACTTCGTCATCAAAGATACCTCCATCCAACGTTCCAAAGCTGCCGAAAGCATCACAAGAGAACAGAATCTTTTCTGTAGTGTCGTATGTCATCATTGTCTCTGGCCAATGAACCCAAGGAGTCATCACAAATTTTAGTTTATGATGTCCTAACTCTATCATATCTCCATCAGCAACTTCGTGAAAATTATCTTTGTTGAGTTTGTAATACGCCTCAAGCATTTTGAAGGTCTTATTATTACCAACGATTTTAATCTCTGGATAAAACTTAAGCAATACACCAATCATGCTGGAATGGTCGGGTTCCATATGGTTTACAATCAAGTAATCTAGAGTTTTTCCATTAAGATGGTCTTTTATTGTATCCAAATAATCATCCTTAGAACCAAACTCTAAAGTGTCAATTACTGCAGTTTTTTCATCTACAATGATATACGAGTTGTATGCAACACCATTAGGGAGAGGCCAATTGTTCTCAAACAGATGTTTTTTTCTGTCGTTTACACCAATATAAAATACCTTTTCCTTTACCTGTATCTTTTTCATAAATTATATAATATTATTTTTCAATTATTTATCATGTTCATGAACTCTTCTTCGGTAATAATTGCAACACCTAGTTTCGCCGCTTTTTCTAGCTTCGAAGGACCAGCCTTTTCACCTGCAAGTAAGTAATCAGTTTTTGAACTTACAGAACTTGAGTTTTTTCCTGAATGCGACTCTATTAGTGCTCCAATAGCCTCTCTGGAGATGCTAAAATTCCCCGATATAACAATCGTTTTGCCTATAAGTTTATCAGAAATTACTTCACTTTTCGAAGATTCTGATTGAAAATTAAGTCCAAATGATTTAAGTCTATCAATTAGCTCAATATTTTTACTATCGGTGAAATACTCAATTATTGAATCTGCTAAAGTCTCTCCAACTTCTGGAATCGACAGCAACTCCTCTTTAGTAGCATTAGCTATTTTTGAGATTTCATTCAAACCTGTTGTAAGGTTTTTGGCAGTAGTCTCGCCGATATGTCTGATTCCTAGTGCAAAAAGCACTCTGTTAAATGGAACTGCTCGCGAAGATTTGAGACTTTCAAGAAATCTTTCGGCAGATCTATCTTTCCAACCTTCTAAAGTTAAAAGTCTCTCTTTATCCAATTCGTACAGGTCTGCAGGATTTTTAATAAATCCTGCTTGGAAGAACTGTTCTATAGTGGCGTCGCCTGCTAAGATATCCATAGCCTTGCGTCCACAAAAGTGTACAATTTTTGCCTTTATTTGAGTAGGACATCCAATTGAATTCGGACAATAATGACGAGCCTCTAATTCAGATCGTTGAAGTTTTGTTCCGCAGTCTGGGCAAAATTCAGGAAAGAGGACCTTTGCCGATTCCTCATTTCTTTTAGTTTTATCGACTCCGGTTATCTTAGGAATGATCTCACCACCTTTTTCAACAAAAACATAATCATTTAAATGTATGTCTAATAGCTCAATCTGATCGGCATTATGGAGTGATGCTCTTTTAACTTTTGTTCCTGAAAGATGTACTGGTTCTAGATTTGCGACAGGTGTTACTGCTCCAGTTCTGCCAACTTGAAAATCGACAGATATCAGTTTCGTAAGAGCCTCTTCGGGCTTAAACTTATAAGCTGTTGCCCATCTAGGTGATTTTGCAGTATATCCTAATGAATTTTGAAGGGCAATCTCGTCAATTTTGATTACAACTCCATCTGTGGCATAAGGGAGGTCACGACGTGCAACATCCCATTTATCAATATAGTCGAAGACATCTTGTCTGCTTTCGCAAAGTTCAGTATATTTCGAAGTGGGGAGACCCCATTCTGCTGCTTTTTGTAGCGATTCATAGTGACTTGAAAAGCTAAAATCCTCACAAACAATATGGTACAAGATGCAGTCTAATCCTCTGTTTTTAATAAGTGTACTATCTTGTAATTTTAATGAACCTGAAGCTGCATTTCGTGGGTTTGCAAATAGATTTTCTCCACTTTCTGCTCTCTCTTGATTGAGTCTATCGAACGAAGAGTAGGGCATAAAGATCTCTCCTCTAATATCAAAATCTTTTGGATATCCACTTCCAGATAGCTTTTGAGGAATTGAAGGAATTAGCTTCACATTTTCAGTTACATCATCACCAACAATACCATCTCCTCTTGTCAACGCTCGCTTTAAAACACCTTCGGTATAGGTTAAAGATATTGCTGTGCCATCAATTTTGAGTTCGCAGCTTACTTTATAAGAATTATTAACTTTATCAACTCTCTCAAAAAAAGCATCTAACTCTCCTTTATCGTAAGTATTACTTAAAGAGAGCATCGGAAATCTATGGGCAGATTGTTCAAAAAAACTTCCGCCTGTCTTTTTTTCGATGTCGCTTCCAACTTTCACAGTTGGTGAGTCTATTGTTGCAAATTGAGGATATTTTTTTTCTAATCCGGCAAGATCTTGTAGAAGGATATCATACTCAAAATCAGATATAACAGGCTCATTTTTTACATAATACCTGTGATTGTGTTCAAGTATGGTATTACGCAGTTCATCAATTCTGCGCTTAATATCGTCGGTATTTTTTTTCATAATTTATCCCACAAATTTACATATTTTTTAATTATTATTAAATTTGCCCGCTCAATTAAATAATGTGAAGTAACAAAAGATGAAAAAATCAATTGTAATTCTGACAGGAGGAGGTCCTGCACCAGGCATGAATACCGTTGTTGGTAGTATTGCAAAAACCTTCATTTCAAGAGGATATCGTGTACTGGGACTACACGGTGGATACAAAGGTCTATTCTCTATAGAACCAAATTTTACTGAGATTGACTTCGTACTCGCTGATGCAATATTCAACAGAGGCGGCTCATTTGTAATGATGAGCAGATACAAACCCACAGTTAACGATTTTGAACAAAATTTCAACCTTGATTTCTTTAAGGAAAACAACATTCAGCTTCTTGTTACAGTAGGTGGCGACGACACTGCTTCAACTGCGAACAGAGTTGCTAAATTCCTTGCCGAGAAGAACTACAAAATTGCTAACATTCACGTTCCTAAGACAATTGATAATGACCTTCCACTCCCGATGGAGGCTCCAACTTTTGGATATCAATCAGCTAAGGCAGAGGGTGCTAGAATTGCATCTACTGTTTACGAAGATGCTAGAACAAGTGGAAACTGGTTTGTTGTATGTGCGATGGGAAGATCCGCTGGACACTTAGCATTCGGAATCGCGTCTGCAGCGCACTATCCAATGATTGTTATTCCTGAAATGTTCAACAAGACAACAATTACTGTAGATAAGATTATTAAACTTGCTGTATCTTCGATTATTAAGAGACATATTTTAGGTCTGTCATATGGTTCAGTAATGATCTCAGAGGGGGTATTTCATGAACTAAGTGATGAAGAACTTAAAAAGTCAGGAGTTAACTTCTCTTTCGATGAACATGGCCATCCAGAGCTTGGTAAAGTTTCTAAGGCTCATATCTTCAGCGAAATGGTTGAAGCTAAATTAAAACAATTGAATATTAGCACTAAAATTCGTCCAGTTGAGATTGGATACGAAGTTAGATGTCAACAACCAGTTGCTTTTGACCTTGTATATTGTACAAGATTAGGAATGGGTGTTTATCAACTATTCAAAAGCGGAGAGACTGGATGTATGGTTTACATCAATGAATATGGTGATGCAAAACCGCTATATTTAAAAGACTTACAAGATCCTCAAACTGGCAAAATTCCACCAAGAGGAGTAAATATCAATTCAGAAAAGATTCAAGCAATTTTCGACAATATTATGCACTATGTAACCGAAGAGGATTACGCTGCTGCAAAAGAGATTGTTGCTGATCCTTCGGAATACGATTTCAAGAAGATTCTTAACTGGTAAATGTCAAAATTTACCATATATCAGTTACTGCCTAGATTATTTGGGAACACTAACGAGAGTTGTGTTCCCAATTCTATTTTATTAGTAAATGGTTGTGGGAAATTCAATGATATCACAGAAGAAGTTATAATAAAAATCAAAGAACTTGGAATTACACATATTTGGTATACAGGTATAATAGAGCATGCAACTTGCACTGATTATTCAAGTAATGGAGTCACTAAAGATTGTTGTTCTGTAGTCAAGGGAGTTGCTGGATCACCTTACGCAATTAAGGATTACTACGATGTCGATTCAGATTTGGCAGTTGATGTCGATAACAGGATGGAAGAGTTTGAAAATCTAATTTCCAGAACTCATACCTGTGGTTTAAAAGTCATTATTGATTTTGTGCCAAATCATGTTGCCAGGCAATATGTTCATGATTATAATACAATCAATTTTCCAACTTTTAATGATAATAACTACTATATCCTTGACGGTGAATTAGTTTTACCTACGCAATCTAGCTCGTGTATGTTTAAAGAATCTCCAGCTAAAGCAACTGGAAATGATTGTTTCTCTACACATCCTACGATAAATGATTGGTATGACACTGTAAAACTAAACTATGACAAAGAGGATACATGGTTAAAAATGGCCCAAATTCTCGATTTCTGGGCATCTAAAGGCGTAGATGGATTCAGATGCGACATGGCAGAGATGGTGCCTGTATCGTTTTGGAAATACTCAATAAATCGAACAAAGGAGAGATTTCCTGATCTCATATTTATTGCAGAGATATATAATCCATCACTCTATCGCGATTATTTAAATGTCGGAGGATTCGATTACCTATACGACAAAGTAGGTTTGTATGATACTTTAAAAGATGTAATTTGCAATAGAAGACCAGCTTCTGATATTACAAAATGTTGGCAAAGTGTTGATGATATTCAAAACAGAATGTTAAACTTCCTCGAAAACCACGACGAACAGAGAATTGCCTCCGATTATTTTGCAATAGATCCTCAAAGAGCTATCCCAGCTGTAGCAATCTCTCTACTAATGAATAAAGCTCCATTTATGATCTATTTTGGACAAGAGCTTGGAGAGAGAGGTATGGATAATGAGGGATATAGCTCAATTGATGGAAGAACTTCAATCTTTGATTATTGGTCTGTTAAAACTATAAGAAACTGGATTAAAGGAGATTGTATTAGCAATTTAAGGAATCAATATAAATTAATTCTAAATCTTGCTCTTGCAGATGATTGCATTAAAGAGGGTGGTTTTTACGATTTGCAGTATGCTCAAAATAATGGAGAGTACTTTAACTATTACTCTAATTATGCCTTTATAAGATATTATAAAACAGAGCTTATAATTATTCTTGCAAATTTTTCCAACGAAAGCAGGAGTGTAAAATTAAGACTACCAAAAGAGATGTTTGACCACTGCAATCTTGTTGACAATTGTAATTATAAAGCAACGGATCTAATGAGTGATAAGCGTTTTGAAAGAATATTAAACTCCTGTGATCCTTACGAGTGCTTAGTTGATGGCAACAGTGTCTCTTTAATAAAATTCAGTCAATTATAAACTATTGGTATTTAATCCTCGAAATATCAACAACCTTATCTATACTTTTACTTTTAATATATCGTTCCAATCTGTTGTATATTTGGAAGATAAATGTTCTTGATTTGCTTTAAATCGATCTACACCCTGAGCAGCGGTTACAATTGAAGCTCTTCCGTATGACATATTGATCTCATCCATAACCTTCATTATTTTGTCGTGTTTTATCGTGTCAGTCTCGCAAAAAAGGGATGCAGGAGTCTCTGCTTTAGGTGTTATATCTGAAAGAATAACCCCTGCTTTTTTATACAGATAACCTTTTCTATAGATTTTTAGCAGACCGCTACATGCGTGTCTTATAAGCTCAATTGTGCTATCAGTATGGTTTTCGAGAGGAATTACAATTGATTGATGATGCTGTGGCATGTCAGCTCGATGAAAGTTAGTCAAAATAAACACTGTTAAACTTCCGCAGACAGAGCGTTGCTTTCTCAACTTTTCGGCACTAGATGATGCAAAATATGCTACAGATTTACAAAGCTCTTCGAGATCTCCAATATTTGAAGCAAAACTTCTACTAGTACATATTTGTTGCTTATCTTCAATTATTTCTGCGAACTCTACACACGCTTCACCTCTCAGTTCTTTCCATGTTTTTAATCCAACTATACTCATTTTTTTACGAACCCAATCAGGCGATAGATTTGTAAATTCTAAGGCAGTACTGACTCCATTTTCATTGAGCATTTTAGCATATCTTCGACCAATACCCCACACATCGTTGATTGGAAATGTTTTCAGAACTTTGTTTATATCACGGTCGTCATACATGAAACATGAATTCTGAAGCTTTGGATATTTCTTGCATAACTTACTGGCAATTTTAGCAAGTGTCTTTGTCTTTGATATTCCAATACTTACTGGTATTCCAGTATGCTTACGTACAGTATAAGCTAGTGTTCTACCTAGGTCGGGAATCAACTCTTCATTTATTCCAGTAAAATCCAAAAAAGCCTCATCTATAGAGTATACCTCTGTTGCAGGTACAAAAGATTTTAAAGTCTCCATCACCCTTGCCGACATGTCTCCATAAAGGGTAAAGTTTGTTGAGTAGACTTTAATATCATGTTTATGAATAAGTTCCTTGATTTCAAATAGTGGTTGACCCATTTTAACTCCAAGAGCTTTAACCTCATTAGATCTAGAGATTACACATCCGTCATTATTGCTGAGAACAACAACAGGTTTGCCGCACAAAGATGGATTAAACACTCTTTCGCAGCTAACGTAGAAGTTATTACAGTCTGCTAACCCAATGAGTTTCATAAAATCAGAAGTGTTTTCTGAATTTTTTCAATTTTGTGATTGAAAAGATTAAAATCAGACCTGACAATAACCCTAAATAATTTGCCAACAGATCAAAAAGATCAAAATCACGATAGTCTGTCAATCTTTGAGAGAATTCTAAACCAGTACTTAATATAAGGCCGAATAAAAGTATATAAATAAAGATTTTATAGTGATATTTATATTCTAAATTTTTTCCAAAAGCAAACCATGATGCAAAGGAAAAAGGAAAGAACATTAAAAAATGAATATACTTGTCTGTCTCAATACCCCAAAGTAAACCAGGTAATTCAACTCCTGTATCTTTGAAAGAGTATAGACATAAAAAGATAAGGGTAGCTATATAAAGCCAGAATCCAAGTGTGAAAATTGCACGTATATGTTTCATTAAAATGTCTTTTTTATAATGTAACGAACAATACCCCAGATCATAAATTCGTTACTTTTATCAACTCTTATCTTTTTAAACTTTGGGTTTGCAGGTACAAGATAGACGCAATCCTCTTCGATTTTAACTCGCTTTAAAGTAAATTCCCCATCTAAAAAACATACAGCCAAGCAATTATCGGTTGGGTCGCAAGATTTATCGATCACAAGAAGGTCTCCATCATCTACTCCATCTTGAATCATACTCTCTCCCGAAACTCTAGCATAAAAAGTAGAGGAGGGATTTCTTACCAAAGCTTTATTTAAGTCCAGTTTATTATCCAAATGATCGTCTGCAGGAGAGGGGAATCCAGCATGAACAGGGGATTCGGAAAATGTGATATAGAGTTCATTTTCCAGACTAGGGGAGTATATTTCTATTGTGCTATTTTTCATGCATTTAATTCTTTATTTATTCAAAAGAATCTGCAACAAAAATACTTAATCAAAAATTATAATCACACATTAAATTCAATTTTTAACACATTCATTCTTAATTTTAACTCAAATAGTCCTTAAAAGATTAAATTTGAACCATAATTAATCACTAACACAATGAAAAAGATTTATTTGTTTCTGTTGATACTTATAATCAGCAGAGTCTCTATTAATGCTCAAAATATTGAGGGTTCATGGGGAGGAATACTAAAAATTCAGGAAAACCAGTTGAAAGTTGTTGTAAACTTGAAATTTAAAGACTCTGTGTATACAGCAACAATGGATAGCCCTGATCAAAATGTGTTCGGAATACCTGTAAAAGAGGTCTCTTTCGAAAATTCTGTTCTTAAACTAAAAATTCCTTCGATGTTTGTTGAATACTCTGGAGTATTTGTGATTGATAAATTCTTAGGATCATTTAAACAAGGAGGGCAGACATTCGCATTGAATCTCTCTAAAAGAGTTGTAAAAGAGCCGAAAAGACCTCAAACTCCAACAGCGCCATATCCCTATTATTCAGAAAATGTGACATTTGAGAATAAAAGCGCAGGTGCAACATTGGCAGGGACTTTGACCTTACCATCTAAAGATGGCAAATACCCTGTTGTTGTATTAGTTAGCGGTAGTGGACAGCAGAACAGAGATTCTGAGATTATGGGGCACAAGCCTTTTTTAGTATTAGCAGATTATCTAACTAAAAATGGTATTGGAGTATTAAGATATGACGACAGAGGTGTCGGAGAGTCTAAAGGTAGCTTAATAGGTGTAACAACATATGATTTTACCGATGATGCAATAGCTGCTGTAGAGTATTTATCACAACGTAAAGATGTTAGTGTCATAGGGATGATAGGTCATAGCGAAGGTGGAATGATTGCTCCACTTGCTGCTACAAAATGCGATAAGATTAAATTCATTGTAATGATGGCGGGTCCCGCAGTGCCTGGAAGGGAGATTCTAGCAAAGCAAAACACCGAATTAGCACTTAGATCGGGCGTTGATTCATCTCAAGTGATGCTCTTTGAGCAGTTGAATAGAGAGTTATATGATATAGTAAAGATTGCTCCAAAAAGCAGTGAATTGAAATCATTAATAAAAGAGAAACTTATCACTGCAAGTAAAGGGGCCGTAAGTGATGAAGTTGCAGACAAACAAGCAGCCCAACTTACAAGTTCGTGGATGGTCGGTTTCCTTAATTTCGATCCTGCAAAATATTTAAGCACGCTTAAAATACCAATCTTAGCTGTTTATGGCACTAATGACACACAGGTAGATTCAAAAATGAATATAAATGCTGTAAAACAGATATTTAGCAATAATTATAACATGAATGTTACTACGAATAACAAGCATGTTACAATAGCTGAATTACAAGGATTAAACCATTTATTCCAGGAGTCGTCATCTGGCTTGCCAAATGAATATGCATCAATTGAGCAGACAATATCTCCGAAGTTTCTTGTTCTTCTGAATGAATGGATGAAATCTATCAAAATTATCAACAACTAGCATATTATAGAAGATGAGATCACTAAATATCAAAAGAGTAATCTTTATAACAATCTGTTTATTAACTTTTCAGATTGGAAAATCGTGCACTAAAGATGAAAATGTTAACAATAGAAGCGATTATCAAAATCCAAAATCATGGTATAAATCATTAAATGAAAGCCAAAGCTCAAAAAGGGCAGACGTTTTCTATATTGCCCCAACGTGTATATTTGATTGGAAGGACTCTTCTGGACAGTTATTGCACAATATGGACATTAACAACGAAAGACAAAGAGCAGCAGTAAATGGTGCGGTTGTGCTAGCTGAAAAGCTATTTGGGGACAGCTGTAACTTTTATGCCCCTTATTACAGACAAATTACTATAGAATCTTGGTATTTATATCCTCATACTGAGTGGCAAAAACGATTCGACATTGCAATGAGTGATATTAAAAGTGCTTTTGATTACTATATAAAGCACATAAATAATGGACGCCCTTTTATTCTAGCAGGACACAGCCAAGGAGCAAAGGCAGTTATAGAGCTGCTAAAAAGCTCAATGAATGAAGAGACTTACAAAAGGTTAATAGCTGCATATCCTATTGGATTTTCAATCAATCAGACAGAACTAGATCAGAATAAGTATTTAGTACCGGCTCAAGATTCTTTAGATTTAGGGGTTATTATTGCATTCAATTCAGTAATTGATAACAGTGGATTGTCTCCGATGTTAAAAGACAATAAGGTTTGTATAAATCCAATTAATTGGAAAACAGACGAAACTTATGCTGATTCTACTAAAAACAGAGGAACAGTATTTATCGGTCCAGACGGTTCGATTGTGAGTGAACGAGCAGGAAGCATCGCAGCAAAAATAAATAAGGAACATAATGTTTTATTTGTAGAAGGAGCTTCTGCAGATAAATATTATGTTCCTCAAATTAAATTATTGTTCCCTAAAGGAAGCTTTCACGTTCAAGAGTTCAATTTCTATTTTCGTAATCTTCAAAAAAATGTGATTGATAGAATGCACTCTTGGTATAACAAACGTTATTGAATGTATAAAACTTTTTGGAATAACGATTTTTCACGCCCATTAACAGCAATAACTACATAGTTTTTACCAGTTTCACCAGTATAAGATTTGTTAGCTCCATGATATTTAAGAATGGCATCCCAAGAAGTTGTGGTGCCTTTTCTTTTTAATTCATAAACAGCATATGTTGTAGCATTAGAAGCATCTGGCCAAGTGATAGTTTTGCTACTAAGAGTTACAGAAGGCACACTAGGCGCTGCATACTGATAGGTACCCATTTTTGGCACTAAGCTTAATCCAGGATATAGAGTTTGCTTAAGAAGCTGATTAAGTGTATTAAAAATACTTGTAGGGTCGGTATTAGTAATATGTTGGGTTCTGAACCAACAGTGGCCTTTAACATTTGATAAACCTCTGCAAACATTAACTTCATTTTGAAATTCAGTAGATGAAGGGAAACCAGATTCTCCCAATCTATATGCTGCAAGACCTGGGAAAATTGGGATATTGTTAGCAGACTTGGTATTCCAGAAATTTGCTAGAGTAGTAAAATCTGCAGTTGAGTGACCAATTTGCCAATAAATTTGTGGAGCCAAATAGTCGATTGTACCACTATTTATCCAGGTTACAGGATTTGCATATAAAGCAAGTGTATTTGCATATTGACCAGAAGGAGATATTCCAAACAATGCTTTAGGTTTTGTTGCTTTTACAGCGTCGTAAACAGCTTTTACCATTAGATCAATATTATTCTCTCTCCATTTATGAACGTCTGTAAAAGAGCCTTTATATTGTTGATAAGTGGCAGCATCATCCCAAGTGTCGGGAGTTGTTTTAAGACCATCTGGATAGAAATAGTCGTCGAAATGAATACCATCTACATCATATTTAGTTAAAATCTCCTTTGCAACATCTTGCAAATATGTTCTAACTTCAGGAATACCAGCATTCCAGTATCTTGTGCCTTTATAAGTACAATACCATTCTGGATGTAATAATGCAGGGTGTCCGGCAGGATAAGTTATTGTAGATGAACCTAATCTTAATGGATTTAACCAAGCATGGATCTCAATACCTCTCTCGTGAGCAGCCTGTACAGCAACTGCAAGAGGATCATAACCTGGATTTTGTCCGTAATTACCAGTAAGGTAGCGTGACCAAGGAAGAATAGACGAAGCGTACATTGTTTCGCATGAAGACATTGCCTGGAAGAAAATCACATTGATATTTAAGTTCTTTAATTTTTCAATGGTGTTAATCAGTGCAGATGTTTGAGCAGTAGAGCCAGTGGTACCAGCAGGCCAGTCAAGACCATATACAGTTGTTACCCAAGCAGCTCGCATTTCGTGATTAATTATCACATTGTCAGTAGCTGGGTTAAAAACTGCAGTTGGATCGGGATTGGGGTTTGGATTCGGGTTGGGAGAGGGGATTACGCTGTCTTTGGAGCATGAGGCAACTAAAATGACAAGCGTCAGGAACAGAACAATTTTACTTTTCATAATTAAGTTTTTCGATAAATTCATCAATAGCTTTATAGTTGATATTAGATTCGCTTTGTGAAATTTTTGCAACCTTTTTGATTGCCATTTTTTCGAAAAAATTCATTTTTTCTAGTAAAATTTCTCCACCCATAAATTTCTTGACAATAGCCCTTTCATATGCAAATGCAGGGAAAGAATTTTTAATTTCAAGCTCTTGTTTCTCAAGATCGGGTTCCATTCCGCAAATAAAAAGAGCAATTTTTTTATTTAATAGCTCTTCTTGATTGGCTTCGCAGAATTTAAAAATACTTTTTTGAATAGTTCCAACATAGACAGAACCTCCAAGGATAATAGTATTATAATTTGAAAGATCTATAATCGTTTGATTTTTAAGATTTATTACATCGGAATGTTCTTTTCCGACTCTCTCAGCAATCAAATTGGCAACCTTCTCTGCGGTCCCATGCTTTGAATTAAAAATTATCGCAGTCTTCATAGAAAAAAATTACTGCTGTAAAGATAAATAAGATTATTGATTATGATACAATACCAATTTTATCTAATATAGGTTTAATTGATGTTTGATGAAATTCAAATCCCAAAGATTCTATTCTAAAACCAAGCAGAATACCTGCAAGTTCTTCAAATGATAAAACAGGAATGCCTTGATTATTATTTCCATATGAAATATTATTTGCCTCTTTTAGCACATATTGCCATCTATCTAAAAACATCGTGCAACCAGGACAATTTGTGATAATTAAATCTGGTTCAAATTTACTCATAGAATCAAATTTAATTTTTGAATTTGTAAGTGAATATCCTCTGTTTGATTTTAAAAGATATTGTCTAAATCCAAATCCACAACAATGTCTTCTTTCAGGATAGTCAATTTGTTCTCCTCCCCATTCATCCGTTAGTGCACTTAAGATCTGCGGGTATTCAGCCCCTCCAACACCATGTTCTGGAAAAATTTTTGCGTAATGGCAACCAACGTGATCAACAATCTTTAAAGGGGTATTATGCTCTTTATCAATAAGCTTATAAATAGACTTATTTGCAATTTCTTTACGAAATTTATAAATAATATCAGAAGAATGGATAATGGACTTCGGAATATTAAATTCTTTTCCAGTAGTTTGCTTTAATATTTCACGAATTTTAAATTCTAAGCCTGGATTATGCTTCCAAGTCTCTACAACTTCTGTATAAATTCCAAATGAAGTTACACAAGAACATACAAAATTTTGGTAACCAGCCTCTGTCATCAATGCAAATTGTCTTGCTACTACAGTCATTGTTGTTTCGAGAGGTAAAAGTCCAGAGTGATAAGCAATGCCAGTACATGTTGTTTGATTTGCATCATCAAATATGTCCTTATTAAGAACTTTCTGTACTATTTTTAAAAAAATCTCTTCACTTGCAGGAAATATATTCTGTCTGATACAACTTCTAGCAAAATAGTAATTATCATCGGGAATCTCTTTTTGAAAACTACTCCAAACTTTTGATTTTAAACTATTCATTAGATGTAACTTTTTCTGAAGTAATGTAATTAGTTGCGCCTGTAGCATCAAAAATTGCTTGTAACTCTTTTATTGACTCTTTGGGTATAGCTCTTAATCCACCTTTTATATTTTCGAGATATGAAGATCCTGCTATTTTTAATTTTTTTATTTTATCTATACGTAAGTAGTCAATCAATGGAGAGTGTTCTGGGTGTTCTGCGAGATTTATATCATCTATATGAATACAATACCCAGTTTTTAAAATCTGATCGATTATTTTATGTTTAAGTTCAATTTGTTTTTGGCCTTCTCTACTTTGTTTATATAATCCAGATACAATTGATAGATAGCGCAATGATTGAATTACATAACAGGGTGAGTTATCTCTTGGACATCTTGTTTTACATGACAAACACTCTCCGCAATACCAAATTTTATCTGATTGTAATAAAACTTCAATTTGTAAATTGTCATTTTGTTGAACTATATCCATTATTTCTCTTGGATCGTAATCCATTACTGCGGCTGCAGGACAAGTTGCTGTACATGTTCCGCAATTTATACAATTATTAAAGCCCTCAATGAATCTTATGTCTTGTTTTAACTCTTGAATATAGTCCATAATTCATTCTATTGTTTAATTATATAAAATCAAGAATTTTATCATATGTACTCTCCATTTCCTCTTTTCCAAATAGCCCATTTAAAAATCCAGAATCACAATTTGCACAAATAGATTCATCTATAGGTATTTGTGCAATAACAGGTATATTAAATTCACTTGACAATAGATCTGCACCTCCTTTTCCAAAGATGAAATACTTTTCATTTTTATGTTCAGAAGGAGTGAACCATGACATATTTTCAACAATACCAATATTTTTAATATTATAACTCTTTTTGTACATAGAAATCGCTTTACGGACATCAGATAAAGCCATTAATTGCGGAGTAGTAACAATAATTACATTATCAATATTATAATCTTGCATCAATGTAATGTGGATATCGCCAGTTCCTGGAGGAGTATCAATTATTAAATAATCAAGTTCTCCCCATTCTGTATCATCAATTAGCTGTTTAATTGCATTAGAAGCCATTGGACCTCTCCATATCACTGATTGATCCATTTTAACTAAATAACCTATTGATTGTATCTTTACACCATACCTTTCTGATGGCACTAATTTTTTACCATTTTCTGTATCAATGATATTCTTTGAATTATCCTGATCTCCAAAAAGGACGGGAATAGATGGCCCATATATATCAGCATCCATAATACCAGTTTTAAATCCTTGTCGCGCTAGTGCTACTGAAATACCAGCTGCTATAGTTGATTTGCCAACACCACCTTTTCCAGATGCTACAATAACTATTTTATTAATTTTATTAATTTTATTCATTTTACTGATTTTTAATATAATTATATACTTTTTTTATTGAAGTAGAGAACTCGTTTTTAGATGCCATGCTCTCCATTTTATTTGTTATAAGGTCTCTTAACACACTGTTCGAGAATACTAATTTTGAAATAATCTCAATATTGTTTTGTTTACACCACTCTTGAATACAATTTGAAAGCGAAATATTTAAATTATATTTATTAATAATACACTTTGCATTTATTCCTTTTTGAAGAACTAAATCAACTAATCTTTTCAAGTCGCTAAAAGCATTTATAGTCGGTTCTATTACAATTAAAACATACTTACAACCTGTCATTGAGGCCATTACTGGGCAAGCAATACCTGGCGGACCATCAATGATTATTGTATTAATATTATTTTTTTTAGCAATTTCAACAGCCATTTCTCTAAGTTTAGTAACAGTTTTACCAGAATTTTCCTCTCCAGAGACCATTTCTGCTCGAATTAAATAACCATTTGAAGTTTTATCAATACATAATTTATCAATCTCCGATGAAACAATATTTATAGCTTCATTTGAACATACTTTTTTACATATCATACACCCTTCACAGAGAAATTCATCTATCAATGTTATCCCATTTCGAAAACTAATAGCTTTAAAACTACATAAGTCAATACATTTTCCACAATTAGAACATTTATCATTATTAATAAATGCTTTGCTTGCTGATGCATATGGATATGAAAGAAATTTTTTATGTGGATAGATTAAATGCATGTTTGGAGCATCAACATCGCAATCAACAACAACAACTTGGTCAAAACAGGATGCAACATAGCTGGTAATGGTTGTCTTTCCTGTTCCACCTTTACCACTGAGAAAAACGTATTCTTTAATGCTTTTATGATTGTCCATGTTTGAAAATATTTTCGAAAATATTGAGAAACAGCTTAGAGTATTCATAGTTATCTGTTATTAATTGGCCTGTTGCAAGAGTATTAAATATTTCGTCGGAATATGGAACTTCTCCTAAAACGATATGATTAGATCTTAATTTATCAGTGAGTCCCTTAAATATTTCTCTTTTTTTATTTATAATTAATCCATATGGAATATTTTGATCCCTAAGAAATTCTACACAATGAAGAGCATCATTAATACCAAATGGTGTTGCTTCTACTACAACACAGACATAGTCAGATTTTCTGACAATATTTACGAATTGACAAGACGAACCTGGAGGAGAGTCAACGATATAGGTAATATCATTTCTATTTACCACTTCATCCGATAATACTTTTTTTATCAAAGGCACGGAAGTCTTTTGTCCAATTTTCAATTCAGAAATACAACTTTGAAGTTCCTCATTAACATAGTTAAATTTTAAATAACCGATTGTACATTGCTTTAATGAAATAGCATCATGTGGACAGAAAATATAACAAGCTCTACATCCATGACAAATATCATAATCGCATTCAACTAAATGTTTAGATTTAATAACCAGAAGTGCATTATATTCACAATTATCTTCACATTGTCCACAAAACATACATTTTGAGACATCAATCAGTGGCTTGGACACATTTACATTCTCTACTTTTATAGAATCTTGATTAATATAATTATGAATGTTTGGTTCTTCGCTATCGCAATCAATAATAATTGTGCGATGATTAAATCGTTTTAATTGATTAAAAAGATTTGTAGCTATAAATGTTTTGCCAGCTCCACCTTTTCCGCTAACTATGCTAATAACCATTTATTTACAATTGTGATCGGAATGATCATGAGTGCATATTTCTCCGCTTGATTCAAGTTCTCCAAAAATCCACTTTTGAATAATTGCATCGGGAAAATCTTTTACTACTCCTTTTTTAACATCAACATTATGCTGATATAAAATATCTACAGCTTTTTGTCCAATTCCGCATGCTATAACAACATTTACTCCATTTTCTGCCAACCAAGATGGAATCACTCCAGGTTGATGAGGAGGTGGAGTCATGCTTTTTGTAATAGCAACTTTATTTGCGATAATTTCATAAAATATAAAGTTGTCACAATGACCGAAGTGTTCACTTAATAAGTTATCTAATACTGGGATGGCTACAATTTTTTTCATTTTTATATATTGTTTTTATTAATAATGTTAATTACATCTTTAATTGTAAACTCTTTTGAGTTATCTAGAATTATTATACTTATTGCTAGAGTATCACAGATGTTTTTCAATTTATTTCCAGCTTCATAGGCGACTATTCTTTCAACACCTTCTTCGCATAGAAATTTTGCAGCAGCAGGACCTGCTCCTTCTAAACTATCTTTGAATTTATTGTTGATGAAAGCTAACTCCTGATTTTCTGCATCATAAATTGCAAAGTAATGACATCTACCAAATTTTTTATCTACGAGAGAGCTCGTTTCTAAGCCCGAGGAAGCAATTGCAAATTTCATATTATATATTTTTAATTTTATTAGAACCACATAATTTACATGTGTTTACATCATTTGGATTGATAGTGAATTTTGATTTGCAATCAAGACATTCCCTCCATTCCGAATCGAAGTGAACTTTACCTCCCTCAAAAACTATTGGAGAACCTTCAAAAAAGGATAATGCAATTTTTCGTCTTGCTTGTTCATATATCCTTGTGAAAGTTGGCCTCGATACACCCATTAGTTCAGAAGCCTCTTGTTGTGAGAGTAAACGATAATCACAAAGAATAATTGACTCATATTCCTCTAATAGCAATAATATTGTCTCTTTATTTTGATTATAAACAATGGGTTTAAAACCCTTAAAATTAGGCTTTGAAAAAATTTTTCTTGATTTTTTTTCTCTTGGCATAGTGAACATATGTTTGATACAAATTTAAAAGAACATATGTTCATATCCAAATTTTTTATTTTATTCTTGATAATAAAATATCTTTGAAAAAAAATTGATACTTATAAATCATGTTTAAAGAATTTATAATTATAGGAATAGGAGGGCTCATCGGCACGATTCTTAGATATGGGACATCAAAGTTGTTTGTTACATCACATTTAGGACCATTTCCAAAAAATACATTTATCGTAAATATCCTAGGATGTTTTCTCATTGGTCTTTTCTATTCACTGTCGGAGAAATCAACCGTAATTAATAGCGATATTAAACTATTTTTAACTGTTGGATTGTGTGGAGGATTTACAACATTCTCTACTTTTGCTCATGAAAATCTACTGTTGCTAAAAGGCGGAGATATCTGGATATTTGCTCTTTACACTGGATTGAGCATATTCTTGGGGATTTTAGCAGTTGTAGCAGGAGCCTTTATTGGCAATTCAATTTGATGCAATACTGACAAAATGTCATAAAAATTCGAGTGGTATCTATTTTGCCATATTCATAGTCAAACTAACATAAAAAACGGAGGTTACTATGACACTAATAAGAAGAAATGAAAATTTACCAATGTGGTCGAATTTCATTAATGATTTTTTGAATAACGACTGGTTAGATTGGTCGCACAAAAATTTCTCATTAACAAACACAACTTTACCATCAGTAAATATTAAAGAGGGGCCAGAAGGATTCGAAGTAGAGATGGCAGCACCTGGAATGGAGAAAGGAGATTTTAAAATCTCTGTAAATCAAGGAATACTTTCGATTTCATCTGAAAAAAAGATGGAAAACGAAACAAAAGAGGGAGAACAATTCACTCGCAGAGAGTTTAGTTACCAATCATTTTGCAGATCATTTTCTCTTCCATTATCTGTTGATAGCGAAAAAATCGCAGCTAAATACGACAATGGAATCCTTACAGTTTCGATTCCTAAGCGCGAAGAGGCTAAGCCAAAACCAGAAAGGACAATCGAAATAGAATAAATTATCTTAGGTTAAGTAATGCCGAAGCCGTCTTTTTAGACGGCTTTTGCTTTTAAATGGATTTGATAAGGATATGCGAAATTTCTATAGTCCGCTCCATTTAACCATTTTTCTTCGTCGCTCTGAGAGAGGATGATTGGCATTCTCTTTTTTGTATTATGTATCTCAGACATTAATTCATTTGCCTCAGTTGTTAGAATGGTGAAAGTGTCATTGCAATAGAGCCCTGCAAAGGCAAATAGAGATTCATTCTCGCATGTTATCAGATGTCTGATTTTGAATTCTTTACCATTTACCACTTCGCGCTTCCATTCGTAAAATCCATCAGCTATCACTAAACATCTCGAAGTTGTGTAGTCTTTAAAAGAGCGGACAGAATCAATTGTCTCTATCCTAGCATTTAAAGTATATTTTCTTATTTCCAGATCCTTTGCAAAACTTGGGACTAACCCCCAACTACAAAGTTGAATCTTATCCCGAAACTTATCTTTTACAATAGGTGTCTTTGGAAAGCTAAACCCATTAATCATTTCTGCAGCATTATACTCTTCTGCATCAATAAATTGAGCCTTAAATCTATTTGCTATTTTTAGAGCATCCTGAGATAGTTTGCTATAGAAACACATAATCTTTACTTTTCTTCCAAAATTAACCAATTATTTTGTTATGTTTGTGAAAATAGTGGGTTATGAAAATTTTAACCGGCAATCAAATTAAAGAGGCAGACCTTTTTACAATTCAATCAGAACCTGTCTCATCGTTGGAGCTCATGGAGAGAGCTTCAGAAAACATTTTCCGTCAAATTCGAAAACTTTTTTGTAATCAAAAAAAGTTCATAGTCTTTACAGGTAAAGGGAACAATGGAGGAGACGGCTTAGTAGTCGCTAGATTACTTTCGCAAGAGGGTCGAGAAGTCGAGCTTGTTTCGCTATATCCAACTTATCAATGTAGCCCTGAATATCAATCAAATTTTCTCAAACTTCCACCCTCAATTAAAGTCTCAGAATTCAATAATTCAATTAACGTTTCGAGCGATGCGGTAATTATAGACGCAATTCTTGGAACTGGAATAAAGGGCGAACTAAAATCAAAAGAACTAGACGCAATAATATTTATCAATAATCTCAATCAGCCTACGATATCAATCGATATCCCTTCTGGAATGAAGACAGAATTTGCAGATAGCAAGGATATTATGATCAATGCTGATTATACTGTAACAGTTGAATATCCAAAACTATCAATGATACTTCCTGATTCGGGTGCAGCTGCTGGAGAGATCTCTATTGCAAGGGCATTTCTATCTGAAAAATATCAAAATACAGCAGAGACACCGTATCATTTCATTACAAAAGAAGAGATTAAAGAGTTGTTAAAAAAGAGACCTAAATTTTCGCATAAAGCGAACTTTGGACATCTACTTATTATTGCAGGTTCGAAGGGAATGGGAGGGGCTGCAATTCTTTGTGCAAAAGGGGCCTCTAAATCGGGCTGTGGACTTATTACTTGTCAGATTCCAGAAATTTATGAGACATCACTAATTACTGAACTCCCTAATGTAATGACGTTTGCCGATCCATCTGACCACCTGTCAAGCAACATATCGGAAATCAATAGATTCAATTGTATTGCAATAGGCCCTGGAATTGGTAAGAAGCCAGATACTCTTGCTCTTTTGAAAACAACTTTTGCTGATTATCAATCTCCAATTGTTATTGATGCAGATGCAATAAATTTGATTGCTTCCTCTCCAGAGTTATTGAAAATGATTCCAAAAGGCTCAATTTTAACTCCACATCCTGGAGAGTTGAGGCGTATTATCGGGGCTTGGGTCAGCGACTATGAAAAGATTGAGAAGACAAAATCCTTATGTAAACTAAATATGATCAATGTGATTATAAAGGGAGCATATAGCTGTTTAATTACGCCCGAAGGAGATGTCTATTTCAATTCAACTGGTAATTCAGGAATGGCTAAAGCAGGGACAGGTGATGTCCTTACAGGATTATTGGCTGGTTTGATTTCTAGAGGATATAACCCTACAGATGCTGCTTTGATTGCAATGTATTACCATGGTAAAGCAGCAGATGATTTAGTTGTTACAAGAGGGACAGAATCATTCTCTAGTGT
>JACCEE011872576.1_pt1 | contig 37790 bp, 38 predicted proteins | sample 7449931 | NCBI WGS metagenome assembly JACCEE01 (sample SAMN15323457, study PRJNA562643) | freshwater metagenome | isolation source: river surface water | place: USA:Blue River Watershed | collected 2017-08-19 | reverse complement strand
AAACCAAATCTGTATTCGATTTCCATAAACAAGGAAAAACGTATTGGTCAGTTATAAAGGTATGTGATCAAGCCAATGGAGAAAGATGTCCTATCTTCCCAGGTACAGTGAATAATTTCAATTGGAACTTACCGGATCCTTCCGCATTACAAGGAACTGAGGAAGAAAAGATGGTTGAAATCCGTAAGATTCGTGATCAAGTTAAATTAAAGGTAGAAGAATTTATTCGTGATTATGAATCTGTTTAAAAAAACAATGTATGAAGCGATAGGAACTGGATTACTATCGCTTCTTATTAGTGCTTCAGGTTATGTTGGTTATACTCTTTCAAATGGAAATATTGGATTTTCACTTCTAGTGAATAGCATTATTACAGGCATTGGTCTCTATAGTTTAATTGTATACTTTAGACCATTAAGTGGTGCAGAGTTTAATCCATTGGTTAGTTTTCTATTAGTAATCAAAGGAAAGAATTCTCTTCTTGAGGCAATCTTAAAGAGTTTAGGACAAGTTGTTGGGGCTGTTGTTGGAGTAATATTTATGCATCTTCTATTTGATCTTGCCATCATACAATCTTCAATGACAATTCGTTCATCGTATACACTCTGGATAAGTGAATTACTTTCTTCAATTATCCTTCTCATCGTTATTTTAAGAACATTTGAATTGAATGATCATCAAACAGGAATGTTTATTGGAAGTATTGTAATGATTGGGTATTGGATAACACCTTCCACATTCTTTGTTAATCCTGCACTAACCTTCGCAAGAACGCTTACGAATACGTTTGTTGGAATACGATTGATCGATGCATTTATTTTTATTTTATTTCAATGTTTAGCTTTACTCTTATTTGTTGGGTTAAAAAAGAAGTTAAAATCAACTCAATAAATAATTATTCGGTATAATACAAGAGAGGTGTATTATGCAAAAAACAGTACAATTCAAAGATGTTAGCCTTTATACAGAAAGTTTTGGCGATATGAAAAACCCAACCATTTTATTGATTATGGGATCCGCGAGTTCTTTAATCTGGTGGGATGAAGTATTCTGTCAAAAGCTTGTGGATAAAGGCTTTTTTGTGATTCGATACGATCATCGAGATACAGGCAAATCAACTCATTATCCAGTGGGAAAACCAGGCTATAGTTTAGAAACATTAAGTGATGATGCGATTGAAATATTGAATGCCTATCAGATTGATAAAGGTATTGTTATGGGGATGTCCATGGGGGGCATGTTAGCTCAAATGGTGGCGGTAAGACACCCAAATCGAGTGAGTGGTCTTGTTTTACTAGCATCGATCTATGGGGCTGAAGGTGCAGACAAATTACCGATGTTCAGTCCTGAAGTAAAGAAATTCTTTGATGATTATGGTAATTATCAGCCAGTAGGATTTAGAGATACCGTTGATTTTGCGTTTAAACAATGGCAAGCTACCCATCAAAGCGAACGACACTATAATCTCGATGACATCTATCCAATGATTGCACTTGATGTTAGCCGAGCAAATGACTATAACAGTAAACTCAATCATTCATTTGCACCAATGACAGGAAATGATCTAACTCGTATTCATGAAATTAGTTGTCCTACACTTGTAATTCATGGGACAGTGGATAATGTAGTTCCTTATATTCACGGGGAAATGCTTCATAAAATGATTAAGAATTCGGAGTTGTTATCGCTTGTTGGGGCGGGCCATGAAGTCCATCCCGATGATTATAATGTGATGGTTGAATACATCTATACACTCATTCAATGATATAATTACACTAACAATCTTTGAAAGGAAATATATGATTAAAAAATACCAAACAGGCTTTCCAGAAGGATTTTTGTGGGGAGGCGCTACAGCTGCTAACCAATGTGAAGGTGGATTTAAAGAGGGTGGAAAAGGTTTCTCTTCTGCTGATTTTGCGAAACATGATGACAATAAAGAAAAGAACTTAATGAGTTTATTCATGGGCACAAGCCGTGAAGCTTTATTAAAGGCAATGGCAGATGAAGAGGGTAACTATCCTAAACGTAGAGGGATTGATTTCTATCATCGTTATAAAGAAGACATTAAACTCTTCGCGGAAATGGGTTTTAAAACCTTTAGATTATCCATCGCTTGGCCACGTATCTTCCCAAATGGGGATGAACTTGTTCCTAATGAAGAAGGTTTGAAATTCTATGATGATGTGTTTGATGAATGTTTAAAATATAATATCGAACCACTTGTTACAATTTCTCACTATGAATTCCCAGTTGGATTATCCTTCAAACATAATGGTTGGTTAAGTCGTGAGACGGTCGATCATTTTGAACGTTATTGTAAAGTTCTATTTAAACGTTATGGTTCTAAGGTAAAATACTGGTTAACCTTTAATGAAATCAATGTATTATCCATGACTGCATTCTTAAGTGGTGGCATCTTAATGGATGGCATTACGAATATGAAGGAAGCACAATACCAAGCGATTCATCATCAATTTGTCGCTAGTGCTAAAGCAGTTAAACTATGTCATGAAATGATTCCTGGCTCTAAGATCGGATGTATGTTAGCACGTATGGAAAACTATCCAATGACCAGTCATCCTGAAGATGTATGGGCTGCACTTGATGCGGATCACAGTAATTTATTCTTCACAGATGTACAAGTTAGAGGTTATTATCCTTCTTATACTGCTCGTTTCTTTGAAGAAAACAATATCAACATAAAATTCGAAGAAGGAGATGAAAAACTTCTAAAAGAAGGTAAAGTAGACTTCTTATCCTTCAGTTATTATATGAGTGGTGTTTCTGCTCGCAAACAAGAAGGCGAAATGACACATGGTAATATGTTATTTGGCTTAAAGAATCCACACTTAGAATATTCTGAATGGGGATGGGCAATTGATGCATTAGGTTTAAGAATTACGCTTAACAAACTCTATGATCGTTATCAAGTTCCAATGTATATCGTGGAGAATGGATTAGGTGCTAAGGATAATCCAGATGAAAACTTCTATGTGGAAGATGATTATCGTATTGATTACTTACGTAAACATATTCTAGCGATGAAAGAAGCCATTAAAGATGGTGTTGAAATCATGGGTTACACCCCATGGGGCTGTATCGACCTTGTGAGTGCATCAACATCCGAAATGTCAAAACGTTATGGATTTATCTATGTCGATGCGGATGATTATGGCAATGGTACATACAACCGTTATCGTAAGAAATCCTTTAATTGGTATAAAGAAGTTATCGCATCAAACGGTGAGAAATTATAAAAAATAGGCGGACTCTTAAAGTCCGTCTATTTTAATAAGAAATCAATTATGTGTATTATTTCAATGCCATCAATATTTCCGGTTGCCATTCTATTTGCGGTAATTAGAACTTTCTTGTATGAGTCAGGTATTTTAAGCAAATTACTTGTTTCACGATTACTATTGTGTGGAATATCAAATGCTACCTGATAATACACAGTCTCATTCGGTTTTGTACATACAAAGTCAATTTCCAATGAATCCAATTTTCCGACAGAAACTTCATATCCTCTTCGAATTAACTCCAAATATACAATATTTTCAAGAATTGACCCAAAATTACCTCTGTTTCTTCCAATTGAGACATTTCTAAGTCCAATATCAATACAGTAGTATTTATGTAGGCTTTTTAAATGTTCTTTACCGCGTATATTGAATCGTTTTGCTTTATAAATAATAAATGAGCTTTCAAGTAATTGTAAATAAGCATCAATTGTTTCATTTCGAGTCTTAAAACCATTTGAACTTAATGTGTTAGCAATCGAATTGCTTGTGACTGAATTACCAATATTATCAAATATAAACGCAACTAATTTCTCAAGAAGATTTCCATCCTTTATATTACCTCTTAACATGACATCTTTTAAAATAATACTGTTATAAATTCCTTTTATTACATCATCTACAATGCTCTCATTATTCAATAGTGCGACAGAAGGGAATGAGCCATTTCGTATATATTCTTCATAATACATATCAACTTTAGTGGGATCATTATAGTTTTTAAAAACCAAAAATTCTTTAAATGAAAGAGGCATAACTTTGATTTCTACATATCTGCCTGATAGATAAGTGGAAAGTTCTCCTGAAAGTAAATTAGCATTTGAACCTGTGATATAGATATCACAATCAAATTTTACTCTCAATCCATTGATTAATTTTTGCCAAGCATTTACTTCTTGGATCTCATCAAACAAAAAATAATATCGTTGACTTACTTCTGTGTACTTAAGTAAGTACTCATACAAACTTTTATCGTTTAAATAATTTTGAAAATCAGGATGTTCAAAATTTATGAAAATTATCTGGCTTTTATCAATGTTTTCGCTAAGTAAGTACTTTTCAAATAATCTTAAGATGCTAGATTTACCCGATCGTCTTACTCCGGTGATGACTTTTATAAAGTCAGTATCTTTAAACTCAATTAGCTTATCCAAATAAATGTTTCTGTTCAATTGTGTTTCCATATTGATATTCTAAATGAAAATTGTTAAAAAGTAAATATTTATGCGGATATAACCGCATAAATGTAATTAAATATATAAAAATGCGGATATAAACGCAATAAAACAATAAAAAGAAAATTATGCGGATAAATCCGCAATATACTAAAACACTATATTAGAGTAATTAGTAATCGACTTTATAACAAGCAGCTCAATGAAATGATAATGTAATTACATGTCAAATAATATATAAATATATATCTTGTTTGTAGATCCATTTACCAAGTAAGATGTTTATCAATTAATGAAAGATATGCATCAAAAAGGAGTAGAAGTTATCGTATTTACGGATGTTAAAGAGATAGCAAATAATTTCCCTTCGATATTAATTGATTCGGATGGCGATTATCTTAATGCTTTGATCATGAATCTAGTCCTATCTCAACTCTTATCCTTTAAATGTTCGATTGCTAGAGGATATAATCCAGATGCTCCTATTGGAGTCACAAAGAATACTGTTACGTATTAAAAAAGTTGTGGAATTTCCACAACTTTGTTGTTTATAAATCAACTTCGACTTTGAACTTGAAGTAATCCGCTGCTGACCAAATCTCAGATGCTTCAACTAAATGACCCGTAGAATTAAATGCTTTAGAGAAGGTATGATGGCCAGGTACACCTTCATTTTGTTGTAGAGGAACTGAGAACTCTTTAGGCAGACTCTCGATACTGAATTCACGATAAACTTTATAGGTATCTCTATAATTCTCGAATATATAAGGGTAGAAGAAGAACTTACTCAAATCGAGTTTGTCCATTTCAGGCAAATACTTAAGAGATAAATATTCGTTTAAGTATACAATCGGATGACTATTACCTGTATAAATACGTTTCACAAGAATAACTTGATCATCTTCATCAAACCCAAGATTTAATTTCTGCAATACTTTTCCACTTATTATTAATTGATCAATCGGTTGAATTTCAGGTTCTAAACCAATAGACTGAATACTTTGAACAATCGCCTTAAGTTCATAATTCTGAGCTGTTGGTAGTATATTCTTACGAATATAATAATCGTTCTCTAAATTCTCGATTACATTTAACTTAATCAAAGATTGATACGCTTCAATTGTTTCACTCGAATTAACTTGAATAAACTCAGCTAAGGCATCGGGTCTTGGAAGAACATAATCATCAGGGAAACTCTTAGACATAATAATTGAATAAATCGACATCTCTAATTGTTTTGCGATAGTTTGATTACGTCGTTTATCTAATTGAATCAATTTCTCGATCATGATTTCACCTCGAACTCGTAGACGTGTTTATTTGTTTTACCATAAAGCACAATACTGGAATAGAGTTGAATCTGATCCTGTTCATCTTTATAACAAATCGTATAATGAATCACAGCAGAACTTGGTTCAATCCCCAATGACTTAGCATAGATATCACGCACACGTTCACCACGATAGATAACCTCAGCTTTCTTCAACTTTAATTGAAGTACTTTATCAATGGCTAGGAAGGTATCATCACTGTGTAAGATTGTCTCTGATTGATACAGATTAACTTCATGTGGAATAAAGTACTCAACCAATGCAAAAGGCATATGATCCAGTTGTATCAGTTGGGTGATACGAAGAGCCTCTTTTCGAATAGGTTTCAGTAGTTCTGGAAACTGTACATTATCGGATTGAATGCGCTCAATGAGTAGGTTGCGTTGACTATAATGATAGCCTTGACTCTCAATCAAGTGTTTTATACGTACAATCTCAACATCTTTAAAGGATAAAGTAGGACGTTTGGATACAAAGGTTCCTCTACGCTTGATACGTACAATTAGACCTTCATTGGCTAAAGCTTCATATGCCATTCGTACTGCAATGCGGCTTACATTATAAAATTCAGCGATTTCTTCTTCGAACGGAAGAGGTGCATTGTTTTCAAGTTCTCCACTCAGTATGGCATTACGAATGCTTTGGTGTATTTGCTTATACAAAGGCATTCTTAATTCTTTATTGAGATAAATATAGTTCATACAAAAAGTCTATCACTAAAGGATATTTTTGTATAGAACAATTCATATAATTAACATTATGTATTAAATATGATGCATTTTACGATAATCTTCTAAAGACATCTGTACAGGATAAGCATCCACAATACGACTTAATTTATCTGGATTGTGCATAATATCCTCAATCGTAGACAATAGAACATAAGCAGGATACACAAGCGCTTCATCTGCATTTGCCATACAGAAGTTCTTGCCATGAACCAGTCCCTTACAACCTGAGAAACCAAGTTGAATGGTTGGTTTGAATAAGGATAAGTCACCCATATCACCAGCCGCAAATGATTTTTGATGATCCACAATATTATTTGAAGGAATTAATTCTTCGATATAAGGAAGGCATAAATCACTTAGTTCTCTTGATTGAATCAGTGGCATATAACCCATACGATCTTCGATCTCAACCGAAGCAAATAAAGCTTCTGAACAATGTCTTGCGATATGATTTAACTTATCGTTAAGTTCTAATAATTTTTCAGGATTAATCGAGCGAACATATCCTTCAAGAACAGTATCAGAAGGAACAGAGTTTACACTATGTCCACCATTGGTTGTGATGAGATGTAGTCGAATACGATCATCTTCTTGGAAGGTTTCTCTTAATAATGCGAATGCATTCTGTGTGAGTATTTGAGCATTTAATGCATTAATTCCCATATGAGGCATAACTGCCGCATGAGCTGCTTGACCTTTGAAATGAAATTTCTTATAGATAAATCCACTTAGAGATGCATTAATCTCCATCGATGGTTTATTGGTTTCTCCCATGGTATGAACAGATAAGAAACAATCCACATCCTTAAATGCATCTTGTAAGATAAGATTTTGTTTACCCGATAATAATTGTATTTTATTCTCAGCTTGTAACTGTAAACGATAATCCAAATCCACAAACTCTTCTGCAGCTATGAAGTAACAACTCAATGTTCCTTGAGGTTTATCTTTGTACTCATTCCATAACTTAAAGACATGTGAAAGAATCGTCGATTGAAGATGATGACCACACGCATGTGCTGCACCATCAGGACCAGCATTCGGATGTTCTAACACAACCAATGCGTCCATTTCGGAGATCAATCCAATATGAGGCTTACCACTTCCAACTTTGATGGAAAAACCACTTACCCCAAAATCTTGATCAATGGTTATATTGTGTTGATTCAAATACTTTAAGATAAGTTCTCGAGTTTTCTTTTCTTTAAATCCTAGTTCTGGATTATTAAATAAGACAGATTCCATCGTCTCAAGAGACATCTTCTCTTGTTCAAGTTTTTGTTTCCAATGATTCATCGTGTTACCTCTTTCTTTCACTATAACAAAAACATTACGAATTGTAATGTTTAAGAATTAATGGATTGGTTTATACGTTCAATACTTTGATTAAACTGAGTAGATGCTTCAATACATTCTTGTTTGAGTTGTTTAACATCGATATCAACACAGTTTTTATGTCTTACTTTTAAGACTCCATCGACCCAAACAGAATCAACATTCGATGGATTTGCACTATAAACAAGAAGAGAATAAGGATCATGATTCGGATACATGTTTATGGAATCTGTTTCGATGAGCACGAGATCGGCTTTCTTACCAACTTCAAGTGATCCAATTAAATGATCGAGATGTAAAACAGAAGCACCACCCAAGGTAGCCATCTGTACAATTTGTTTAGCAGGGAAGAGTCTACGATCATGATTATGTACTTTATGACATTTAGCCACACTATTCATTTGTACAAACAAGTCTAGGGTATTACCACTGGATGGACCATCTGTTCCAAGTCCAATTCGTAACTTAGCTTCAACCATTTCTTTTAAAGGTGGAATACCTTTACCTGCTTTAGTATTTGCCCCAATACAATGTGCAACAGCAACATTGTGTTTCTGTAAGATATTAATATCTTCCTGTGTAGGGTGAATGGTATGAACAGATATAAAGTTAGAATCAAGTAAATCAATCGATTCTAAATATTGAATCGGTGTCGTTTGTTGGTTTCTGAAATAAGCCATTTCATCATCCATCTCAGCTACATGCATGGATACTAATATATTATTTTCCTTAGAGAACTTACTTATCTTTTTTAACGTATCAGATGTTAGTGTTGTGGTTCCATGAGGGCCTAAGGCAGGAATGATTCTAGGATGATCTTTCCATTTATAGTAGAATTCCTTCGCTAACTCAAAAGCTTCAACTTCATCCTTCGCATCACACATGGATTGATTAATCATATTCTGAGCTACAACTGCTCGAACACCCATTTCATCATAGGTTTGTGCTAAACCATCCGCATAATAATACATATCCATGAATGTTGTGACACCGGATAATAAGCTCTCAATCACCCCAATCTTAGCGCTCGTAAGAGCTAACTCATGGGTCATGGATTCCTTTTCGAGTGGAAATAAGAACTTACGTAAGCGATCATAGAGATCATCTTGTAAGGATCTAAATGGAATCATGGATAAATGAGTATGGGTATTTACAAAACCAGGAATAAGTATTCCGTTTTTACCATCAATGCATTCATCGTAATCAACATTCTCATTTATCGCAATAATACGGTCATTCTCGAATGTTAGAGAACTATTGTAATACGTTGTTAAATCCTTATCACAACATAAAATTGTAATATTCTCAATTCTTGTTCGCATGTTTCTGTTCTCCACACGTTTCACGTATGATTAATTTTACAAATGAATTCTCAGTGTAATCATCAATATTACGATTCTCAATCTTCTCAATCAATTCAATTGTCGCATCCCAACCTAAAGCATATCGATTTGGATTCACACTGGTTAAGCCGGGTGTTAGGTACTGGTTGGTATCAATATCATCATATCCAATAACACTGAAATCTTCAGGAACAGATTTATTTAGTTCACGTAATGCTTTTAATACACCATAAGCAATGAGGTCATTTCCACAAACAATCGCACTTGCCTTGGTCTCTTTTAATACAGGAAGAAGTTCTTCATAGCCTGCTTCTGCACTAAAACCTGATAAAAAGAATCGATTCTTCGTGTGGAATGTTAGACCTTTTTCTTTAAGTGCTTCTTGATATCCAAGAAGTCCATGTTGTGAATGATTGTATACACTAGGACCTGTCGCAAATAGAATTTCTTTATGACCAAGATCGATTAGGTATTGAGTTGCGACGTAACTACCTTCATTATTTAAACTTATTTTTGATTCATTGATATAATTCTTCTTATTGCCAGTTACGAAACAATAAGGAACATTTAATTTAAGTTGATGATTCTTAATTTTACTTTCAATTTGTAGACCCGACAATACAATCCCATCAATATGACGTGACTGCAGGGAACGAATATAATTAACTTCTTTCTCTAGAATATTATCAGAATTACAGAACACTAATGAATAACCATATTTATTCGCACAATCTTCACAACCACGAATAACATCCGTAAAAAAAGGATTACGTACATCTGGTATCATGAGCGCAATGAGTTTCATCTGTGAGTTGCGCATACTTTGAGCCAAGATGCTAGGATAGTAATTCTCTTGTTCGATAATAGCTTTTACACGTGCAATCGTGGCTTGACTTAAATCATGGTCCTTGCCATTCAATATTTTTGATACTGTAGTGATGGATACGCCTGAAAGTTGGGCGATTTTCTTGATTGTCGTTGGCATAGTATTTCAGTTAAGCGTTTTCATATATATCACTATCTTACTGAACTCAAATTAATTATGCAAATGATTTTAGTCAATTTCTTAAATTTATTAAATCGATTTAGTTTATCGATTTAAATATTGAAAAATTCACATTAAAACGATTGACATATAAAAATGTAATCGTATACAATGAACTAAAGTGATTTAAATCTTTAAAAACTACATCCACTCAAAATAGGAATATAAAAAAAACTGTAAGCGGTTACTTAATTTCTATCAGAGTATTGTTTAAAGATTAATCTCTCGATCATTTATTCAAAACAAGGAGGAACAATAAATGAAAAAATTAGCATTAGTATTACTAACGCTCATTCTTCTTGCGGCATGTGGCACAGCAGCACCTGAAGAAGAACCTGTAGAAACAAAAGTCTACAAGGTAGCATTACTTGTTGGTGAATTAGGGGACTTATCCTTTAATGATTCAGCTGCACGTGGTGTTAAACAAGCAGACGAAGAATTTGATGATGTCGAAGTTGAAATTATTGAATACGGTACAGCAGTAGATAAATACGAATCTTCTTTATTAGACACAGCTGATAAAGGTTATGACATGATCTTTACAAGCTCAACTTTACAAGAATTCGTTGAAGCTCATGCAGCTGAATTCCCAGACACAGTGTTTGGTGTATTCGATACTGAAATCGATTTCTCTAAAGGAAATCTAGACAATGTTTACGGTATTATTTATAAAGCAAATGAAGCTTCTTTCTTAGGTGGTTACTTAGCTGCTAAATTATCTCAAACAGGCGTTATTTCATTCTTAGGTGGTATGGATATTCCTGTTATCTCCGACTTCTTAGTTGGTTACATCCAAGGTGCTCAATTAGCTAATCCTGATGTTAAAGTAGCAATTACTTACGCTGGTAGCTGGTCTGATTCTGCTAAGGGTAAAGAATTAGCATTAACGATGTTTAACAACCAAAAAGCGGACGTTATCTTTAACGTTGCTGGTGGTACTGGTATTGGTGGTATCGAAGCTTCTGTTGAAACTGGAAAATGGTCACTCGGTGTTGACTCTGACCAAGCTATGATCTATGACGCAGCTGGTAAGACTGACTTTGCTAACGCAATCGTTTCTTCCGTTTTAAAGAATGTTGATTACTCATTATACCGTGCAATTAGCTTACACCGTGAAGGTAAATTAGCTGTTGGTACAAACGAAACTTTAGGTATCGTTGAAGGCGGCGTTGGTTTGGCTGACAACAAATACTTCCAAGCAAACGTTTCTGAAGAAATTCGTAATGAAATCAAAGCTTTAGAAGAAAAAGTCACTGCTGGTGAAATTGAAGTTATCAGTGCTTATGGTAAGACAACTGAAGAAATCACTGCTATCCGTGATGCTGTTAAGCCTTAATATTTAAAAAACAAAAAAACTGAAAGTGAGCACTGATTCGTTCAGTGCTTACTTTACTATTATGGAGGATTACCATGTCGAATAATGTCGTCCTAGAGATGAAGAATATTACAAAAATTTATCCTAACGGTGTAATCGCTAATAAAGATGCGAATTTATCTGTTAGAGAATCAGAAATCCATGCGTTGTTGGGGGAAAACGGTGCTGGTAAAACAACTTTAATGAAAATTCTGTTTGGAATTGAACACTACACTTCTGGTGAGATTCTATTAAATGGAAAACCAATTAAGGTAACAAGCCCTCTTGAAGCCATTGACTTAGGGATTGGGATGGTTCATCAACACTTTATGTTAGATGAGCGTTTAACCGTAACTGAAAACATTATTTTAGGCATGGAACCTAAAAAAGGTCTAAGTCTTGACTATAAAAAAGCCACTGAAATGGTTAAAGAAGTCTCTGAGAAATACAATTTCAAGGTTGATCCAAATAAACTGGTTATGGATTTATCCGTTGGGAAGAAGCAGAAAGTTGAAATCTTAAAAGCTTTAATCCGTGGTGCTAAAATCCTTATTTTGGATGAACCTACTGCGGTATTAACACCTCAAGAAACCGAAGAACTATTTGAACAACTTGAAAACTTGAAGAAACAAGGTCACTCAATCGTCTTTATTTCACATAAACTAAATGAAGTTAAAGAAATTTGTGATCGTGCAACCGTTATGCGTTTAGGGGTTTATCAAGGAACTTACAACATTGAGGATGTTACGGTAAAAGATTTATCTCGATTAATGATTGGTCGTGATGTCGTACGTTCTATTGAAAAGAAACCACAAAATCTTGGAGATGTTGTCCTAAAGGTTGAAGACCTAAAAGTCATTAATGATGAAGGTAAGATTGTTGTGAATGATGTTAACTTTGCGGTTCGTCAAGGTCAAATTCTTGGGATTGCTGGGGTTGAAGGAAATGGTCAAAGAGAATTGATTGACTGTATCACAGGCTTAGAAACAACCTTTGTAGGGAAAGTATCCTTACATGGTTTAGAAGATCATAAGGAGTTTAATGTTAAGAATTTACGATTACATGGTATGAACCATATTCCAGAAGACCGTTTGGTTTATGGTGTTGCGGCTGAAGCAAGTATTATGGAAAATATCATTTCTAATCGTTATGATCAAGAAAGTTTAAACAAAGGAATTTTCCAAGATCGTAAAGCAATTACAGCCTTATCCAATGATCTAATCAAACAGTATCAAATTAAAACAGATAGTAAAGACACCTTGGTAAGAATGTTATCGGGTGGTAATATGCAAAAAGTGGTTGCGGCTCGTGAGATGAGTAATGAAATGAAAATCTTAGTTGCGGATCAACCAACCCGTGGTATTGATGTCGGTACAGCCGCATTTATCCACGATAAGATTGTTGAATTGAGAGATAAAGGTGTTGCAGTTCTACTCGTTTCTGCAGATATCAATGAAGTTATGGATGTTTCGGATAGCTTGATTGTTATGTATGAAGGTAAGATTGCGGCTTACTTTGAAAGTATCAAAGATTTATCTCAGGAAACCTTGGGAGAATATATGCTTGGAATTAAGAAGATGTCTGATGAAGAAATTCGAGGTGCCACCGTATGACTTGGTTAAAAAAGAAACCAGAAGCAAAAAAGGATGTCATCAAAGAAATATCGAATATTGAAAAGCGATTTGAAGTATTTAGAATTGGAATTGCTTTACTTATCTCGATGCTTCTCATTATTTTAATTATTGCGTTAATTTCCGATGATCCACTGGGTGCTATTCGTGAGTTGCTTGTTGGACCTCTACAATCCGTTCGTCGTTTTGGGAATGTTATTGAGTTGATGATTCCACTTACCTTTACAGGTTTAGCGATTACGATGGTATTTAAAACCAATCGTTTCAACCTAGCGTCTGAAGGTGCATTCTATATGGCGACTATGGTTGCGGTTCTTGTTGCATTGAACTCACCATTCCCACCATTTATTACGGTTATTCTTGGTTTATTAGCTGGGTTTATCGTAGGTGGTTTATTGGGTCTAATTCCTGCTTTAATTAACTATAAATTTGGAGCGAATGAACTTGTTGTTTCATTAATGCAAAACTATATTGTGGCATTCTTTGTCCAATATTTATTAAACTATGTTGTTCGTGATCCAGATTCCTATGCAATTCAATCCTATGCTTTACCTGAAGGGGTAAGTTTATATCGCTTTATCCCAGGTACTCGTATTCATATTGGATTAATCTTGTTATTAGTAGTTGTAGTTGTTGCATACATTATTCTATATCGTACTAAATGGGGTTATGTCCTTCGTGTTACGGGATTAAATGAAAAGTTTGCGAAGTATAGTGGAGCGAAAGTAGCGTTTATCATTATTATTGCTCAAGTCTTAGGTACAGCAATCGCTGGTCTTGGTGGAGCTGTAGAAATGTATGGTATTTATAATACGTTTAAATTTGCGGCAAGTCCTGGTTATGGTTGGGATGGTGTCATCGTTGCGACATTAGCGAAGTTAAATCCAGCGTTTGTTCCAGTTGCGGCATTGTTTATTGCTTATATTCGTGTTGGGGCAGATATCTTAAATCGTTCGACGAACATTCCACCAGAAATTGTTTCAATCGTTCAAGCAATCATTATTCTATTCATTGCGGCTAAAGCATTCATGAAGTCAGCGAAAGAGAAGAAGATTGTTGAGAAGTCACGCGAAGTGGCTAGTGAAGGAGCAAACTAACATGGAATTCTTTACAATATTTCTAAATCCAGGGTTCTGGTTCTCGCTCATTCGTTCAAGTACACCGCTTATCTTTGCAGGTATGGCAGCGTTGATTGCTTCTCGTTCTGGTATTACAAACATGGCAATTGAAGGTAGTATGACCTTAGGTGCTCTAGCAGCGGTTGTTGCGTCATGGTACTTCCAAAATGCTTGGTTGGGTTTACTTGCTTCCGTATTGGTTGGTATATCAATCGCATTATTCTTAGCGTATTTCAAGCTTAAGATGATGGCAGATGAAATACTCGTCGCCATTGCGTTGAATCTCTTCGCAACAGGCGCATCCATCTTTATTCTCTTCTTACTCACAGGTGATAAGAGTAATTCATCCGCATTAAATAGCTTAGTCTTACCAACAGTATCGTTTGCATTCTTAAATAATATTCCATTCATTGGTCAAGTGATCAATGGACAAAATATTCTAGTGTATGTTGCGATTATTAGTACATTCATACTTAATTACTTCTTATTTAAGACGCCAATGGGATTACGTATTCGATCGGTTGGTGGAAATGAACACGCAGCTGAATCAGTAGGGGTCTACGTTAATAAGACAAAATACATCGGTCTAGCAATTTCCGGTATGTTTGCTGGATTAGGCGGTGCCTTCATGTCTTTAGGTTATATGTCTCTCTTTACACGTGGTATGGTTGCAGGTCGTGGATTTATCGCGATTGCGGCTGCTAACGTAGGTGGACGTTCACCAATTCCTACACTCTTTGCGGCAACTCTCTTTGGTTTCTTTGATAACCTAGGTAATAACCTACAACAATTCAAAGTAATTAATGAGTTCGTATTTATGATTCCATACATTGCGACAATCGTAATGTTCGCATTCTCTTCTTATCGTCAAATGACTGAAAAGAAACGTTTAAATAAAAAAATATTGGCTTCACAGAAAGCAGAATAAAGGGTGTGAATACCCTTTATTTATAATTGGAGTACTATGAAACAAAAATATTCAATCATTATTGATTGTGACCCAGGCATTGATGATTCCTTTGCCCTTGTCTATGGTCATCTTTCAAATAGCTTTGATATAAAAGCGGTATTCAGTGTTGCGGGAAATGTTCCTATTGAAATGACAACCCTTAATTCAGAATTTATTCTCTCTGAACTTAATCTTAATGTTCCACTTTATCGAGGAGCAGAAGGTCCTCTTGTTGGAGAACCCATTATTGCGAAATATGCGCATGGATCCAATGGTTTAGGTGGTTATCAATTTGAACCAAACTTAAAAGTACATGCGAATACAAAGAATCCAACAGATGCTTATTATGAGTTATTAAAGAGTTTTGATGAACCAGTAATTATTGCGGCGATTGGTCCATTAACCAATCTTGCGAAATTATTCATGGCATATCCTGATGTAAATCAATACATCAAGGCAATCTATGTCATGGGTGGTGGAATTGTGAAGGGGAATTATACCGCTTCTGCAGAATTTAATATTGCGGCTGATCCATTGGCAGCTCAGATTGTGATTAACTCTGGGGTTAAACAATACTATGTACCTCTTGATACAACAACGGCTTATGGGTTCAATCGTGATTTCATGATGAAACTAAAGGATTCTAAACATCCTACTTCACAACTTCTATTTAAGATAATTGATGCGAAAGAAAAACTCGATGTTAATCCAAATGCAGTTTACTATTTACATGATTTAATCACTCTCATTGCGATTAATCATCCTGAATGGTTTGATTTCATCGATGTTCATATTGCGGTAGAACTCCATGGTGTTCATACAACCGGTATGACAATCTTCGATCTTCGTGGTGAAAGAGCACAAAAACCAAATGCGATTTATGTCGCAAATCCTAAGTTTAGTGAGATTCAGAAACATGTCTTGGAGGTCTTAGTATGATCGAAAAAATTCCATGTATTATTGATACAGATCCAGGGGTTGATGATGCATTTGCTATTTTATATGCAGCTAAACATCCCAAATTAGATTTACTTGCGATTACGACAGTATTTGGGAATGTAGGTTTACAATACACATCCAAGAATGCTCAACTCTTAGCTGGCTATATCTCTAAGGAAATTCCTGTTGCTCTAGGTCATAAACAAGCCTTAGTGGTACGTAAAGAAGATGCGGGAGATACACATGGTTCGGATGGATTTGGTGGACGATATGAAACATACAAGAAAAATGCGAGTACTCGTCCCTATCATCCCAATTCAGTTCAACTTTTAAAAGAAACGCTTATCGAATCAAAAGAACCTGTTGTTTTATTCCCTATTGGACCTTTAACCAATATTGCGAGTTTAATATCAGCGTATCCTGAACTCAAATCAAAGATTCGTTGTATTAGTTTAATGGGTGGCGCGTTTGCCCATGGTAACCGTTCATCTGCAGCAGAGTTCAACATTCTATCCGATCCAGAAGCTGCACAAATTGTGTATGAAAGTGGAGTGCCCATTGTGATGTCAGGCCTTGATATCACAGACCAAGCAAGTTTAAGTCAAACTGAACTTGAACGTATTCTAGAGATTGGTAAAGCAGATAGTAAATTACTTTATGATATCTTTGGATTATATGCGAGTCATGATCGCAACTTACATGATCCAATCGCAATTATGGCGATTACAGACCCTGAATTATTTGAGTTTGTAGACGTACATGTGGATGTTGAAACGGGTGGACATTTTGCAGTTGGCGCAACCATTCCTGATTTCAGATCAAAAGCAAATCCTAATGCTAGCTTAGTCAAAGTAGCGATGAAATTAGATCATAGTGCATTTGTAGATCGACTCATTGAAATATTACAAAAAGACGCATAATCATCACAAAAGGACAATACGATTTGTGTTGTCCTTTATTGAAAGGAAACTATGAATACCGATAAACGAGTCTTAAATCATTGTACCTTACTCGACGAAGAAGGAAATATATACAGCGATAAAACCATTGTGATTCAAAATGGCATTATTGAACGAATAACCGATGAATTTATAGATGGGGAAGATTGTTCCGGTTTAATAATTTCACCAAGCTTTGTGAACTGTCATACGCATGCCGCAATGAATATCTTCAAAGGGATTGCGGAAGATGTTCACATCGATGCATGGTTTAATGAAGAGATCTGGCCATATGAAAGTAAGATGTTAGATGATGATGTAAGAGTAGGCACAAAACTTGCGATTACGGAAATGTTAAACAATGGGGTTACTGCATTTGCGGATCATTACTTTAATCCAAAATCAATCATTGACGCAACCGAAGAGATGAACATCAAGGCTGATATTGCGATTACGTTGTTTAGTCAGTTTCCAGGGTATGAAGAACAACTCAAAGAAGCAATCAATCTCATACAATCAAGTAAGAAAGAAAATATCAACTTAAGACTCGGTCCACATTCACCTTATACCTGTACAAGAGAGGCATTAAAGGAAATGAGTGATTGGGCAAAGAAGTTAGACTGTGGACTTCATTTACATGTATCTGAAACCCAAAGACAGGTCGATGATAGTATTAAATTGCATGGCAAATCACCTTTACAAATCGTTTATGAAACAGGTTGTTTAGATGTTCCATGTGTCATTGCTCATGGATTATACATCCATCCGAATGAATTTAAGTTGTTAAGCGATGATACACTGATCGCATTAAGTCCAAAAACTTATCAAAAATTAGCGATGGGAACAGGGTATCTATGGGATAACTTAGATCTTGAACATTATGGTATTGGAACGGATGGAGCCGCATCAAGCAACACCTTATCCCCATTAGAACAAGCTCGTACACTCGCTTTACTACATAAACATGAGAAACAAGATTCCACATTATCCGATGTTAAGTCAATCTGGAAACTACTCATGAACGGACATCGTGCATTTAAGTTCAATAGTGGTAAACTGAAGGTAGGTTACAGTGCAGATTTAATTGTCTGGGACTTAAATCGCATTAATACCATACCACTCTATAATCCACTAGCATCCATCATTTATAGCAGTGATTCATCCAATATAAAAGCAGTCATGATTAATGGAGACTATGTTAAAGAAGATTATCATCTAAAAGTAGATGAACAAAGCCTTATTCAAGAAGTCCAAGTTCGTGTAAATGACTTACTTGAAAGAGGTAAAGGAAAAGCAAAAGTACAATTCTAAATTGTGAAGTTATAAAAAGGAGAAATATGGGAAAAATAGTCATCGTTGGTAGTATTAATATGGATTATACGGCTCTATTAGAAGAATTACCGAATCCAGGAGAAACGCTCATGGCGAAGGGATTTAAGATGTCTGGAGGAGGTAAAGGTGCGAATCAAGCAATGGCAGCCGCAATCTTCTCAAAAGATGTCTTAATGGTCGGTTGTTTAGGAGATGATCCAGCAGGACATGCTTTATACGAAAAGATGAAGAACAAAGGCATTGATATGTCCTGTGTTGAATTTACACAGACACCAACAGGCAATGCATTGATTTATGTAGCGGAACAAGGCAAGAACACAATCGTTGTTTATCCAGGTGCTAACCAAGATTGTACACCTGCCTATGTTGAGAAATATCGTAGTGTTATTGAGAAGGCAAGTTTAGTGATGATGCAACTGGAAATTCCAATGGAAACCGTTGAGTATGTTGCAGATATTGCATACAAAGCAAATGTACCGATTCTTCTAAACCCTGCTCCAGCCAATACACTTAGTGATGAGTTAATCTCAAAGATTACCTATTTAACCCCAAATGAAACAGAACTCTTACGCATCACAAACCAATATGATGCGAAAAAGGGTGGAATTGTTTTACAAGAAATGGGTGTTAAGAACATCGTCGTAACCCTTGGATCCAATGGTTGTTACATGAAGACAGAAAAGGAAGAAGATCGTATTCCAACTTTCAAAGTGAATGCGATTGATACAACCGCTGCCGGAGATTCTTTCAGTGGTGCTTTAGCTGCTCACCTTGCAAAGGGGTATGAATTAAAAGAGGCTCTTAAGATTGCGAACGCAACTGGAGCACTTACCACAACAAAGATTGGAGCTCAAGAAGCATTGCCAACCGAAGAAGAAGTTCATCAACTTATAAAATCACAAAAAGCAGAGTAATTCTGCTTTTTTCGTCGAAATATAAAAAAATACACTCTATAGTATTAGTATGAGAAATACAAAAGAAGAATTTGAAACAATCTATAACGCAACCTTTGAGACACTCAGTAAGCATGTCTATTTTAAAGTCGCAAAGTTGGAAGATGCTCAGGATTTAGTACAAGAAGTCTATCTTGATTTCTATAAATACATTATTTCAAAAGGGAAACAAGTAGAAAATGTACAAGCGTATCTTATTCAAATGGCGAATAATAAGTTATCAAACTATTATAAGAATAAAACTTTTGAGACAACTCTATTAAATGAAGATCATTTACTCGAAACAATTGAAGATGAGTTTGATCTCGAGTTCGATGTATTAGATCGAATCACATTAGATGAGATATGGAAAGAAATACAAAGTTATTCTAATCTAGACCAACATATTCTGATTGATTATTATCGTTTTGGTTTAAATTTCAGGGAAATATCAGAACGATATAATATTCCTGAAAGTACAATTAAGAGTCGTTGCCAAAAGATGATAAAAGAACTTAAAGATAAATTCAAATAAATTTCGTCGAAAATAATAAATTAGTACTCTGTATAAGTGAAAGGACTAGGTAAATATGAACAAACTCGAAAAAAGCATTCAAAAAAATGCGTTTAATCAAGAAGAGATGTTACTAAAAATTCAACGTGAAACATATGGCCTAAAGTCCAAAACACTTTTTGGAGGAACCCCTATGAAAAAGATCATTGGAATACTAGCATTAAGCTTTACCTTAATTTTTGCGGTATGGTTTGGATTAAACCAACAAACACCAATTGATAAGGATGAAGTCGTATTGCTTGTTGGAGTTGATATCAATCCAAGTTTTGAACTGTCGGTTAATCGTAATGATAATGTCGTGAAGATTGAGGCATTAAATGATGATGCAAAAACCATTGATGTATCCGATTTACTCGATCAACCGGTTGAAGATGTCGTAGAAGAAATTATCAAAAGAGCTGAACAGGCTGGATTTATCAATATCGACGATTTAGAAGAAGATTATGTTGTCGTATCATCGGTATCCTTAATCGATGATGAAGATGATCAAGATGATTTAGAAGATGAGATTGAAGATAAGATTAAAGATAGTGAATACTTACAATCCCTCAATATCGTTCAAATCAAGGCAACTCAACGTGAAAAGTTTGAAGCGGAAGGGAAAAATGTTCCAGTTGGTTTATATGTTATTAATGGATATGTTTTACAAGAAGATGGAACATTCTTAAGTGCTAAAGAATTCTTCTCAGATCCAGAAAACAAAGAAGCCATCCGTAATCGTTCAAATATCACTGAAGAGAAACAAGAAAGACTACAATTACGATTAGAAGAAACATTGAATCAATTAGAAGAAAATGGATTTGATGTGACACAATATCGTTTAAGACTTGAAACAGCTGATTATGAACAAATGTTACAAATACAATCTGAATTAAAAGTAGAATCCAGAAATTACAACAAATCACAAAAACCAAAAGATGATGAGGATGAAGAATCAGAAATAACTGAGCCGCGTGGTAATTCTAATGTATTGCCCAAAGAGAATAAAAACGCTGGCAAAGGGAACTAGAAAGAGATAATCTCTTTCTTTTTTTAGGTTATAATAAGTTTACGATTGAGGATCAATATGAAGAAATATTTAATCTGTTTAGTCATACTACTTTTAAGTGCTTGTGCGAGTGAGACAGCACCCATAGAATCTGGAAAAGATCTTCGTTTTTATGTCGCAACGGATATCCATTTACTATCCAAAGACTTGATGAAAAACGATGAACTCATGGCACAAGTGTTTGAATATGGGGATGGTCGATTTGTACACTATTCCAATGAGATCATGAGTACATTATCTGATACCGCTAAGAATAATAAAGTTGATGTTTTAATTCTAAGTGGCGATTTAACGCACGATGGTGAGAAAGCAAGTCATCTTGCGATGGCAGCTCAACTCAAGGAAATAGAGAAGAATGGAACACGTGTATATGTTGTGCCGGGTAACCATGATTTAGAGAATCCATTCGCAAAAGATTATGCGGAAGGTGGATGGGTTACAGCTGAAACCATCACAAAGGATGATTTTGAAGATATCTACAAGAATTATGGTTATAAAGAAGCTATTTTAAGAGATCCCAATGGATTAAGTTACTTAGTTGCGCCTTCAGAAGATGTATATCTACTAATGCTTGATTCCAATAAATATGGCATGTTAAATATGCCAACAGGGGGTGGAGTCATTAAAGAAGAAACGCTTGAATGGATAAAAGAAGCCACACAAATCGCACGAGATGCGAATGCACAAATTATTACAGTGATGCATCATAATTTAATTAAACACAGTGAACGTCTCTATCAGGGATATGTTATTAATAACAGTGAAGAGGTTGTGCCAGTGTTTGATGAATTAGGGTTATCGATTGTGTTAAGTGGTCATATGCATGCACAATCCATTAAATCAACTGAACAAACGAATCATACAATCTATGATATTGTGACATCTTCAATGAGTATCTATCCAATGAATGTGGGTGTACTTGAATATAAAAAGAATGAAGGATTTAGTTATCATCTTGAATCCTTGGATATCGAATCTTGGGCAAAAGTGAATAGTACAGATCCCAATTTATTGAACTTCAATGCGTACTCAAAAGAAATGAACTATCTACAGAACTATAATCGAGCAGTTAGTTCCCTTATCGAAGAAGAATATGATGTGGATGAGTCGCTCGTCTTGAGTGATGAAGTTGTACAACGATTGAAAAATGCGAATTTCAATGGAGTTATACGTCAAATCAAGAATGAATTACTTATCTTACATGGTTATAAAACAGAATCAGAGATTGAATCAATCCCAAGCATTCAACCTGTAACAGAGGTTGATATACAGGAACAAAAATAAAAGGGCCCTTTTAAAATTCTCTCTTTTGATAATGTTTCTGTGCCTGTTTAATCGATATCAATATTCCTACTAACCAAATGATTACGATTAGTATAATAGGAATCATAGGCATCTGAGTAACCCAACCTAAGACTGTATCAAATAATTCTGGAAATACAGGATAAAGTTGCCCAAAGATCACAACTAATACAGGAACAATCAGAAATGGTAAATAAGCGGATACACGTGCCTTGGAATAACCATTCTTGAAATAAATTGGAAGTTGAATTAATTGTGAAAAGCTAAAGAATATAAATAGAACTAACATAACAGCTAAACTCTCTAATAAATTGAATGGAATAGAAAGGATAAGTGTAATCATTCCAGTCAATAAGAAACCAAATAAACAGAAGGCTAAATCAATCACAAGTGCATAGAGATATCGCCCAATCACAACCGTTTCACGATTGATGCCTAAGAAAATATATAAACTATCAATCCCATTCTTCTCTCCAACTGCGAATGGATATGTCACATACAATGTCCCAAAACCCATCAAGATACCTAAGGCTGTGACACTTGTTTTTGATCCAAACATTACGAGGAACGCGGATATACCGAAGATAAGAAAATTCTTTATCGTAATATAAGGTTTAATGGTAATTAAATCGAGTTTAATAAAATTAAGATAGTTTTTCATCGATTATACTCCTTATTCATAAAGACAATAATTTCATCTAAGCTACAAGGCTCTATAAGAATGGATGAATTTAATTGATCAATTTCAAGTTTAGGATAAAGTGCTTCAAACCCTGTCGAATATTGTCTTAGACCAATCGCATGTTTCTTTACTTGAGAATCTAAATCATCATGTCCACCTTTGATTAAGACATAGTGATTCATCAAATCATCTTTCTCACCAGAATAAAGTATCTGACCATTTAAGATAAACACAATATAGTCCGCAATCTTTTCTAAATCACTCGTTATATGTGTTGAGAAGAATACAGTATGATCTTCATCCGCTACAAATGTACTTAATAAATCACAGATTTCTTCACGAGCAACAGGATCTAAACCACTGGTTGGCTCATCCATTATCAATAATTTTGCTTGATGAGAAAGTGCAGTCGCTAACATGAGTTTAACTTTCATACCACGTGATAAATCTTTGACTTTCTTTTGCTTGTTTAGATTAAATTTAGATAGATAATAATCATACATCTTAGAATCCCAATTCTGATAGAAAGGCTTAAGTGCACTTTCCACATCCATCAAATTCCAATCCTCTACAAAGAAAGGCATATCCATCACTATTCCTATATCAGAATGTGAATATTCATTATTCTCAAAAACTTGGATAACTCCTTCATCAATTTGAATTAAGTTCAAGATCGACTTCAAACTCGTTGTTTTACCGGCTCCATTCGGCCCAATAAATCCTGTGATGTAACCAGATGGAACATTAAACGAAATTGAGTTTAGATTAAAATCAGGATAGTGCTTAGTTAAAGAAGAGACATTAATTGCGGTTTTCATCATCATACTCCTCACTTAGATTATTAAAAATATCGAACACTTCAGAAACGGATATTGAATGTTTCTGCGCGATATTTAAGATATGTTCAAAGGATTGTTCAATATCACGATATGCATTCTCTTTAACCAAATCTAAATTTCGTGGCAATACGAAACAACCTTTTCCTTGGATGTTTACCACAAAACCTTCAACTTCAAGATCGTTGTAAGCACGAGTTGTCGTAATAACACTAATCTTCAAGTCTTTGGCAAGTTGACGAATAGAAGGTAAAGCCGTATCTTCTTTTAGTTCACCACTTAAGATAGCGTCTTTAATTTGATTTTTAATTTGTTCATAAATCGGTACAGAACTACGGTTAGAGATAATTAGTTTCATAACACTCCTTATATACACATATATACAGTATATTCAGATATGTTCACTTGTCAAGAGATAATTAAAATAATTAGTTAATAAGTAAAACATGATAAAATAAGTAATATGAATCAGAAATTTATCATACCAGCCCATTCAAAAATTCTAACCCTCGAACAAGTCCCTGATGAGATGTTTAAACAACGTTTATTAGGGGATGGGTTTGCCTTAGAACTCCTTGATGGAGAGATTATCGCTCCGATGGATGGTGTTGTAAGTGCTCTGTTTCCAACAGGGCATGCGATTGGGTTATTACTGGAAGATGATATCGAAATTCTTATGCATATCGGGATTGATACGATAAAACTAAAAAATAAACCAATCGAAGTATTTGTTCAATTAAATGATTCAGTAAAACAAGGACAAACACTTGTAAAAGTGGATTTGAATAAGTTTAAAGAGGGAAATGTACCAGCAATTATGCCAATTGTATTTACTCGTAATACAATCTTTACAGTAAAGAGAAACGCGGGTGAAGTTCAATTAGGTGCGGAAGATGTTGTTCAAATCTTGGATTAACTCATTTCCTCGGAAATAAGCATTAAACTTGAAAAGAGAGTTTGATTCGACTATTCTATGCGTATTGAGGTGAAGTATGAAGAAATTAAGTCTAATATTGATCGGAGCGTTACTCATGAGTGCATGTACAAGTGAAAGCAGTTATCATAAAATAAGCGCACAAGAAGCCAAAGAAATGATGGATACACAAGAAGTCATTATTGTGGATGTGCGTACGCAAGAAGAATATGACGAAGGGTATATTGAGAATGCGATTTTAATTCCAAATGAAACCATTAATGAAGCTCCAAGTGAACTTCCTGATAAAGATGCGGTGATATTAGTGTATTGTCGAAGTGGCAATCGAAGTCGACAAGCCGCAAATAAATTGGTTGATCTAGGGTATACCAATATCTATGATTTTGGTGGAATCATCGATTGGCCATATGAGATTGTGGATTAATGCAGAAATGCATTTTTTTAACCAAGTAACAGGGACAGAACTTGATAATTATGGCAAGACAAGCAAGAAAATCTTTACAATCAAATCTAGTGCTCGTAACACAAAACTGTAACGCTCTTTTGTATCGTGATGAACAAGATCGTCTTTTCTTCTTGGATTTGTTAAAGAAGGTTCAGTCAAACTATAACTGTCATATCTTAGCATTCTGTTGTGGAGAGAATGATCGATTCCAAATTATCATCGATACACAAGGCGCAAACATTTCTAAGATTGTTCAATCGCTTACCATTGCATATTCCATGCATCGTAAGAGTGAAGTTAAACTGTTTACCCAACGATTCAAGACAAAACCAATCTTCTCAGAGGATCAACTTAAACAGGTTATCCAAGAAATTCAGAAGAATCGAACAGACTATTCAGCGTGTTGCATGATGTCAGAATCAATGTCACGTTATGACTGGTTAAAACCGTATAATCCTATTATCTTTGTTCAACCTGAGAAAAGTAAGAAATCATTAAGTATTGATGATGTTCGTAATCAATTAAATAAATTATTAGAAATAAATGAGTTAAGTCTAGTTGAGTTCAAAAAGAATAAATCATTACGTAATGAATGGATAAAAGATCTAAGACAGAAATATGATTGTAACCTCAAATGCTTAGCAGAAGTATTGGGATTAACAGAATCATCCGTCTCAAAGATTATCAATACGGTTGAGCAATAAACTTGAAATTCAAGATGTGTCCCCGTATACTAATATTGTAAGGAGATTGATATGTCATTTAACTTTAATATCGGAAATCTAAATAAACCTAAAGTAGACCTCGATCAAATATTCGATTTTGTAAGTATTGGTGGTGGGCCTGCTAGTTATAATGCGAGTTTATACGCAAAACGCAAAGGATTAAATGTATTAATTATTGCGAAGAAACCGGGTGGACAGTTATTGAATACATCATCGGTAGATAATTACCTAGGATTTAAAGAATTATCGGGTGAAGCATTGTATGAACAATTTCATGAACATGTAAAGACATTGGATATCAGTGAAATCAATGATCAGAATGTGATTCATATCGATAAGAATAAAGACGTATTCTACCTAAGTTTAGAGGATGGAAGTGTTGTGAAGAGTAAAACAATACTAATAGCGACAGGATCCAATCCACGTAAGTTAGGCGTTAAGGGTGAAGTTGAATTCTCAAATGCAGGAGTTGCTTATTGTGCCATCTGTGATGCGCCACTCTTCAAAGGTAAAGATGTGATTATTGCAGGGGGTGGAAACTCTGCAGTAGAAGCTGCGATTGATGTCGCAAAAATCGCTAAACACGTAACACTGGTTCATCGCAGTCAATTAAGAGCAGATAAGATCTTAGTTGATAAGATGAATGAACAAGCGAATATCAAAGTCTATTTGGAATCACAGATTCTAGAAATAGAAGGCGATACAAAGATGCGTTCAATTCGTGTATTAGATAAACAAAGTAATACAGAATTTAGATTAGAAGCAGATGGTATCTTTATTGAAATCGGTAATATACCTAATTCTGATTTAGTTAAGAATTTAGTAGAACTCAATGATCGTAACGAAATCATTGTGAATCATAAACAAGAAACATCCTTGGAAGGATGTTACAGCGCAGGTGATGTAACAAATACACCGTATAAACAAATTATTATCGCAACGGCAGAAGGTGCTAAAGCAGCACTCGCAGCCAATGAATATATCAATACCCATTAGGAGGAATAAACAATGGAAAAATTATTAAATGCAGATGTGCAAAAACAACTTAAACAAGTATTTGAAGAATTGGTTAATCCAGTTACCATGGTTCTTTTCACAGAAGATGATTGTGAAAGTTGTGAACCAACCTTAAGTTTATTAACAGAAATCGCTGAACTCAGTGATAAATTAAATTTACGAGTTTACGACATCAATTCAGATGAAGCGAAGAAGTATGACATTGAAATGGCCCCAAGCTTTGTATTACTCGATCACAAAGATGAATATCACCGTGTAAAATTCAATGGTATTCCTGCAGGTCATGAAATCAACTCTTTCATTTCCGCACTTATCGAAATGTCTGGTGCTGAAAGTGAAGTTCCAGCTGAACTCTTAGAACGTATTCAAAAGATTGATAAACCAATTAATATTAAGGTCTTCGTTACCTTGTCTTGTCCACATTGCCCAGGTGCAGTTCAGAAGGCACATAAACTTGCGATGTTAAACAAGAATGTGACAGGTGAAATGATTGAAGCACAGACCTTCTATGAACTTTCTGAGAAGTTCAATGTAACAGGTGTTCCTAAAATCATTATCAATGATTCACTTGAACTCGTAGGTAATCAACCAATCGAACGTTTCTTAGAACAAATCGAAAGCTTATAAGAATGAGGTAACTCATTCTTTTTTTTATGATACTATTGAGTTATGGAAAAACTACAACTTAATCATGAAGTTAGCTTATCACGTATTGTGCAGGGATTATGGAGATTAACGAGTTGGAATATGAGTTCACTTGAAATTGTCGACTTTGTATACCAATGCATCGATCTAGGTGTTACCAGTTTTGATACGGCGGAAATCTATGGCAACTATGAGGCAGAAAGAGTCTTTGGTGAAGCGTTAAAACTGGATCCAAGTCTACGATCAAAAATTGAAATTATCACGAAAACAGGCATTAATATGAAGAGTGTTAAACGTGATTATCGTATTGGGCATTATGATACGACCTATAATAAAATCATTGCGTCCTGTAAGAAGAGTATCGAACTCATGAATTGTGAATACTTAGATGTGTATTTAATTCATCGTGAAGATCCACTCATTGATCATAAGGAAGTAGCACGAGCACTCAATGATTTGAAATCAATGGGACTCATTAAATCCTATGGTGTATCTAACTTTGATCCTTTCAAGTTCGAAGCCTTACAACACTTCACAAATAATCAACTCGTTACGAATCAAATCGAGATATCGCCACTTTGTTTTGAACACTTTAATTCGGGCATGATGGATGTTCTACAGAAACATGAAGTTCATCCTATGATTTGGTCACCTTTAGCAGGTGGAGAAATCTTTACATCAGATGATGAAAAAGCAGTTAAAGTGAGAAATATTCTAAAAGTGATTGCGGATCGTCACCAAGAAGAAATGGATACTATTGTATATGCATGGTTATTAAAACATCCGACAAAAGGATTACCGATTAGTGGAAGTGGTAAGATAGAGCGTCTAAAGAATGCAGTTAGAGCGCTTGATGTAGAATTAAGTTTAGAAGAGTGGTATGAAATCTATACCGCATCTCAAGAACAGGAGCTACGTTAATGGAGTTTTATTACTATTCATTGATTGGACTTGTTTATTACATTATTGTTTACCTATTGTCCAAGAAGTTTAAATTTAAGATCATTCATGGCTTATGGTTACCGTTAGGTTTGAATATACTCTTCTTTTCTTTGTTTATCTATTCATCTTATACAGAACCATCAGGATGGACCTCCTTAGGTTATCTGATATTCTTTATACTAGCGCTAAGCATTCTCTTAATGTATTTAGCAACTTGGGGCATTCATAGTCTTGTACAATATTTAATTAAGAAGAATCAATCAAATTAATCCATAAATAACATCACTTGCATATTAGGTGATGTTTTTTTATACTTAGGGTGCATTTAAAGGAGGATGAGATGGGAGATTTCATTGTATTATCAACAATCATACTTATCCTAGGATTAGCGTTTCGATATCTCTACCAACAACAGAAACTCGCAAAGAAGTTGTGTAAGAGTGTTTCCTGCTTGGGTTGTGCTAAACTAACTGAGGGTTGTGGAGAAGCTCGAGATATTGTGTCTGAATTAAGAAAAGAGTACCATAAATAGGAAGCCAAGGCTTCCTTTTGTTTAGTATAATAAGATAAAGAGGTGGAATATGGACGCAAAACAAAAAGCATTAAGAATGATTTGGAACCAGATTGCTAAAGAAGATGAAAACTATTACCGAAGTGCACAAATGCCAAGTGGATCTGTTTTAAGTTTAGATCATGCTTATCATGTAGATAATGATCCAATGCATCGCTGTGATATCGCACGTCCTGAGAATCATAAAGGTAAGTTACCGGTTATATTACACATTCACGGGGGTGGTTGGGTATATGGACATAAGGATAGTTATTACCGCTACTATGCGATGGAAATGTCAAAGTATGGTTATGCAGTCGTCACAATCAATTATCGTTTAGCCTTTGAACATCCTTTCCCATCGATGGTAGAAGATATCTTCTCTGCGCTCGCATGGATTGAAAAGAATGCAGAAGTAGAAGAGTTTGATATCAATCGAGTATATCTTGTTGGTGATTCTGCAGGAGCACATCTCTCTGCACTAACATCTATTATTCATAAGAATCCTACCCTTTTAGAACAATACAATTTAAAACAAACGAAGTGTAATATTCTTGCCTGTGGATTAAGTTGTGGAGTCTATGATTTTGATCGACTTGTTCATGGTGATAATCCAATGCCATTAAGAGATACCTTGATGGAAACCATCTTTAATCGTAAGGATTTCGAGAATCATCCTTTATATAAGTTATCATCCGTTTCTTATTTAATGGATCATGATTTTACCCCATCCTATATCATTAGTTCTGAAGCGGATTCGCTCTATAATGAAACGAAGTTATTGATTGATGATTGTATGAAATATCATGTGAATTTCCGTTTCCATATTTTCCCTGAATCACTTCAATTACCGCATGTATTTAACTTGAAATCCATTTATCCTGAGTCGAAAATTGTCATGGATGAAATGTTTGCCTTCTTTAATTCGTTTTGATATTGAAATAAAATGTGTCGCGTGATAAACTAAAAACGCACACTTTGGACGCTTAGCTCAGTTGGGAGAGCACCTGCTTGACGTGCAGGGGGTCAGGGGTTCGAGTCCCTTAGCGTCCACCATTGATGTGCCCGTGGCGCAATTGGATAGCGCATTTGATTCCGATTCAAAAGGCTGCAGGTTCAAGTCCTGTCGGGCGCGCCATTGCATTTTGAATTAGGATATTCCAGATGGGGCTGTAGCTCAGCTGGAAGAGCACAACGCTGGCAGCGTTGGGGTCGAGGGTTCGAGTCCCTTCAGCTCCACCATATGATCATTCTTGGGTATTCCGAAAGGATACTTTTTTATTTATTTCTAAAGGCTTATAATACGAATAATGAGGATTGATTTATGAATAAAATAACCTGTATTTGCTTAGGTGTTCGGAATATGACGCAATCGATCCATTTCTATCGTGATAAGCTTGGGTTTAAGACGGATGAGACAAGCGATAATCCACCTGTCATTTTTTTTAATACCCCAGGAACAAAGTTCGAGTTATTTCCACTAGAAGGTTTAGCACAAGATATTTCTCATGATAATCCACCTAAGATAAATAGTGGTTTTGCGGGGATAACACTCGCGTACAATGTTAAGAATAAAGAAGAAGTGAATCAAGTAATAGATGTGGTAAGAAGCTCTGGTGGAACCATCGTAAAAGAACCACAAGATGTTTTCTGGGGTGGATATCATGCCTATTTTACAGATCTTGATGGGTATTATTGGGAAGTCGCATGGGGACCAAATTTCAAATATGATGAGAATGAAATGTTAGATTTTAATTAGAAGGACATTATGATAAAAACAATTATTAAACGCTTTGTGAAGGAAGATGTCTATACGAATGATGGACGAGCAGAAGTCATTCGATTATCGGGAATATTAGGTATTCTATGCAATACGATGATATTCAGTTTTAAGTTGGGTTTGGGATTATGGGTTAATAGTATTGCGATTATATCGGATGCGTTTAATAATCTATCGGATATTGGATCATCCCTCGTTTCGATTATTACCGCTAAACTCTCCAATCTACCACCTGATGATGAACATCCCCATGGTCATGGTCGATACGAGTATATCGGATCATTGGTTGTGGCATATATTATTGGGACGGTTGGCTTTGAGCTCCTTAAACAATCCTATAGTAAGATACTAAATCCAACACCAGTTATATTTAGTATTTGGGTGTTTGTTATTTTGGGTATAAACTTATTGATAAAATTATGGATGTATCGTTATAACATGGTTATCTATAAATTAATTAATTCAAATTTAAACAAGGCAACTGCCTATGATAGTTTAAGTGATATGATTGGGACGAGCGCGATTATGGTCGCAATGATTCTTGGAATCTATATTGATTTACCAATTGATGGATTTATGGGGATTATTATCGCTGGAATGATTATGTTAACAGGGTTTAATATCGCTAAAGAAACCGTTAGTATGTTAATTGGATCGGTTCCTGATATTGAAGTCCAACAAAAAATTCAAGAGATTGTGAACGCGGGTGACTATGTTATTGAATCACATGACTTAAAGATTCATGATTATGGACCAGGACGTGTGAGTGCTTCAATCCATGTCGAAATCCCCGATTTTGTGAATATTGTAGATGCACATACGGCAGTGGATGAGTTAGAGAAGAAGATTAAGGATGAAACCAATGTGGATATTACCATTCATATTGATCCAATTTCAACCAATAAGGAAAAAGTAGATCACGTACACGATCAAGTTCAAGATGTATTGAATGAAATCAATGATTACTATACAACCCATAACTTTAGACTTGCGGAAACTCAACATAAACTAATTGTCATCTTTGACTTAATGGTACCAAGTGATATTAATCCACATGACTACAGTGTAATTAAACATCAAGTGGAAGATAAACTGAGTGAGAATTATCCAAACTATGATGTTGTTATTGATGATGTATACCCTGAAGAGAGAAAATAATTTCTCTTTTTTTCTTGACTTATATCGGTGAACGATATAATATAACGGTAGACGATATAACGGGAGACTATATATGAGTGATATCACAAGTGGTGCTTTAACAGAAGCAGTCTATTACATTCTATTATCTTTAATTGAACCCTGTCATGGTTATGGAATCATGCAACATGTCGAGAAACTATCAGGGGGAAGAGTACGGCTTGCGGCTGGAACACTCTATGGCGCTATCAATAGTCTATTAGAGAAGAACTGGGTGCGAGCATTAGATAATTCCAGTGATAGTCGTAAGAAGGATTATCAGATCACGACACTAGGTTTAAAAGCGTTGGATCTTGAAATACTTCGATTAAAAGAACTCTATGACAATGGGATGATGATCTTAAAGGAGAAATCAAATGAAGAAAACGATCTATAAATTATTCTTTGCATGGCAATTTGATAAAGAAGAGAAATGGTTGAATGAATGTTCCGCAAAGGGATTACATTTGTGTGATGTTGGTGTATGTCGCTACACATTTGAAGAAGGTAAACCTGGAGAATATACCAATAAAATTGAGCTCTTAAAAGAATGGCCAACCCATCCTGAAAGTGTTGCCTATATTCGTTTTCTTGAAGATACAGGTGTAGAAATGGTTGGAAGTCTATTGCGTTGGGTTTATTTTAGGAAAAAGAGTGATTTAGAAGCGTTTGATTTATACTCAGATTTAGATTCAAGGATTGAACATCTAAATCGTATAACAATGTTATTTCTACCTTTTATTTTCTTAGAATTCTCGGTTGGATTATCAAACCTCATAGCAAGTGATTCTACCAATAAATTTGTTGGAATGCTTTGTGTCTTGTTGGGTTGCTTGATTTGTTACGGTACATACAACATTCATTTGAAGAAAAAGAAGTTAATCAAAGAACGAATGATTCATGAATAAGAGCTAAGCTCTTATTTGTTTTTATTGGTTAATCTGTTAAAATTTGATTGAAAGTGAATGTGATAAGATGAAGAACCTTTCTTGTTAAACAAAACAAATACGAATGAAGAAGACTTTTCTTCATGTTTAATAGGAGAACATATGTCACGAATAAATATACATAATTTTACTTTTACCCATGAGATGGCAAGTGAGCCACTTTTTAATCAGGTTAGTTTTCAGATTGATAGTGATTGGAAACTAGGATTTATTGGACGAAATGGAAGAGGGAAAACCAGTTTCTTAGAGTGTTTAATGAATAAGCATCCATACTCTGGATCCATTACACATACCATTGAATTTGAGTATTTTCCCTATGAAATTAAAGATGATCATCAACACACCATTAACATACTTAAATCATATTTAAACGATGGAGAAGATTGGAAGATTGAACGAGAATTAAACTTACTTGAAGTCAATACCTCAGTCTATGATCGTCCTTTCTATACTTTAAGTGAAGGTGAGCGAACAAAGATCCTTCTCGCTATCTTGTTTCTAAAGAGTAATCGATTTCTTTTAATTGATGAACCAACGAATCACTTGGATCATTCAGCTCGTATCAGTATCATGAACTATCTTAAACAAAAGAGTGGTTTTATATTGGTTTCTCATGATCGAGAAATCTTGAATCAATGTGTGGATCATATCTTAGTCATTAATAAAACAAACATTGAAGTACAGAAGGGTAATTTTGATTCTTGGTGGTTGAATAAACAACGTGAAGATCAATTTGAACTCAATAAACATGAGAAGTTAATCAAGGAAACCAAGCGTTTAAAAGAGGCTGCTTTAAGAACCAGTCATTGGTCAGATGAAGTAGAGAAGACTAAGTTATTAAGTAATAATAAGGACTATTCAAAGGGCTTTATCGATAAAGGATATATTGGTCATAAGGCCGCAAAGATGATGAAACGATCCAAATCGATTGAAAGAAGACGAAATGAAGCGCTTGAAGAGAAATCTCAACTCTTAAAGAATTATGAAGAGAATGAACCACTTAAGATTCATCCCCTAAAGTATCGTCAAAATCAAATCTGTTCAATAGAACAAGGTGAGATAAAATATGGGGATTATTTAGTCTGTAATAATGTGAATGTATCTGTAAATCATATGGATCGTGTAGCACTTATTGGTAAGAATGGTTCAGGCAAATCCAGTATTCTTAAGATTATCAAACGTGAGAAAGAGTTAAGTTCAGGACTCTTTGTGATGAACAAAGATGTGATTATTTCTGTGATTGAACAAGATACCGCTCATCTCTCGGGAACACTAAACAAGTACATTGAGAATCATCAGTGTGATGAACCACTCTTTAAAGCGATTCTACGTAAGCTGGATTTTGAGCGAGAACAGTTTACAGTTTTACTTGAGAATTACAGTGAAGGTCAAAAGAAAAAAGTGCTTATTGCGAAATCATTATCACAATCAGCACATCTCTATATCTGGGATGAACCACTGAATTTTATTGATGTTTTATCACGCATCCAAATTGAAGAACTCATACTTGAGTACCAACCTACAATGATCTTTGTGGAACATGATTCTGCATTTGTGGATAAAATAGCGACAAAACGGTTTAATCTAGATTCGATGTTGGTCCTTTAACCACTGTATTGTATCCCGTAAACTCTCTTCCATTGAACGAGGTTTATAGTCTAGTTCATAACTTGCCTTGAAGTGTGAGAAGTTTGAATTAGAGTTGAGTGTGTAAATAGAATATGGTGTAAATAAAGGCGGTTTTTTAGCTAGTTTATACCCATATTCCACAAATAATGCAGTATGTTTTAATAGACGGTAAGGAATGAATATTCTTACCTTCTTTTTATGTGTGATCTGATACAGAGAGTCTAAGATTGTTTTTACACTGTAATACTCATTCGATAAGATATAACACTCCCCAACTCTTCCATTCTCAATACAGGATAAAATACCATATGATACATCACGTACATCCACAAAGTCATATCCACCTTGAGTACCAATGGGTAGTTGGTTGTTCATATAGTCTAAAACTAAACTGGTTAGATTACCTCTTCCATAATCATAAGGACCGCAAATACCCGAAGGATGAATAATATTCGCATTCAATCCTTCTTGAATGGCTTGCATGACATAAGCACTTGCCTCAGATTTTGTCTTAGCATAATACCCAATTACATGACCTGGGTCAAATGTATCAATTTCACGTATACATTCTTTGTTTTCTTTCTCTGGTAGCGCATGGACTGAACTTACATAAATGAATCGTTTAACTTTCAGCTCCCTGCAACAATCCACCATATTCTTTGTTCCAAGTACATTTACACGATAAACCGTTTCATCATATTTTGTAGTAATGGATACTATTCCAGCACAATGGATCACGACTAATTCAGACCCTTCATCAACCGTTAGAAAAGGGATGATACTTTCTTTGTCTGTCACATCACCATAAAAGACTTCCAAATCACCGATTGGAATATTTCGCTCATTGGGCAAAACCAAGATCCGTATCTTTTTATTTTGTTTGAGTAGATCTTGTACAAGTGTTCGTCCTAGATGTCCTGCAGCTCCTGTTACACAATAGATCTGATTCATATGATCCTCTTAAGCACAGTATAACAGTTTTTTCATTATTTGAAATAGATCCATTTCACAAGTGAAAGATTCGTTTTACGAATCATTAAAATCCCTTTTATTTAGACACTTTTAAATATTGAAAATATTTCACATAAATTTCACGCTTCTTACATTGTATTTTCATACAAACGCTTTATACTATTATCATAACAAGGGTAGCGATAAACAAAAAACTTCATTTCATTGTTCCCCCTAAAATATAAAAAAGAACCTTGTTTATTAAAATCGTACTGGCAGCGTACGATTTTTAATTTATTGGGGTATAATTTATGTACGAGGAAATGTTATGAAACCCTATTTAATTCGATTAAAACCTAAACAAGATATCAAACAAGAACTGATACAGTTCTCAAAGAAATACAACATCAAAGTTGGATCAATTGTATCTGCTGTTGGTAGTGTCTCACAAATGAATGTACGTATTGCGGATGGGAAGTCGGTTGTGATGGATCAAGAGGATCGTGAAGTGTTTGCCCTATCGGGCACATTGGTCCAACATCAAATCCATGTTCATATCGCAGCGATTAATACTAAGATGGAAGTTTTTGGTGGTCATCTTATGGATGGATGTTTAGTGCATACTACGATGGAGATTACCTTATTAGATTTAAGTGATAGCATTAGCGCTACGCGTGAATATGATGAAAATACGGGTTACGATGAGTTGTTTGTTTGACAATTATATTTAAATTTATTACGATTTAGTAGCGCCGACTTAGCTCAACTGGTAGAGCAACTGAATCGTAATCAGTAGGTTGCGGGTTCAAGTCCTGTAGTCGGCACCATTAAACAGTGAAGCCTTTAAATTAAAGGCTTTTTTTGTTGATTCATTTATTAAATTTCTATATACCAGTAATTTGATGATTACCATTTCAGTCGGGATAACGTTAGTAATAGAGAATGATACAATAAAGTGTATACTAGAAAGGTCTGATTTGTTTATGTATTAAAGTAAAAAGAATGGGAAGAATTTAGTTACCTTTGATTAGATATTAAAAATCCTCAATGAGGATTTTTGTATGTCTATATTTATTCTCCAACCATTCCGTCTTGATCACCATCAACCATGTATTTATAAAGCCAATGATCTGAACGAATAGGCATTGTAAATCCAGCTTTCTTAGCTTCTGCAATTGTGACAACACCATTCCCATTAGTATCGATATCTTCAATACTTTCTTCATCTTCTGAATCGTCTATAATCGGGGTGCTAATGATGGTGTTGATGTTATCTTGAATAGGATTGCTTACAGTAGTCTCAGGATTTTTGTTATCAAAATCATCAGTGACTTTATTGCCATTTATAATAAATGAAAAACGATAATGAGATGGTATCTGAGTGTTTGGATCTGGATATGTAATAACTGCGATAAACTCTTCTGCGCCGTTTGCTTTTTGAATCCATTCCTCCATGTAGGCTTGATCACCATTTCGATTTAGATTAGAGTTCTGAGGTGTGATGTTATAGGCGTTGGATACACCACCAAGTGAATCTGCAATCACATGTCCATTGTCTAAATCCATTTTCTCGGTTCCAGGTACATTAGCTTCATCAGTATAATAACGACCATCTCCTAACAGCGTTTCAGTTGATTCATCTTGAAGGATAATATTCTCTGCAATAACTGCAACAAGTTGACCAAACTGATTTGTATATGCCCAATACTCTCTTGTACCAAACCCAACATCTACGGCTATCAGCGATTGACGATTACCGTTTGTGTCTCCACCATCTACTTCAATTACTGTGTTTTTGGCATAACCTAGTTTCTTTGTCGTTTCTAATAACCATTCCGAATCTCTTAGTAAATATTCAATTGTATTGGGTTCTTTCACTGTTACAGTAAGTGATTTATTAACATCTTGATAACGATAATTTACTGTATAAACACCTGGAGTTGTATTATCGACATTATTTTCTATCTCGATATCGTAAGTTTTCAAATCAATGGGATCTACTAATTCATCAGGATTAAACTCATCTCCAAGTTCTAAGTTAAGACTATTTCTTGTCAATGTTATTGGATCTTCCAAAACAGTCACAATCAATTCCTCTTCCACATCGTCTGCTCTAAACAAAACAACATATTCACCAGGCTCATTTATTTTT
>JACCEE010295032.1_pt1 | contig 37850 bp, 37 predicted proteins | sample 7449931 | NCBI WGS metagenome assembly JACCEE01 (sample SAMN15323457, study PRJNA562643) | freshwater metagenome | isolation source: river surface water | place: USA:Blue River Watershed | collected 2017-08-19 | reverse complement strand
AGTTATGATCCAGTCAAACCCGGCGAATTAGGTCATCGGCAACGCGGTGTGATGATCTCGATGGCCAAAGGTAAAGCGGTGGCGTATTCGTTGTTTCCATTACAAGATCGTGGCGAGCTGTTTTTAGTCAATGGCGAAGAAGTTTACGAAGGCATGTTGGTGGGGTTACATTCGCGTAGCAATGATTTAACCGTTAATCCTACCAAACCGAAGCCGTTAACCAATATCCGCGCGTCCGGTTCAGATGATGCGTTAACTTTAGATAAAATCCAAAAAATGACTTTAGAGCAGGCCTTGGAGTTTATTGAAGACGATGAACTGGTGGAAGTCACCCCGAAATCGATTCGCTTGCGGAAAAAATTATTAACTGAAAATGAGCGTAAACGCGCCTCCAGAGAATAACTTTTCCTTCACCTCCCGTTTTAAAAGGATTTAAAGCGGGATTTAACATTCAACGCAATGGTGAGAAAATTTATATGAGCGATGCCGATTATTTTGAAGTCATTGAAAGTGAAAGCGTTTCGGGGGCAAAATTTGAAGTCGTGCAGTATAAATCGTTGCAAGGTTCGGAAGATTTAGCAACGGCTGAAAAAGTATTTTTTGCCAATCAAGCGAATATTCATTTAAAAATGGTGCGTGTCACTTTAGAACGCAGCGGTATGTTAATGGAGCCGGGCGCGTTGTATTTTATGAAAGGGGATTTGCAACTTGAATCGAGCAGCGAAGGCATAACCAAAGGTTTAATGCGTAAATTTATGAGCGGGGAAACCTTGTTTCAGTCGCGTATTAAAGGCTCAGGCGAGGTATTTTTAGAGCCGACTTTTGGACATTATTTACTGTTTAATATTCAAGATGATGCGCTGATTTTTGATAAAAGTGCGTTTTATTGTGCGTCAGAAGGTTTGGAGGTGAGTGCAAAATTACAGCAAAACATTTCCAGTGCGTTGTTTGGTGGTGAAGGTTTTTTTCAGACACAAATTAAAGGCACGGGAGTTGTTGTGTTGATTTCTCCGGTTCCTGTTGCAGAATTGATGATGTACACACTAGCCGCCGGTGAAAAATTGTCCGTAGATGGTAATTTTGCTTTTGTCAGAACTGCAAGTGTGATTTTTAAAGCGGAAAAATCGGGCAAAACGTTGTTTCAATCGGTCACCAGCGGTGAGGGTCTGTTACAGACGTTTACCGGTCCGGGCATGGTGTGGATTGCGCCAACGCAAGGGGTTTATCAACGTATTCGTGCGCTGAATGGTATTTCTGATTTAAGCCGTGGACATGGTAGTATGGGAACGCATACTGAAAATTAGCGTATGCTGTAGGGTAAATTTTATAACTATTGAGGATACATGTATGAAAAAAAGCTTAAAAATCATGGCGTTGTGTGTATTTTTAATGCCGTTTAGCCTAACGGTTTCTGCTGAAGACGAAAAAGACAAAAACGAACATGCCGAACATGCTATGCACATGGGCGGGATGATGGGCAAAATGAACCCTGAGCGGTTACAAGCGATGCAAGCGCATATGTTAAGTATGCACGATTTGTCGAATAAAATTTTGGCGGAAAAAGACCCTAAAAAACAACAAGCGTTAAAAGACCAACAAATCGAGTTGATGAAAGCGCATATTGCAGAAAAAATCGCGAAACATCAGCAGATGAAACATAAAGACGACAGTAAAAAATAATGATTTTACCGAGTACAGACCTAAGTGTTTGTACTCGTTCTGCGTTATTTTTCAGCTTTACAGCAGCACCACATCGTACTGTTCTTGATTGTATTGCGCTTCGGCACGAAACTTAACTTCGACGTTCAAAAACGCTTCTAATTCTGACAGCATATCCGCTTCTTCATCTAGCAACATCTCAACGACTTCATTGGAAGCCAACACCAAAATTTGCTGGACATTGTATTGCCGTACTTCGCGGATAATTTCACGGAAAATTTCTAAACATACCGATTCAGCGGTTTTTAACACCCCGCGTCCACCACAGCTCGAACACGGTTCGCATAAAATATGTTCCAAACTTTCACGGGTACGTTTACGGGTCATTTCAACTAACCCCAGCACTGACACCTCAGTAATTTTTGTTTTCGCATGGTCTTTTTCTAAATACCGCTCTAATGCCTGTAATACCTGTTGTTTATGCTCCTCGCTCTGCATATCAATAAAATCAATAATGATAATGCCGCCTAAGTTGCGCAATTTTAATTGTCGCGCAATCGCTTGCGTTGCTTCTAAATTGGTTTTAAAAATAGTTTCTTCTAAATTGCGCCCGCCAACATACCCGCCGGTATTAACATCCACTGTGGTCATCGCTTCAGTTTGGTCAAACACTAAATAGCCCCCGGATTTTAATTTAACCTTGCGATCTAAAGCTTTTTTAATTTCCGCTTCCACATTATAAATATCAAATACCGGCTGTTCACCGGAATAATGTTCAATAATCGGCACAATTTTCGGCATAAAAGTGTTAGCAAACGTCACTAACCGCGCATAAGTTTCGCGTGAATCAACCCGTACCCGTTCAATGCCTTCGTTATAAAAATCCCGTAAAGTGCGTTCACTGAGCGGTAAGTCTTGATGAATCAAGGTTTTTGCAGGCGCGTTATTAATTTTATCTAAGATTGCTTTCCACAATTTTAATAAAAAATCCATGTCAGCAAACAATTGTTCTTCCTCAACGCATTCAGCGGCGGTTCGCGCAATAAAACCGCCACAATTATGCCGCTGCTGAAACGCTGTGATATAGTTTTTTAAACGGATGCGTTCTTTTTCATCTTCAATACGCTGCGAAACGCCACAAGTCTCGGTATAAGGCATATATACCTGAAAGCGCGACGGAATTGAGATTTCGGTTGTCAAGCGCGCGCCTTTATTACCGAGCGGGTCTTTAGTGACCTGAACAATAATAGGTTGTTTATCATATAGATAGTGTTCAATTTGTGCAGAACCGCGTTTTTCCAACTCGCGGGTATTAAAATCGGATAAATGTAAAAATGCCGCACGCGGTAGCCCAATATCAACAAACGCTGCTTGCATACCTGGCAACACGCGACAGACCTCACCTTTATAAATATTCCCCACCAAACCGCGTTGTAACGTGCGTTCAATAATTAACTCCTGCAACACACCGTTTTCAATTACCGCCACACGGGTTTCCGGCGGCGTAACGTTAATCAAAATTTCTTCGCTCATTTAAGAATGTGAATATCCAATTGGGTTAAAAGTTGTGCTGTTTCAAACAGCGGTAAGCCCATTACGCCAGAAAAACTACCGACAATTTTTTCCACAAATATACTGCCGATGCCTTGAATCGCATAACCCCCTGCTTTATCACACGGCTCGCCGGTTTGCCAATACGCTTGCATTTCGGGCAAGGAAATTTTTCTAAATGTAACCGCTGTGCTATTTAAGGCTTGCCAATGCTGCTTAGCATAACGCAAGGAAACCGCGCTATAAACCTGATGCGTTACGCCGGACAATTGCTGTAACATCTCAACGCCATGATGCTGATGCACCGGTTTACCCATAATTTGCCCGTTTAACACAACGGTAGTGTCCGCCGCTAAAATCGGTAATTGAGTATCACAACACGCCGCACACGCAGCGGATTTTTCTGCGGCAATACGCTGTACATAATCTGTGGGCAATTCAGTTGCCAGCGGCGATTCGTCTATATCAACGGCCTTAACTAGACAATCAATCCCTAACTGGGCTAATAATTGTTTACGACGTGGCGAAGCCGAAGCAAGAACAAGGGAATAGGTCATATTTAATCCCGCACGGCAACCTGCATTGCCTCCCAAGTCACCTGCGCCATCCAAGCAATTTCTTCAGGGGTAATCACATAAGGCGGCATAAAATAAATCACATTGCCAATCGGTCGTAAAATTAGCCCTTTCGTCAGCGCGTATTGATACGCACGCAAGCCACGCCGTTCCTGCCACGCAAACATCTCGCGCGTGTGTTTATTTTTCACTAACTCAATCGCCACAATCATACCGGTTTGGCGCACTTCCGCGACATTCGGGTGGTCTTTAAAGCGTTCGGTAACGCTAGCCATTTTTTGAATAAGCAATTGATTTTTATGAATAATATCTTGTGTCTGAAAAATCTCTATCGTTGCTATGCCCGCCCGACAACCCAACGGATTACCGCAATAACTGTGCGAATGCAAAAATGCAGTCAAATTTTGATAATCGTCATAAAAAGCATCATACACCGCCGTAGTGGTTAATACGGCTGACAAGGGTAAATAACCGCCCGTTAACCCTTTAGAAAGACACATAAAATCAGGGCTGATCGCCGCCTGTTCACAGGCAAATAGAGTACCGCTACGACCAAAACCGACCGCAATTTCATCGGCAATCAAATGAACATTATATTTATCACAGGCTTTGCGTAATAATTTCAAATAAATAGGGTCATACATACGCATTCTACCCGCGCCTTGTACTAACGGTTCGACGATGACCGCCGCCACGCTATCGCCTTGTTCAGCTAAGGTTTTTTCCATCACCGCAAATTGTCGAATCGCATACTCAGCAACCGTTTCGCCGGCTTCACGATGAAACGCTTCAGGACTGGGTACGGTTAAAACTTCCATCAACAACGGCGCGTAAGTTTGTTTAAAGTAACCCAAATTACACATTGCCAACGCCCCGAGCGTTTCGCCGTGATAACTGTTATCCAAGGTGATAAATTTGGTTTTCTGCGGCTGTCCTTGATTAATCCAATAATGAAAACTCATCTTTAACGCCACTTCAATCGCAGAAGAGCCATTGTCAGCGAAAAAGCATTTATCCAAATTAGCCGGCGTAATTTCCACCAATTTTTCCGCCAAGCCAATCGCCGCTGCGTGGGTAAAACCGCTTAAAATCACATGTTCTAAATCATCAAGTTGCTGTTTTAAAGCTTGATTAATCAAGGGGTTAGCGTGACCAAATAAATTCACCCACCACGAGCTAATCCCGTCTAAATAACGCTTACCGTCAAAATCTTCCAGCCACACGCCACTACCGCTTTTGATTGGTACAACCGGCAACGTTTCGTGATCTTTCATTTGCGTACAAGGATGCCAAAGCACTGCGGCATCGCGTTGGATAAAGGCGTGATTATTCATAACACTAAAGGATTAGTAAAAAACAGAAACTTGACGCAACAAGCATTTAACTTAAATCTTAGCGGCTTATTTGCTTACGTTGCGTATAAAAACTGCCATCAAAGGCATAGAGATGATTAGCGATTGCGACAATTTTATTTTCGCTATCGGTTGTGGTGCCTTTATGCAGCACTAATAAATCAGGATAATCAGAATCGCTCACCTGCTTGCTCACGGTTATTTCTCCGGTAAACTCCCAACACGCCGATAACATACTATCCGCCGATTGTGGTGCATCGTCACACACGCCGGCATTATTGCCAGCGGTTTGGATAAACCCTAAATCTTTCCAAGTGTGGGTAGCGAAATTATAACTAATCAGCCCTTTACCTTCTTCACTATAACCTTGACTGGTAAAACCGTTGTCGATTAAAAACACCACCTTATTCGCTGACAAACTTAATATTTGTGCTTGCTGCATATCAGGCACATCACCCCAGCTACCAAAACTACTGAGATTCATTTGTTTGGATAATAATTGCCATTGACCAGCATTTAATTGATACATTAACGTACTAACATTAGCCGAATCGGCATGACTGCTTAACAATGCTTGGCTGTCTGTATCAATGGTTTGCGTTTTAATAAACACCGCATAAAACAGTCCCTTATCGTGTGTTAACAGTTGTCCAAACCACACACTGCTACGCTTATTTTCGCTACTAATAAAATTATCAGCCTTAATTTTAACCCCAAATAACGCCGATAAAACGTCAGCCGTTGTGGGTGGTTTTAAATCAGGCTGCTTAACTGTCTGCACAACATTGACCGGTGCGGCGGGCGGTGTTTTCTGCACATAAATATAATTTGCGGCTATTGCACACAGTGCCACTGTTGCAAACGCGACCATGCCATAGCGTGAATTTTTATTCATGTTGCTCACTTTTCTTTGCAAATAATTAACTTAACACCACACATTTTCACCAAATGCCATGCCGATAAATTATGTAGTGGGGGTGTTTAATTCAAACCAAAACGTACTCCCTTCTCCTAACTGGCTAGTTACGCCCATCTCCCCCCCCATTAATTCGACTAACGATTTAGCAATCACTAAACCAATACCACAGCCTTCGATATTAGAATTTTCCACTCCTAAACGGTTAAAAGACTGAAATAATTGGGCTAATTTTTCTGCATCTAAACCACAACCATTATCTTCAACATGAATTCGCAAACGGTGCGTATGTGGTTCGGTAATATACAACTGCACACTTCCATGTGGACGATTATATTTAATCGCATTAGACAATAAATTAATTAACACCTGTTTTAAGCGCATCACATCCGCATACACATAATCATTTGTGGTTGGATTTAATTCACTAATTAAAGCGATATTTTTACTGCGTGTTAACGGCATAACTAAAGTAAAACATTCTTCTACAATGACATTTAATGCCACTTTTTCCAAATGCAGATGTAATTTTCCTGCTTCAATGGCGGCCAAATCCAGTAATTCATTAATAAGCTGCATTAAATGATTACCCGCCATAATAATATTTTCAACATATTTATGCTGTTTAGTATCCGGCGAAAAAGTTGTTTTACTTTGTAATAATTTTGCAAACCCTAAAATACCATTTAATGGCGAACGCAAATCGTGACTAATCCGGGATAAAAAATTCGATTTTGCCTGATTGGCTTTTTCTGCCAGCGCGGTGTGATATTTTAATTCTTCATTTAATTCGCGCATATTTTCCTGATAATGATCAGAAATACGGCTGATTTTTTCTAAGCGGCGGGCTTGTTTTTCATAATTGGCCAGCAACGTTTCCACAGACAAATCCCCATCGACCCCTGAATGTTCCAATAATAATGTTAATTTGGCTTGGGTAATTTGCTCGCGCCGCCGCGTGACCGCTAACGCATGGCGTAATGGATTATTATTATGCGCCGGGTCATTTAATAAATTTTTTATCCAATCTTCTTGCGTGGTTTTATCATTAAACGTCATTATCTTACGCATCCGTTGCAATTAAAAACGGAAATGAACAATCTTCTTTAAATTCTTGCGCTAAATTCATAACCCGCGCATTATGCGCGTCATAAAACCAGTGAACCTGAATTTTACGCCCTTTAAGATACGCTTCTTCCAATATATCAAAAATATCCATCATTACTTTAACGCTACTGGTGTTTAAATACACTAAACGTAACTCTAAAAGTAAAGGTGTTGTTGTTAAGAGTAAATAATCGTCTATCCAACTCAGTAACACTTCAAAAAACTCGCCTGCATTTTCAGGATAAGAATCACCTTGCATAAAAACTATCCCGCGCTCCGGGTCACATTCAATTTTAGGTGTGGTGGTAGTTCCTGCAATATTGACTGACATCATGGTTTTCACGTCCAAACCCTAAATAACCAATTAATAAATTCAAATATATTAGCATTTTCGATATAAGTCACACTAAAAATTAAACTTAATTTGCATCCGCAACATATTTTTTAAGTTTATCGTTTAGCGATTATGAAAACCTGACCCGATTTTATCTATCGCACACGGTTATTTAACTTGCATGATCACTATCACTTTTATCTTCTTCGCCAATATCAGCAATTTCTTTTAGCCGCGAAATAGCTTTAAAGTTAAGACTGCCTTCTGGATAATGACCTTGCGCATCGACTTGTCCTGCGCATTGTCCAGTGAGTAATTCTAATGTTTCATCCACCGTACTCACCGCATAGACCGCAAACAAACCTTGTTCTACTGCGTCTATTACGTTCTGCGCTAGCATTAAATGTCGAATATTAGACTGCGGAATAATCACCGCTTGCTCACCGGTTAACCCACGCGCTTGACATAATTTAAAAAAACCTTCAATTTTTTCATTTACCCCGCCAATTGCCTGCACTTGTCCATATTGATTAATAGAACCGGTAATCGCAAAACCTTGTTTAATTGGTGTATTTGTTAACGTGGAAATTAAACAACACAATTCTGCTAATGAAGCACTGTCACCATCAATATAGCCATAGGATTGTTCCATCGTAATATTAGCAGAAATAGCAAGTGGAAATTGCTGCGCATAACGTTGTCCTAAATAACCGCTTAAGATTAAAACCCCTTTAGAATGAATAGCTTGTCCTAACTCGGCTTCCCGTTCAATGTCTACAATCCCCCGCGAACCGGAATATACCGTTGTGGTAATACGCGCCGGCGCACCAAAGCTACTGCCGCCGATTTCCAATACCGTTAAGCCATTCACCCGCCCAATCGCTTCGCCGGCAGTATCAATTAAAATAGTGCCTTGCAGCATATCCTCTAAAATCGCTTCGGCAATACGCCCGTTGCGTTGCATCCGCGCCGCTAACGCCTGTTCAATATGCGCGTAATCAATTTGCAGTTGCTGCGGCTGTTGTTGGCATAAAAACGCCGCCTCGCTAATAATTTCTAAACAAGCATTTACATGCGCAGACAGTCGATGCTGATCTTCCGCCAAGCGACAGCTATGCTCTAATAATCTTTCTAATGCCTTGATTGTTAACGGTTTATAGCCACAGTCGCGCGTATGTTGCTGCATTAAGTGGGCAAATTTTTGTAATGTTTCCTCATTACAAACGATATGGTCATCAAAATCTGCCAGCACACGAAACATTTCGTTAAATTCGCTATCAAGGTCTTCTAAAAGATAATAAATATCGCGTGAACCGACTAAAATCACTTTAATATTCAACGGAATGACTTCCGGTTTTAAAGTAATCGTATTAATACCAAACTCAGAATACGGTGTTTCAATTTCAATGCGTCCAGCTTGTAAAGCGCGTTTTAAACCTTCCCAAACAAAAGGATAGGTCAATACTTTTTCTGCGTCTAAAATTAAATAACCGCCATTCGCACGGTGCAAAGAGCCGCTGCATATCCGCCGATAATTCGTTACCAGCGTCCCTTGATCGCTGACATATTCAATGCGCCCAAACAAATTTTGATACGTTGGGTGCGATTCATAAACAACCGGCGCACCGAGTTCTTCTTTATAATCTACCAACACAGTTGGCATATATTTTTCTTTAAGAATCAAACGCTTACTTGCTTGATCATTTGCATCCAATACCCGACTGGGCATAAGATAATCCGTAATCGTACTGGTCAGTTTTTTTTTCACTTCCGCAACAAAAGTAATCACATCATCAATATTTTGATAATTAGCATTTAATTCATTAAATAGCGGCTCAATGGCATGATCAATCGTATCGCTATCTAAAAGCTTAATTTGTTCAACCATATCACGCCGCCATTGCGGTAACTCCAGCAGCATTTCGCTTAAATATTCCTCCAACTCTTCAACATGTTGATGAAATATTTCGCGCTCCGGCGAAGACAATAACGCAAACTGATCTTCATCTAACAGTTTTTCATCACGAATGGGCAAAAAAGTAATATTGTCTTCGTCTTTATATAACGCAACCTCTAAAGAACGGGCTTTTTTATCCACATTATCCACGGCGGCGTGATAAAGCTGATTAAAACGCCGCTCAATAGCGCTCTTTTTTTGTTGATAGGTTGGGCTTTCAAACGCCGCCGGAAAGGTTGCCAACACGTTATCAATTAATTTTTCAATGGCTTTGCTGAAAATATGTGCTTGTCCTGCCGGCAACTCAATCACAACAGGTTCACGCGGATTGTCAAAATTATCCACATAAGCATAAGAAGGCGGCGCAGGCTGCTGTTGTGCATAGAAAGTGACCGTTTGCGTAATCATGGACAACCGTCCCGTGCCTGACTCGCCCATTACAAAAATATTGTAGCCCGGTTTTTTCATGGCAATACCAAATTCTAACGCTGATTGAGCGCGGTTTTGCCCTAAAATGGGGTGTTGTGCTGAACGTATTGACGGAAAGTCAAATGCCGTTAATGTAACATTGCGTTTTAGTGCCGAACCGTTAAGTTTTGTACTGGTCATATATAAAAAAATCAAGCCATAAAAAGGATTCATTCTATCACTATATTGTTGGCTAAATACTGACTTGTGTATCGTCAATGACCTATGTTTTGTAGTTGCGGTCAACAAATTTAAGTGTCAATCTACGAGGGATTATGTTTTGCGGTATGATAAGCGCATTTGTTGTAGATGATTTTGAAAAAAGGCTTTATTCATCTATAGTTAGCATAAATTTTCGGATAAGAAGAGTAGATAATGGCAACAGTTCCTGCAAAAGTTGAGTTACCGTTAAGCGGTTTAATCAAATGTCTTGTCAATGATGGTTTTTTAACCGAGGTCAACGCCAGAAAGCATATTGAAGATGCCGCTCGCGAAAAAATCCCCTTGGTCAGCTATTTAGTGGCAAAAAAAGTTGTAGATAGTCAAACCATTGCCAGCCATGCCTCGTTAGAATTTGGTTTACCGCTATTGGATTTAAATGCGATTGATTTATCAAGCTTGCCCATTTCTTATGTCAGTGAAAAATTGATTGAGCAGCATCATGTATTGCCTATATTTAAACGTGGGAATAAGCTTTTTATTGCCATGTCTGACCCCGCCAACACCACCGCATTAGCGGAAATTAAATTTAATGCTCGCCTAAATACAGAGCCGATTTTAGTCGAGGAAAATAAGCTTAGTAAGGCGATTGAAAAAGTTTTAGAAGCCGCTGATACCACCATGGCGGATTTAGACGATGATTTAATTAATTTAGAAGTCGGCGAAGATGATGGTGAAGATAGCCAGTCTATTACGATTAGTGCGGATGCAGATGAGGCACCGATTGTTAAATACATTAATAAAGTCCTGTTAGATGCGATTAAAAAAGGCGTATCGGACTTACATTTTGAACCCTATGAAAAAATATTTCGGATTCGCTTTCGCGGCGACGGGATGCTGTATGAATATGCCAGACCACCACAAGCTTTAGCCGGACGTTTGGTTTCACGGCTTAAGGTTATGTCGCGCTTGGATATTGCCGAACGCCGTGTTCCTCAGGATGGACGGATAAAACTCAAGCTCTCTAAAAACAAAGCAATTGATTTTCGGGTTAATAGTTGCCCGACGTTGTTTGGTGAAAAAGTCGTTATGCGGATTCTTGACCCAACCAGTGCGCAAGTAGGGATTGAGCGGTTAGGTTTTGAACCTGTACAACAAAAACTGTTTGAAAATGCAATTGAAAGACCTTATGGCATGGTGCTTGTTACCGGTCCGACAGGAAGCGGGAAAACCGTATCCCTTTACACGGGCTTAAATATCATTAACACCATTGACCGTAATATTTCTACCGCTGAAGACCCGGTGGAGATAACCGTTGAAGGAATTAATCAGGTTAACGTTAACCCTAAAGCCGGCTTAACCTTTGCCTCGGCTTTGAAAGCGTTTTTACGCCAAGACCCGGATGTTATTATGATTGGGGAGATTCGGGATTTGGAAACCGCCAGTATTGCGGTGAAAGCGGCACAAACAGGTCATATGGTGTTATCAACTTTACATACTAACGATGCGCCACAAACTATTAACCGTCTGATGCAAATGGGGATTGAGCCGTTTAATATTGTCTCGGCAGTAAACCTAGTGATGGCACAACGTTTAACGCGGCGTTTATGTCCGCATTGCAAAGTAAAAGCAAATTTTCCTGAGGATTATTTGCTGAAATATGGTTTTTCCGTAGAAGAAATTCCTGACTTGGTGATTTATCAACCCAGTGCGGAAGGATGTGACCAATGTACACATGGTTATAAAGGACGGGTTGGGGTTTATCAGGTGATGCCGATGACGGATAAAATCAAAGCGTTAATTTTACGCGGCGGTAACGCAATGGAATTGGCCGCCTTAGCAAGAGAAGAAGGCGTTAATGATTTAAGAACCTCTGGCATGCTGAAAGTGCGCCAAGGCATTACCACTATTGCAGAAGTTGACCGCGTCACTGAGGAATAGCTATGGCGACTAAAGAAAAGCAAGAAAACATTGATTTTATCTGGGAAGGTAAAGATAAAAAAAGTGAACTGACCAAAGGCGATATTAATGCAGTGAGTGAAGCTTCAGCACGCGCTCAATTACGCGCATTGGGGATTCGCGTGGTTAAGATAAAACCTAAGCCTAAGCCATTGTTGGGTAAAGGTGCAAAAAAAATAGAAACCAAGGATATTTCAGTTTTTTCGCGCCAATTGGCGACCATGTTGGAAGCCGGCGTTCCATTAGTACAGTCTTTTGATATTGTCGGAAAAGGACATGATAATCCAAGCATGGCTGATTTAATTATGGGCATTAAAGCCGATATTGAAGGCGGGGATACGCTTGCTGAAGCATTAAAAAAACGTCCGCTGTATTTTAATGATTTGTTTTGTAATTTAGTCGGCGCGGGTGAACAAGCTGGGGTTTTGGAAACCATGTTAGGTAAGGTTGCAACTTACCAAGAAAAATCCGAATCCATGCGCGCAAAAGTGAAAAAAGCGTTAACGTATCCTATCGCAGTTTTAGTAGTGTGTTTTATTGTTTCGGCTATTTTGTTAATCTTTGTAGTACCAGTCTTTGCAGACTTATTTAAAGGCTTTGGTGCAGAATTACCCGGCTTTACACAAATGGTAGTCAATATGTCCGAATGGGCAAAAGAATACTGGTGGATGGTAGTCGGGGTGATCATAGGTGTCGCTAAAACTTGGGGATATATTTACCCACGATCAGCGGAGTTTAGAAAAGCTATTGATCGCATTATGCTCAAAATCCCTATTGTTGGTGAAATTGTGTATAAATCAGCAATTGCACGGTTTGCGCGAACCTTGGCAACCATGTCAACAGCAGGGGTTCCGTTAGTTGAAGCACTAGATTCTGTAGCCGGCGCATGCGGTAATATCGTTTTTTATGATGCGGTAAAACAAATGCAGGTTGATATAGCCTCTGGACAACGATTACAGTTTTCCATGGAACAATCCGGCTTGTATCCGAATATGGTCATTCAAATGGTTGCCATCGGTGAGGAATCAGGTTCGATTGAAAAAATGTTGGAAAAAGTCGCCGATTTTTATGATGAAGAGGTCGATAACTTAGTGGACAATTTAAGCAGTTTAATGGAACCGTTGATTATGGTTGTATTGGGAACCATTGTTGGTGGTTTAGTCGTTGCTATGTATTTACCCATCTTCAAAATGGGTGAAGCGGTTTAACTCACACCCCCAGCCCCTTTTGTTATTTTATTTTTTATGCAAATATCCATGCTTTTTTCCAACTCGTTACCGTGGTTGGTGTGTTTTACCGCTGTAATCGGTTTATTAGTCGGCAGTTTCCTTAACGTTGTTATTTATCGGCTACCGATTATGATGGAACGGGAGTGGCGACAAGAATGTGAAGAATTTTTAGAACTTGACATAAAACGCCCCGCTAACCCAGAACCATTTAATTTAATCGTCCCCTTATCACGTTGCCCACATTGCCAAGCCCCAATCCGCCCGTATCAAAATATTCCCGTATTAAGTTATTTATTGTTGCGAGGGCAATGTGCAAATTGTAAAGGCAAAATCGCGCTGCGCTACCCATTAATTGAAGCCTTTACTGCGCTGTGTTCGGCAGTAGTTGCGTACCATTTTGGCTATACTGCCGCATTAGGTTGGGCTTTATTATTAACTTGGGCGTTAATTGCACTCAGTTTTATTGACATTGATAAACAATTATTACCTGATTCAATAACGTTGCCGTTGCTATGGCTGGGGCTACTTTTAAGTTTATTTGAAGTATTTACCGACAGCCAGCATAGCATTATTGGCGCGGCAAGTGGTTATTTAAGCCTTTGGTTAGTCTATCAACTCTTTAAATTCGCTACGGGTAAAGAAGGCATGGGATACGGCGACTTTAAACTACTAGCGTTGTTTGGTGCTTGGTTAGGTTGGCAATACTTACCCCTCATCGTATTACTCTCATCCTTAGTTGGCGCAGTAATTGGCATTAGCATGGTGTTATTTCTCGGCCAAGACCGGCGCATCCCCATCCCGTTCGGACCTTATCTGGCGGCGGCAGGCTGGCTGGCGTTGTTATGGGGCGATAAACTGATTGCCCAATATTTTACTTTAATTGGGTTATAAGCTATGTTAAAAATTGGCTTAACCGGTGGTATTGGTTGCGGTAAATCAACAGTTGCAGCCTTGTTTCATAATTATGGCATTCCGGTGATTGATGCCGATGTCATTGCACATCAACTCACCCAACCCGGACAACCGGCATTAGCTGACATTGCCCAGGTTTTTGGCAACCACGTCATGAATTCGGATGGTTCATTGCACCGTGGACAAGTGCGCGAATTGATTTTTTCTGATGCCGAAAAAAAACAGCAGCTTGAATCTATCTTACATCCGCTAATTTTTGCGCAAATGCAAACACAAATAGCATTACTTACTGCCCCTTATTGTCTTGTGTGCATTCCATTATTAATTGAAAAACACAAAACCGCGTTTGTAGACCGCGTGTTAGTGGTTGATTGCTCCACATCGCTTCAACTGGAACGGGTAAAAATGCGAGATAACTTAACCACTCTGCAAATTGAGGCTATTATCGCCGCCCAAGCTAGCCGCGCTGAACGATTGCAAGCGGCTGACGACATAATTGATAACTCAAACTCCGCCGTGCAGCTTGCGCAGCAAGTTAAAACATTGCACAATTCCTATCTTAATTTACGTTCACCTTAGGACACTGTTATCTGTGAATACTCTAACTACCTATGAATTTCCGCTAAACGAGCGGATGCGGGTTTTTATGCGCTTAGAGCATCTGTTCATTCAATTAAATCATTTTTTAAACGGCACCTGCGTTTCAGACAAACGGGCAGCCATGTCGATTTTGATTGATGTGTTATCCATTTTCAGCCGTAATAATTTAAAATCGGAATTACTCATCGAAATTGAACGCCTCTCTAGGATTTTAAGTTCGGTTACACAGCATAACACTATCAGTGCTGAAAAATTAGCACAAACCTTAATCAATCTGGATGATACAAAAAAAAACTTATACGCCAGTAGCGGTAAAATCGGTTCTAAACTGATGGCAAGCAATTTATTTCAAAGCGTTTCACAGCGGAGTTCTATCCCCGGCGGTAGCTGTTCTTTTGATTTACCTGCGTTTCATTATTGGTTGTGCCAAGAAGAAACTGCCCAGCAAAAAGAACTAAGCGAATGGGCGGCACCATTTTTAGAAATTCACCATGCGATTGAATTAGTGCTAAATTTAATTCGTGAAAGCGGCAATTCTTCGCAAGAAACTGCTAAAAGCGGTTTTTTCCAATCCAGTTTGCCGGTAGATAATAACGATTCATTACAGCTATTGCGGGTACAAGTTTTGCAGTCAACACCTTGTTACGCAGAAATCAGCGGCGGTCGCCACCGCTTTACAGTGCGTTTTATGATGCCGGCTGTTGAAAGCGACCGTTCTACGCAAACAACTAAAGACATTGATTTTACGTTAACCTGTTGCCAATTGTAATGACTGCTTCTCATCAACCCCGTTACGTCAAATGCCCCACCTGTCAAACTGTTATTCCGTGGCTACCTGAACAACAATTTAGACCATTTTGCAGCGAACGTTGTCGTTTAATTGATTTAGGAGAATGGATAGCCGAAGAAAAAGTTATACACGAAGGGATAGATTTAACGCCTTTAAGCGAAGAAAACTTATGGCAATAAATACAAACCTTGTCCCAAGAGCGGTGTTTAAGCTTTGCCTGCGAACAAAGTTTTAAACAGTGTCTTATTTTTTGCACTTGCAAACTTGGCAAACTGTGTACTTAATTCTGCTCTGGCATGATTGCGTTGCGCGGCTAAATTTTTAATTAATTGTTCCATCGCTACAAAAGTCGCTTCGGCAACCTGATCCCGCCGCATTTCAAGGCTAAATTCAGCTAACGTGTTTTCTTGAACTTGAAAATCTTGAAAATCCCCTAGCACTTGTTGCAAACTTTTTAATGTTTTTAACAAGTTTTTTATTTGTGCTTCTGAATATAAACTTTCAAAAAATTCAATTAGATAACGCAGTTTTTTACAAGTTTTCCGTAAATCGTGCAATAATTCTGCCGGTGAATCTGCGTCGATTTCCGCGCCTTGCTCCATCACTTTTTGATAAGTTTTCCAAATTCTGCGATCGGCTAATGTTTTAATGGATAACACCGGTTGTTTTTGTAATACCGGCGTTTTTGCGTGTTTTAAATAAGCTTCCCAATCAATCATCGCCAGTAAATAACGGGATGAAGAAAGCTCTTGGGCTAATTGTTTTTGTGCAACCTGTTGTTTTTGCGTTAATAATCGCTGTAAAGGCGTTAAATCCGCCTGCATAGCCAGTGGTAAACTGGCTTGATAACGCGGAAAATTCAGACAATACACGTCTAAATCGCGTACTACGCTAGTAATTTGCCCTAACCAAGCAAAATGTTCGCTGTATTTTTGGCTGATGTCATCCGGTAATATGTTTTTAAATTGGCTCAACCCCGTACGCATCCGTCTTACCGCAACCCGAAAATCATGTAAAAATTCACTGTCTGTCGCATGAATCGCACCTTGTTCATTACGTTTCATCGCAATGAGCAAGTGACGATAAATATCACGCACAGCTTTATCGGCTGGTGTTTGTGCTTCTAAAGCTATTTCAAATTTTGATGAATAATCACAAGGTTTACGTCCTTGGGTTTTTAACGTCGCTTGTAACACCGATTGCACCGCAGGTTTTAAATCCAACGTGTCAGTTAAAAACTGGCACAGTTGTGTAACAACTTTGCGATAACCGTTAACCGGTTGAAGAGTGAGGCGATGTTTTAATTCTGTATAGGATTCAATGACTAAATATAGGGTGTGTATTTGCTGCTTATTGACCAGCACCCAACGTGATACTTGTAATTCTAAGGTCGTAATGGGTAATAAGGCACGCATTTCCAATAACGGAATTAATTGTGCTAATACCGGATTGTTTTGCATTTCATCGGCAAACACCGGCACAGAGTCAGTTTCAATATGCGCAATTGCCTTGCCATTAACACGGTTTATTAAACGTAATTGCGAACTGTTTTTAGATTGTCGCCGTTCACAAATTAATTCCGCGCGATAAAGTCGCCAATCAAAACTATCATAAAATGTTTTAAAGGTATAATGTTCGGAAATAAATTGCAGATTATTTTTTTTACCTAATTGGTGAATTAACTTTTCAATGGTTAAATTACCCGGCAATTCAAAACATAAAGGAATAGTGGACATAAGTTTCTTCAGTGAGCATTGAAAAGAAAAATAGCAAAGCGATTGGCAAAACAGTGATTGTCATATTAGCATCATATTGACAGGTTATGATGAAAATTATGTGACAACTACCTTTGACATTTCTTGCATCCTGTTGTTATCAAAACTAAAAAACATCACCTTGAAAAACGCTATTCCTAACAGTATTGCTAATAATCTGCGCTTTTTAATTGTTGAAGTCAGTTCCCAATTAGCACATTTAGAACGTTATTTTTTACACCCTACTTGCAATCATGCGCTATCTGTTACCATGCGCAGTGGTTATACCTTAAATTTAACCCAACGCATCCATTATGATAGCCATCATTTCATTAGCCATCCTAAAGAAAACAAAACCGAACCCCTGATTTTTAAAACCGTAACAACCATCGCCAGCAGTTTAGAGCGTGTGAGTGAATTGTGTTGTGAATGTACTCAGCATATTGCTGCGATGCAGCATAAAAGTTGTCTACAGGGCAGTGAATATACATTGCTACTGGCACAAATCGCTCACGCGCTGGGGTTAATTGAACAAGCGATTTTTGCCCATGATACGCAATTGGCATTAAAAATAAGCCTTGTAGAACAACAACTTAAACAAGCTTGTAATCAACTCATTGCCGATTATACCGCCGCACTTAAAAATAAAGAGTTTATTGAAGATTTAATTTGTGCATTATTTGTTGCCCGTTGTGTTGAACATATCGGTGATGCGCTATTAAACATTAGCGAGGCGGTGATTTCTGGAAGTCTGGGACAAGCGGTTAATATTGACCGTTATCATGCACTCAATGAATTTATTGCGCAACTTAATCAGCCCAACGAACATCCGCAATGGACGGTAAAAACGCTTGCGCATACCCGTTCCGGCAGCACCGTTTCCGCGTTGCGAAAATCCAATAAACCGCAAATTGTGGCAGTGTTTAAAGACGGAACCAAACGCAAATTACAAGAAGAACAACAGCGTGTTGGTATCTGGCATCAAATTTACCCCGGTATTGCACCGCGCATTTTATCTTATAACAGTCGTGGCAATTCAGCGGCATTGTTAATTGAACATTTACAGGGGCAAACGTTTGAAAACTTACTGCTGTATGAATCATTAGCCGTGCAACAGACCGCTTTAACCCAACTTTGCACCACTTTACAATCCATTTGGCAAACCACTAAGCACAAAACACCAGTTTGTGCGCATTTTATGACACAATTAAAACGCCGTTTAACCGATGTATATCGTTTGCATCCGGATTTTAAACAACCGCCTCAACAAGTAGGCAACTTAACATTGTGTTCCTTTAAAACGCTGCTCAAACAGGCGCAACACTACGAAAGGCATTTAAAACCTTGTTTTTCAGTTTACATTCATGGCGATTTTAATAGCGATAATGTGCTTTATGACCCCATTAAACATAAAATCAATTTTATCGACCTGCATCGTTCTGGCTATATGGATTATGTGCAAGATGTTTCAGTATTCATGGTTTCAAATTATCGCTTACAAGTAGTGGAAAAATCTGTCCGACATAACATATTGACCTTAACCCTTGAGTTTTATCGTTTTGCCGCCGCTTTTGCGCAACAAAATGGGGATGACAGTTTTGAACTGCGCCTCGCATTAGGTCTAGCGCGGTCATTTGCCAGTTCCACGCGCTTTATTTTAGATAAAACGTTAGCCACTGCGATGTTTATGCGGGCGCGGTATTTAATCGAACAAGTTTTGTCTATAATGGACAATCAGCAACACACGGCGTATCGTGTCCCCATTCAGGAGATTTTTATTGGCTGAGTTTAAAATTGCTGTGATTGGCACGGCGGGAAAATGGTCTACCGATGCGTTAGCAGCGGCGGTAGCGGAAAAAACTGGACAGTGTTTAGTTGTCGACATGAATCAAGTCGTGTGTGATTTTACTACCGCCAGCTTGTTTTATCAGCAGCATAACCTGTGTGAATTTGATGCGTTAATCGTTAAAAAAATCAGCAGTCGCTATAACGCACAGAGTTTAGACCGTCTTGAATTACTTAAAGTTGCAGAACGTGCGGGTGTACGGGTGTTTAACCGCCCACAAAGTATTGTAAAACTCTTAAATCGCGCCAGTTGTACCGTCACGTTAGCCAATGCTGGTATCGCCATGCCGCCCACGCGCATTACCGAAGATTTTTCTCAAGCGTTAGTGGCGGTTGAAGAATTTGGTTGCGCGGTGTTTAAACCCCTGTATTCGAGTAAAGCGCGCGGGATGTGTGTGATTTCTAAGAAAAAAGGTTTTCATAAAATCAAGCAGGAAATTAATGCCTTTCAAGCTGACAACCCTGTGATGTATATCCAAAAAAAAATCGTATTAGGCGGACAAGATTTAGGGCTGGTGTTTTTAGGTAATACTTATTTAGGCTGTTACGCACGGGTTTCGCGCGCCGGCGCATGGGATACAACCATTAACAGCGGTGGTCATTATGCCAGTTATCAACCAAGTGCTGAAGTGATTGCTTTAGCCGCACAAGCTCAGGCGTTATTTGAACTGGACTTTGCAACGGTTGATGTTGCAGAAACCAGCGCAGGAGCAGTAGTATTTGAAGTGTCTGCATTTGGTGGCTTTAAAGGCGCAAAAGAAGGTATAGGCATTAATGCTCCACAATGCTATGTTGACTATGTGGTAAAAACCTTAACTGCCGAGAGGCTCACTTATGAATAAACAATTACTTATCTTGCGGCATGGCAAATCAGATTGGGACGTAAAAACGGATGATTTTTCCCGTCCGTTAGTAAAACGCGGTAAACGCGGTGCAGAATTATTAGGTATTTGGGCATTACAACAAAACCTAGTTCCAGATTTTATCTTAAGTTCCCCAGCAACTCGCGCATTGGCAACCGCACAACGATTTTGCCACACGCTTGGGATGAGTGAGCGCAGTATTTATACCGATATAGCCATTTATGCCGCCAATGCTGCAACGTTAAAAGCCCTTATTAACGACTGTCCCGCACAGGCACAGCGGGTATTACTTGTTGGGCATAATCCCGGTTTAGAGCATTTATTACAAGACTTGGTACGCGAGCCATTATTAGCTGCTGACGACGGTAAAATTTTACCCACCGCCACCCTTGCACATTTAACAGTCGGCGAGCATTGGTCACAAACCGGCAGCGGCTGCGCACATCTACACAGCTTAACTCGCGCCGCATCATTAGCAGAAAAATTTCCTTATATTGGTCTAAAAGGTGCAGAATTTAGACCACGTCCAGCCTATTATTACCGGCAAGCAGCGGTGATTCCTTACTGTGTCATTGACGATCAGTTCAAATTACTCCTCATCCGCTCGGCACACAAGCAACAATGGTGTTTTCCCCAGCGGATTATTTTTCCCGGTTTAAGCCCACAAGCCACCGCCGCACAGGCAGCATGGGACGAAGCAGGGATTACAGGGGTCATAGCCGATGAAAGCCTTGGATTTGACAGACAACAACAATGGCGCGGGGAATGTCGGATTGAAATTTTTCCTATGGCAGTAAGCGAAATACTCTCTTCTGCACACTGGAAAAAAACACAACAACGACAATGGTTTACCCCCAAACAAGCCATGAATGAAATAAATTCTCCACGTTTAAACGCCATGATTAAACAACTACTGGTACTGCTTAATCATTATCTGGTGGGTAAAAAATAGGCAATTATCTGCTTTATGTTTTATCATTCAATCATTACATAAATTAATCGCACCCGGTCAGTTTTCCAAAAACCGGAGCGTACTTTGTTCGTTTTTCACATCAGCGTTAGAAAATTCAGATGTCCGTAGATATTGACTCGCCAGAAGGTCAGATTATTCGCAAAATGGTTCCTTTTTCAACCATGCCAACCAATGTTTTTAAAGTAATTTGCGACAAAATTACAATAGAAACCGTCCGTTCAGGTGCTTTTTTATTTAAACGGGGCGATACCGACAACGATTTAATTTATTTGCTTAAAGGCGAAGTTTCTTTAGAGGCGGATAAACTAAAAATGGAGGTTATTAAAGCCGGCTCCGAATCGGCACGTTTTGCCCTCGCCCATCAACTTCCACGCAAAATCAACGCTGTAGCAAAAGGCTCTGTGCGATTTTTCCGTTTAAATACGATTTTCATCAGTACCCCCCCTGTAGAAGGGGAAAAACACGCCCCCCCGGTCTCAAAAGAAATTATCCGGCATAACGGTTCGGTTTGGTTAAGCACTTTACTAATGATTCCGATTATTCGCGCTTTACCGCCCATAAATTTGCATAAAATCAATGCCGAATTAGAAGAAGTATTTTATGCCCAAGGCGAAATTGTGATCAATCAAGATGATATAGGCGATTATTATTATTTGATTAAAAGCGGTGAATGTTTAATTTCGCGGAAAAATTCAGCGCAGGCACCGGAGAGCAAAATTGCAAAATTGCAGACTTGGGACACATTTGGGGAAGCGGCATTAATTTCAGACGAACCACGCAGCGAAACAGTAACCGCATTAACGCCGTTGTCCCTACTTCGCGTGAGTAAAGAAAACTTTTTAATGCTAATTAAGGAGCCTTCTCTCAAATTCGTTGATCATCTGGAAATGGAAATGTTATTACTCGAAGATGCGATTTTGCTGGATGTAAGACCACCCGATGAGTATGAAAAGCTACACTTAGCGGGTGCCGTAAACGCGCCGCTTTATACATTACGCACTTATTTAAAAACCTTGGATAAGGAAAAACACATTATTGTTGTGTGTAACGATGAAAAGACCAGCGAATCTGCCGCATTTTTATTGTTGACTTATAATTTTATGGTCAAAATTTTAAAAGGCGGGATGAGTAATGCGCCTACTGAGGTATTATCCAAGGCTGAAAAAGCGACCGCTAATACAACAGTACATGAGGATGTGGTGTTTGATAAAGCTAAGCCGCTAAAAAACACACCGTTGTTTACGCCGGTTATTGAACAAACCATTGCCGAGCCCGCATTTTTAGCTCCCGCAGAATCTGCGGAAATAATAATGCTTGAAAATGAACAGCTTAAAGTTAAGCTAAAAGAATTAAAACAACGTTGTGAGCAACTGGAAAAAGACAATCGCCAATGGGCTGAAAAATATCAGTTGTTGTTTAAACAAACCGAACGTTTAAAAACGATTCTCGATGCGTTAAAAAAATAATCTTTTCTATCTAGCACATAACCACAGCAATATTTGCTGTGGTTTAGAAAACTTTAGGCAATGTCTGTTGCCCAGTCCGCGCAAAAACCAACGGCATTATTTAATTTTAGCTTCTTTATAAATAACATGTTTACGCGCCTTCGGATCAAATTTTTTGATTTCCATTTTTTCAGGCATGGTTTTTTTGTTTTTAGTGGTGGTATAGAAATGACCTGTACCTTCGGTTGACACTAATTTAATTTTATCGCGCATAATAGTTTTTCCTCGTTAAACTTTTTCGCCACGTTTACGCATATCTGCCAATACTGCATCAATGCCTCTTTTATCCACCACGCGCATTCCACTTGCGGTAATTCTTAACCGTACCCAACGGTTTTCGCTTTCTACCCAAAATTTGTGATGTTGCAAATTAGGATTAAAACGTCTTTTCGTTTTATTATTAGCGTGCGAAACATTGTTACCAACAATGGGTCGCTTGCCGGTGACTTGACATATTCTGGACATGGTTACCTCTGTGAGAGCCTTGAATTCAAAAAGTTAGCCTGCCTTTATACCAAATTTTCTTTTTTAGGTAAATAATAAACTGTAAAATAAATTCCTTAACTAACAATTTACTTAAATCTAAACACTTTATTGAGATTTTCTAATGACGCTTAAATTTGGCATGATAATGGATGATATAGATACCATTAATATCCAGAAAGACACAAGCTTTGCCTTATTGCTAGAAGCACAACGCCGAGGCTGGACACTCTATTATATGCAAATCACAGATTTGTTTTTGCGTAACGCCAGAGCATATGCGTGTACTCACGTTATACAGGTGAAACGTGAATTTGGTAAACATTATCAATTTTTAAGCGAACAAATTATTGCGCTGGATGACTTACATGTCATTATGATGCGTAAAGACCCGCCGTTTGATGCACAATATCTTTATGCAACACATTTATTAGAACAAGCTGAACAGCGCGGTTGTTATGTGATTAATAAACCGCAATCGTTACGCGATGCGAATGAAAAACTTTTTACTGCATGGTTTCCACACTGTTGTACTGAAAGTTTAGTGACCTCTGAACCGTTACACATTCGTGAATTTTTATATCAATACAAGGATATTATTTTAAAACCACTTGATGGAATGGGCGGTGCGTCTATTTTCAGAGTGCAAGGAGAAGACCCTAATTTAAGCGTGATTTTAGAAACCATGACAGATCATGGGCAACGGTATGTCATGGCGCAAAATTATTTACCCGCCATTAAAGACGGCGATAAGCGCATTTTAGTTATTAATGGCGAAGCAGTACCTTACGCTTTAGCGCGAATTCCGGCACACGGTGAAAGTCGTGGTAATTTAGCTGCCGGAGGCAGTGGTCGTGGGCAACCGTTAACAGAACGTGATGAATGGATTGTTGCGCAAGTTGCTCCCACGTTAAAAGCTAAAGGGCTTGTATTTGTCGGTTTAGATGTTATTGGTGATTATTTAACCGAAATTAATGTGACCAGTCCTACTTGCGTACAAGAGTTAGATAAACAATTCGGGTTAAATATTTGTGGACAGTTGATGGATCATATTCTTGAAAAACTAGGCTAACATGGGTGTGTACTTTTCTAAACCGGCGTTTCAAGCCAATGCACAGCTACGTTTAGCCGCTGATGACGCGCTATTGTTTGCACTTTTTATCGCTTCGGTGATTCATATTGTGTTATTAATGGGGGTTAGTTTTGTTGCACCGAAAGCTAACAAAACCAGTAAAGCCATTGAAGTAACACTGGTAAACTCGCCGAGTAAAAACGCGCCTGAAAATGCAAAATATTTAGCGCAAGCTAATCAGATTGGTACAGGTTTAGAAAAACAACAGCCGCTACCTATGGAGCGTAAGTCAGCCAGTAGTGGCGATTATTGGCGTAAACAACCTCCGAGGCAATCAGCCGCCAGCGCACAACCTTTTATTGCGCACCGGTTAATTACCCAAAAACACCGCGACGACCAAAGATTAAGCGGACAAAAAACCGATGAACCGCAAGATGAACAAGATACCCAATCACAACCTGAACTATCAGTGGAAGAAATTGACCGTCAAATTGCACAATTAGGGGCAAAAATTCAGGTATTACAAGAAAGCTCCGATAAAACAACCATCAAATCCATTAATTCGATTAGTGCGCATAAATTTATTGCTGCAAATTACATTAAAAATTGGGACAGAAAAGTTGAACGCATCGGTAATCTCAATTATCCTGAAATTAATGGTTCCAGCGAGTTTTCCGGTTCTTTGATTATGGATGTGGGCATTAATAGTGATGGGCAGATTTATGATATTAAAATCGTTAAATCGTCAGGGATTGCCGAATTAGATGAAGCCGCAAAACGCATTGTAAAAATGAGTGCGCCGTTTGCCGAATTGCCGGAAGAATTAACCGAAGAATTGGATGTATTGAGCATTCGCAGAGTGTGGAGTTTTTCCGAAGAGGGTAATTTTACCTCGCATTAATTTTATATTTAAACCACCTTTTTAAATTCAGAAACTATGATTGCCAGCAGTTATTTAAACAACCAATTTCTTATCGCCATGCCTAGTCTGACCGATAAAGATTTTTCGCATACGGTAACGTATTTATGTCAGCACAGTGACGATGGCGCAATCGGGATTATTATTAATCGCCCTACACAAATGAAACTGGGGGATATTTTTGCACAAATGGAAATTGATGCCACGTCGTTAGCTACGCTCAACAGCCCTGTTTATATGGGAGGGCCTGTACAACCTGAGCGGGGGTTTGTGATTCACAATACCAGCGATAAACGTTGGGATTCTTCGATTAGTATTTCTGATACCGTATCGCTAACCAGCTCACGCGATATTTTAGAAGCAATCGCCAAAGGCATAGGTCCGCAAAACTATTTAATTGCATTAGGTTATGCCGGTTGGAGCGCAGGGCAGTTAGAAAAAGAAATTATGAACAATGTATGGTTACACACGCCGTATGCAGAAACAATTTTATACGATACACCGGTCAGCGAACGTTGGAATGCGGCGGCTAATTTAATCGGAATTAATATTAATCTATTAACGACAACGGCAGGTCATGGTTAAATCTGACCCTTTAGCGACAAAATTAGCCAGCGATACCTATCTAGGGTTTGATTTTGGCAATAAAAAAATAGGTGTCGCGGTTGGTCAAATGACAACGAAAACCGCCAGTCCATTGCAAACAATTCGCTCAATCAATCAACTCCCTGATTGGACAATGCTCAGTCAGTTAATCAGCCAGTGGCGACCAATGGCATTAATCGTGGGTATTTCTATTCAACACGATGGCTCAGACAATCCAATTACGCCCAAAATGCGTAAATTCTGTCGCCAACTGGAAGGGCGTTATGGTTTACCGGTGTATCCAGTGGACGAAACGTTATCGACTTTTGAAGCGAAACAATTATTATTTGATGAGCTTCATTTGCGTGCCGATAAGCTGTGGCAAGTACAAGACCAATTAGCCGCACAACTGATTTTACAAAGCTGGCTGAATACACAACGCGAGTGACCTTAATGTAAGAACAGCAATTTTTTCCCTAATCGCTTGCGTTCAAATTTTCAACCCTTATATTTAACAGCGTTACCCTCACCGTATAACGCCCTTTTATATTTAAACTCTTAACAAAACTTAGTGGAGAAATTATGTTTCTTAAATACAAAGCTTATGCGTGTGTCGCCGCTCTGTTACTCAGTTTTCCGTTGTCAGCGGCTCTACCCGCTAACGATGCCAGCGGTACACCGTTGCCTTCACTGGCTCCTATGTTAAAAAAAGTCAACTCAGCCGTTGTTAACATTTCTACTTTTACCACACAGGATGTTTACAACCCTTTGTTAAATGACCCTTTTTTTAGACAGTTTTTTCAAATTCCCAATCAAGCACAACCCCAACAACGCACACAGCGGCGACAACAAAGCGCAGGTTCAGGCGTGATTGTCGATAAAGAAAAAGGCATTATCGTTACCAATTATCATGTGGTTAAAGAATCGGACGAAGTGCATGTTGCCCTGATTGATGGGCGTGATTTTCCTGCCAAAGTGATTGGAGCTGACCCTGAATTAGACATTGCTATTTTAGACATTAATGCCAGCGGTTTAAATCAAGTTGATTTAGCTGATTCTAGTCAATTAGAAGTTGGCGATTTTGTGGTCGCAATTGGTAATCCCTTCGGCTTAGGGCAAACTGTTACCACTGGTATTGTCAGTGCATTAGGGCGCACTGGCTTAGGCATTGAAGGTTATGAAAATTTTATTCAAACCGATGCCTCGATTAATCCGGGAAATTCCGGCGGTGCGTTAGTAAACGTAAATGGCAAGTTAATTGGCATTAATACTGCGATTATTGGCCCTAGTGGCGGCAATGTCGGTATCGGTTTTGCAATCCCCATTAATATGGTCAAATCCAGTATGAAGCAAATTCTGGAACACGGTGAAGTAAAACGTGGACAAATTGGCGTTAATATTCAAGAAGTTAACCCTAGTTTAAAAGAAGCGTTTAACTTAAAAAATGGTCAACAAGGTGCGTTAGTCACCGGTGTTGCGGAAAATTCTTCCGCCAAAAGAGCCGGTATTAAAGCAGGGGATTTAATTGTCAGTGTTGATGATGTACCCACTACTTCAGTAGGACAATTGCGCAGTCAAATCGGCGTTAAAGCCGTTGGTGATGATATTAAAATCGGTGTCATTCGTGACGGGCAAGCGAAAACTTTTTCAGTGGTAGTCGAAAAAACTCGCCAAGCCTCCCGAAGCGCAAATGCACGGCAACATAAATTTTTAGAAGGGGCGCAATTTGAAAACAGCCGTGATGGCAAAGGCGTAGTCGTTACACAACTGTCGCCTAATTCTGCCGCTGCGTATAATGGTTTACGCCCCGGTGATATTATTATTGCCGCGAATAAAGTACAAGTTAATGATTTAGATGATTTTACCGAGGCTCTTAAACGTACTAGCCGTGAAGTTTTATTACATATTAATCGCGGCGGGGCATTATTTTACTTAGCGATTCGTTAAACATTGTGCCTGTTCCTTCCATTTAAGTTAAGCTATATATCCGCTTTACGCTCAATACACGCTGTTTGCATGTTCTGCTCACAGCGTGACATCACAAAAATTATCCGTCGCTCAAGATAAGCTCTTTTTTATTTTCATCTCAGGTTATTATAATAAGACGAAATTATAATACCGCATTTTCTTTTGTTATGACTGATACCGCTAACCGCAGACAAAGTGCGGACATTTTAATTGTTGATGACACGCTGGCCAATTTACAACTGTTGGCAAATATCCTAAAAGACGAAGGTTATAAAGTCCGCCCTGCTTTAAACGGCAAATTAGCGTTACAAGCGGTTGCCCAAAAGAAACCTAATTTAATTCTGTTAGACATAAAAATGCCTGACACCGATGGTTATGCGGTCTGTCAAGCATTAAAAGACAACCCTAATACGCAAGATATTCCCGTTATTTTTATCAGCGCGCTAAGTGATGCCAATGATAAAGTGCGGGCATTTGCCGCCGGCGGTGTCGATTATCTGACCAAACCGTTTCAAATCGAAGAAGTCAAAGCGCGGGTTGCCACGCATTTACAACTAAAAGATTATCAGGACAATTTAGCGCAAAAAGTCGCAGCCGGTTTAGAGGAAATTCGTTCTTTAAATGCAGAAATTACCGCCACACAACGCGATGTGATTATTATGTTAGGTTCGGTATGTGAAGGACATTCCGCAGAAACCGCACTGCATGTTAAACGAGTCGCCGCCTATGCTTATTTTTTAGCCCAATGCTGTAACCTTGCCCCAGAACAAGCAGAATTAATCAAAGAAGCCGCCCCGATGCACGATATTGGTAAAATTGCCATCCCGGATTCAATTTTGGAAAAAAAAGGCCCATTGACTGCCGATGAATGGATGGTGATGAAAACCCACTCTTTTCTAGGCTATAAAATGCTGTGTTATTCTGAACGCCCGTTATTTAAAATGGCGGCCACCATCGCCTTAGAACACCACGAAAAATACGATGGTTCAGGGTATCCTAAGGGCTTAAAAGGGCAAAACATTCATATTGCCGGACGTATTACCGCTATTGCTGATGTTTTTGATGCGTTAGACAGTGTGCGCTGTTATAAAGATGGTTGGGATTTAGAAGCAATTTTAACTTTATTTAAACAACAACGCGGATACCATTTTGACCCGGATATTATTGACTGTTTCTTTGCGCATTTAGACACATTTTTACAAGTCCGCGCCCAATTTTCATCTGCCGTATCAACATCCGATTCATCCTCTGTGTCTTAAAAAAACATTTATCATGCCAACCGTAACTATTTCCATGAATGGGCATGTTTTTCACAATCAATCTACCGAACCACAATCGGTTTTAGACCTGCTCAATAAAGCGTGTATTAAAATCAGCACTGCCTGTACTGGACATGGCTATTGCGGTTTATGCCGTATTCAACTGCTTTTAGGCCAAGCAACTGAACTGACCGCAATTGAACGGCATAAATTATCCAGTGCGCAAATTGCGCAAGGTATACGCTTAGCCTGTCAAATTCAGCCGTTATCCGATATAAAAATTAACATTGAACATTCACGCAATACTCTCGCTTGGAAGGTATTGTTTCATATAGATAAAACTACTTTAACGGCTAAAGATGATTACGGTATTGCCTTTGATTTAGGCACAACGCAATTGCGCGTTTCGTTGTGGAATATCACGCAACACCGGCGTGTTGTGGCGTGGTTAGCATTTAACCCGCAATATTGCTTTGGTGCCGATATTTTAAGCCGCTTGAGCATTGCGCAAGACTCGCCCGCCCAAGCGTGCCAAATGCGGTTTTTGATTCAACAAGCATTGAAAAAACTTATTGCGGTCATCGTTAAACTTCCCCTCTCGCTACACCAGTTAAAAACGCTACAAATTGTTGGCAATACCCCTATGTTAGCGATTATTGCCGAAAAAAATTATCTACAATTATTTGACCCTCAGTATGGCGCAGAACCAGTAGACTGCCAAATTGATGCAACAACACAATGGCAACAGCAATTAGGTTTATCTTGTGTAACACAAATTGCTACTGTGCCTGCCATAGCCGGTTTTATCGGCTCGGACTTGTTTGCCGCAGTCATCAGCAGTGGTCTAACCAATCATACCGACTGTCGCTTATTAATTGATTTTGGTACGAATTCAGAAATGGCGTTATGGGATGGACAAACTTTATGGGTTAGTTCTGTTCCCGGCGGACCTGCTTTTGAAGGCAGCGGTATTAGTTGTGGAATGCCCGCCGGCAAAGGCGCAATTTATCAACTCATTCGCCGCAATGACTACGCTTGGGATTATCAAGTAATAGGTCAAGGTCCGGCTTTAGGTTTATGTGGTTCAGCGTTAATTGATGCAATTGCGCATTTACTTACTGGCAAGCAATTAAAACGCAATGGACGTTTTAGTGATCCGGCAGTTCAAGAAATTAGCTTACCTGTAAAAAACACCGCCAGCCTCGCGCTAACAAAACAAGATATTGATATATTTCAACGCGCAAAAGCCGCTACCGCCGCAGCAATTGTGCAAGTATTTGCTCACGCAGGTATCAAATTGGATAAATTAGCGCAACTTTATGTATGCGGGGCTTTTGGACGTTTTTTAACCATTAAAAACGCCCAAACAATTGGTCTGTTACCGATACTGGCAGAAGAAAAAGTGCAATTACTTGAACATGCTGCTTTACAAGGCTGTGAATTATTGCTCTCAACACCGGATAATGCACACATTCAGACATTAAGAGCGCGCATTAAAATGGTAAATATGGCTTACGCGCGCGATTTTGATGAGTGTTTTGTACAAAATCTATATTTACAACCAATTGAATTTTAACCGCTTATTTCGCCTCAAAAGAGACCGCTACTTTGCGGGTTTTCGCACTTGCACAATTAGCGCAACCGCTCATGCGATAATCAGTGGAAACAATATATACACCCGCTACCGGCAATGCGCTAATCACACCGTCCGGAACGCAATAATCATTGCCGTCACAGCCCAAAACTTCGCCATTAGGTGCGGTAACTGACCAAGTATAAACATCATCACCGCCGACTTTTAACGCCTGTCCTTGCCCTAGCGAAAGCTTAAATTTCTTATTACCATCCTTAATCACACCCTTCCAGACACTACTGACCGCTCCTTTGGCAAAATGAATTTCGGTTATAGCTTCTGCATTTGCCGCACCTGAAAGCAACAGCAAGACAGCTGACAAAAAAATGCTTAGTTGTTTCATACACCCTCCGTTATTGATAAAGTCCAACAAAAAATATCGCGCTACAACCACTAAAACTTATTTTCACTTAAGCAAACACACTTTCCACATTTTGCGCTACTTCGGTGGCTGCCAATTCCAATCCATATTTATAACACTTGCTCGCTTTGTCTTTATCATCTAAATCAAAAAACAAATCCCCCAGCATTTGATACGCGGCAACTGATGGCTCTTTATCAATGCTGCGTGACAAGTATTTCATCGCTTTTTCGGTATTTTTACAGCGCATACTGATTTTTCCCAATACCCGTAGCAACACGGCATTATCCGGATACGAAGGCAACCAACGCTCCGCAAGCAACAGTTGATTTGCCGCATCAGTGGTTTCAATACTGGCAAACACCACCAGCAATGTTTCATCCCAATGTTCGGAAAGCTTTTTCACAATCAGCGGCTCAACTATCTCACCGGCACCGGCATTAATCATCGCCGCAAAATAAATGGTAAAAATATCCGCTAAATTTTGAATGTGTAGCGGAATGCTTTCCCAAAGTGCTTTCAGTTCCGCACTGTCTTTTTTACTCGCCACCTGTTTAAGTAAACGACTATAGGTTTGCGTTTCTAATAACTTAACCTCCGCTTCCATTAACACTTTGTTTTTATGCAACGAAGGAATTAAATTTAACAACCCTTGCCAATCGCCAACATGTTGATAAGCTTGATGTAATAGTCTTAACACAGTGCCATGTGTCGGTGCAATAGCATTTAATTTGGTTAAGGTTTCCACCGCCTGCGCAAATTGTTTTTCCGATAAATGCAACTCTGCTTTAGTTAACTCGACGGCAATATCCGCACCATTGCTTTGATCAGCGGCTTTTTTCAAATACTCATCGCGCTTATCCAATGCACCGCGTGACTGTGCGGCGCGTGCTGCGGTTAAGTAATGTAGCAAGGGTGCGCCGCTATTTGAGGCATGTTTTATCAAGGTTCGTTCTGCGCTTTCCCAATTACCGGCAGCAGAATCTACTAACCCGGAAATTAATGCTTCTTGCGAACGATTAAAATTAACCGTTTTTCTGCCAGCTTTCATTTTTCCGGGTAAGCGCAAAGTCCAGCCTATCCATCTAAAAAACACATAAAACACGAAAAAAACCAGCACTTCAATGACCGCAAACACCACCATAGTCATTTCCGCTGACCAACCGCCAAACCCCAGCAATACATAACCGGGGTCATTATTTGTCGATAGCCAATAATGCAACAAAAACGCAGCCACCAATGCAACAGCTAGCGAACCGAGAAAATAATTTATATTTTTCATAATGCGTCTCTAGTTAATGCACAATAATCGGTTGAGTAACCTTCACAGGCTTGGTTTTCACCGCAGACTTTTCAGCCTTGCTCGCGCTTTTCTCCTGTTTTTTGTCAGCGTCTACAGTATCACTGGCTTTTTCTTCAGCCGTTTTTTTAGACGCGCTGCTGGTTACTGTTGAAGCGGTTTTTTTTGCTTCTGCTGCCGTAGCATCATTTTTATCGTTAACGGGCGCATTATCAGAACTATTTGATTGGGTTGATTTTTTCGTCTCCATCGACAGAGCCGGAATAGCCGTATCCTCTGTTTTAGGCTTTTCGACTTTCGTTTCGGCTGCTTTACCCGTTGACTGTGTATCTAGCACAACCGCGGGCTTCTCTGTGGCGACCGGCTTAGCTTCCGCAGGTTTAGTGTCTATTGGTTTGGATTCTAGCATCGGTTTTTCAGCTTTATTCTCAGCCTCATTCACCACAGGCAAAGCTTTATCCGCTTCAATGCGCAACTTAGTGATATCACGCAGCATTTTTAATGACAAACTAATATCCGGCATTTGCGCATTCAGTTTTATCTCATCCAATTTATGCAATTGGGCAATAAAATCTTGCGTTTGCGTGTTTTTATTAAAATGCTTATCGAGCCAAGTCAGTGTGTCATTTAAGCTGGCTTGATACAAAGTCTGGTTTTTTTGCACCAAAGCAACTTTGACCATTTCTAATTTTAAACTTAACTGTTGTCGAATAAACTGCGCTTGCTCAGCGGTTAAAATAGCTTTAATCGGCTGTTCGGTGTGGCGAATAGTGACATAACCATCAATTTGTTTTAACGCCATATTCAACAAGTCAGATGAGGTCGGTGAAGGAACGCTATGTTTATCATGCTCCGACTGTTTGGCAACCGGCTTGCCTTCATAGGGTAAAAACAAGGTTAATTGCTCAACGCGACTGCTTAAACTTTGTAACGTTGAATACATGCCGACAAAATCAATCACCGGAATTGCGCGTAACGAAGCTAATTCTTTGGCGATTTGCTCGCGCACTTTAAACGCACCGGCATCGCCGCTTTCACGCAGGCGTTGGTCTGCCGCTTCTAACGCCTCTCGGGTGGTTTCAATATCACCGATTAAATGCAGCCTTTGCCCTGCAACACTAAGCAAATATTCCGCATCCGCTATCAACCAATCGCCGCGTGTTTTACCTAACTGCCGTTGAACCTGCGTAATCGTAGTGGAAAGTTCTTTGCGCGTTGCGGCCAGTTTTTCATCCTGCAACTTACTTACCGCATCTAATTGTCCGCTAAAACGTTCGTTGGTATTTGAAATAGTTGCAGTAGCGTTGCTTAGTTGTGATTGCATTGCCGCCAGTTGTGATTGAAAGCCACTGATTTGTTTAGCATTTTCAATATTACGCTGATCTTCTTTATTGATATTATCGCCTTGAGAGCGTAATTGTTGTAACAAATAAAAACCTGCCCCCGCAACCAGCACAACCACTAACAGCGCAATGATACCAATCCACAAACCACTGCGCGATGGTGCAGGCTGTTCGAGCGGCACTTTCATTGTTTGTTGTTTTTCAGTTAGTTCTTCGACCACTGTCTTCCCCGTTTATTAACATTATCATTGTGTTAAGAATTGCCATATCATCAGGACTGCTGCTGACAACAATGGTTTTAAATCCGCTAGCTTGCGCGATAGGTTTAATGCGTTCACTCATCACCACTAAAGGAATGTCGACTAATAACGCTTTATGTGTCTTGAGCATAATCACTAAATTCTCTAAAGCCTCAGCGCTGGTGATGGTAATCATATCAATTTGCTGTTTAGCCAATAACGCCAAAACCATGGCTGTTTTTTCGTCTATAACCGGAATTTTGCGCTGATACACTTCTAAATAATCAACAACTGCGCCGCGTGCTTGCAACGTCTGCGCTAAAGTTTCCCGCCCGCCGACTCCGCGTACAATTAAAATCCGTTGTTTTTGTACCTGTTGCAACGCCCCTGTCGCTAACAAAGCTTCGCTATTAAAACCACTGTGCGGAACTAAATCCACCTGTACCCCTAAGTTTTGTAGGGCATACGCAGTTGCTTTACCAACCGCGGCAATTTTTACTCCTTCAAACACGGGTATTTTCCCATTATTTGTAGCAACTGCAAAATTTACCGCATTCGCACTAATAAAAATAAGCCACTGATAAGCTTTGAGATTTTGCAAACAACTGTTTGAGCGAGCAGGATTATGAATAGGACAAATTTCTATCGTTGGTAAACTTATAGCCTGTCCACCTTGTTGTGTAATTAATTTTAGTAACGCAGTGCTTTGTTGTTGTGGACGAGTAACAAGAATACGTTTACCGCTTAAAGCCAATTGCGCTGATGCCATGTTTTACCTTGTCGTTCTTTATAAATTGTCTTAACTGATGCTGTAAACTAAATTTAAACAATTGATTTTTAAAATTATTTTCGCTATTGCGTGTTGCGCTTATACAAACTTAACTACACTAAAAAAGTCGCTTTATCCAATACAATGGTTGCCGGCATCTGTGAGTTTTGCCTTTAATTTAAAAGCAAATTTTTTATCTCCCCCAAGCTTTGAATATGGTATCTTTCTGAAGGAATTAAATAGCAAATTCGGATAAATTTATACGCACTTAAATTCATTGTCTGATGAAAACTATATCATTTAAGTTATGGTTAAAGTGTTGTACTTATCGCTATATAACAGGAAAAAAAATTTATGATTTGGAATGCCCTCTTACTGGCATTACGCGAAATTCGGCGTAATCTGCTACGTTCTTTTTTAACCATTTTAGGTATTGTTATTGGGATTGCCGCGGTGATTATTATGGTCACAGTTGGAAACGGTGTCACCTTAAAAGTCTCTAATCAAATTGCTAGCCTCGGTAGTAACTTACTCATGGTGCGCTCTGGCGGGCGCGGCATTACCGGTGCAAAAGCGTTTTCCCGCGATGACGTTAAAGCCATTAGCCAAGAAATTCGGCATTTAAAAGCGGTTGCACCTGTTGCTTCAAAAAGCACAACCGTGATTTTCGGGAATCGCAACTGGGGCAGTACGGTCACCGGTGTCACCAACACTTATTTTTCAGCCGGCAATTGGGTGATAGAGCAAGGGCGGACATTTAGTGATAGCGAATTGCGCAACGGCACGATGAGTTGCGTCATTGGGCACACGATTTGGAAGGAATTATATGAAGGTCAACGCATTACCGATAGCAAAATTCGCCTGCAAAAACTGTCTTGTGATGTCGTTGGCTTATTGGCTGCAAAGGGGCAATCAGCACAAGGACGCGACCAAGATGACGTGGTGTTACTGCCGTTACGCGCTCTGCAACGCCGAATTGCCGGCAATCAAGATATTGGCACAATTTTAATTTCCGTTGAAGAAGGGCGTTCAACCGAAAAAGCCCAACGCCAAGTCGAAATGTTATTGCGCGAACGGCGACATTTATCCGCCAATGAAGAAAATGATTTTTTTATTTTAGACACAAAACAAATCGCCGAAACCCTCACCGGAACCACACAAATTTTAACCTCCTTACTCGGTGCAGTAGCAGGCGTAAGTTTGTTAGTCGGCGGTATTGGCATTATGAATATTATGTTGGTGTCGGTCACAGAACGCACTCGTGAAATTGGCACACGTTTAGCGATTGGCGCATTGGAAAGCGAAGTATTATTACAGTTTTTAGTTGAGGCAGTGGTGTTATCAACATTAGGCGGCCTGATTGGAATTGTGTTGGCCTTGGTGGCATCAGTATTAATCGCCGATTCTATGGACGTACCATTTATCTTAGATGTGAATATTATTTTTATCGCATCATTATTTTCCGCAGGCGTTGGGATTGTATTTGGCTATTTTCCTGCGCGTAACGCAGCACGTTTAAACCCGATTGAAGCATTGCGCCATGAATAATAAGTCCGTTAAATTTTAACCATCGCCAAAATTAAATCTGCACTCGGCCAGGACACAAAATCATAAACTGATTAACCGCGTTTTTCCAATTCCTAATTGGCACAATTTTGTTGTTTGGCATTTTGAGCGATTAACAAATCGGGAATCCCTATACCGTTAATTCCTGAAGTTAAACATTTCGCTTACTATTAGATAATTTCTGCCCAGTCAATTTTCAGCAAGAATAATATCGTTAACCACGATTTGATTTGCTCCAAGTAAATTATCTAATTTTTCTGAGTTTTCACCGCTTTTAAAGTAATCAATCCAAATTGAGTTATCAACTAAAATTTGCATTGCGATTTCTTAAGGTGTCGAGGTCTATATTTAGATTAACAGTGCCTTTAAATTCTTTTAATTCAGCAACTTTGTTTTTTTAATCAGTTCTTGCAATACCAATATAAATAATCAGTTGCGTTTAATTTTTAACTTCAGTAATTAACATAGCTTCTTCAATAAGTTCGTCAGGTAATTCAAGGGTGGTTATCATGGCGTTTTCTCTTTAGGTTAAGAAAGATTAAATCAATTGGATTTCAGGTAAAAACTTAAAATCTTTTTTATTGTAAGTGAATAACGGTATTTGATAATATATAGCCGTTGCGCCAATCACCGCATCAGGCAACACTAAATTATGCGATAAACAATAATCACCGACATAGTGCGTTGCTTGATTAAAAATAGCTTGTTGCAAATTTAATAGACGAAAAGACAATAGTTTTTTCTTAATGACTTGCAATTCCTGTTTATTTCTTGCGCCTTGCAAAATTTCCATTTCAATAATCGAATTGATAAACAGAATTGCACCGTTATTTAAAAAATCATTCAGCGTTGAATTACGTTCGTTAATATAATCAATCAGTACGCAAGTATCACAGAGTATATAGTCAGGCATGATGTCTTTGCCACGCTTGTTTTCTTAATTGTTTGCCATAGTCTGCGGCATTTTCAATGTCGGTTAATGCTGTGCCATCGCTGATTTCGTTGTCGGGATAATGAATGGGACGCGAAAAGTTGAGTGGATTGGGTTTGTTTTGGGGTTTGTGGGGAAATTGTTGTAATAAGCGAAAGACTAAATCTAAATAGCTGTCGTCTAATTGGTCTATTTCGTGTTTTAAATCTTCTTTGGTTAGCATGGCGTTTTCTCTTTAGGTTAAGAAAGATAGGTTTTTAAGGCGGTAATGTTAGGTTATGCTTATTTCATTATATAAGCTAACCTAAAAACTATATTGATTAATTATTGTTTTAATTTCTTCTATTGTAAAAGGTGGATTTTTACTATGAATCATTGCGTGACAATTAGGGCAAACAGGAATTAAATCTGTTTTTGGATTTAGCTGGTATTCTGCTTTAATTTCAGAAATCGGCCTGATGTGGTGAATATGAATAAAATCTTTTCCAATATCACCGTATTTGTTATAAAAATTAAATCCGCAGCATACACAATTAACACCATGAAATTTTTTGCATTTGCTTCGTGCTTTTGAATTTCTTTCATAAACATTAATAGTTATGGTTTTTTGCGCCCCTTCAAGCAAATATGCGGGTAATTCCTCGGTAATTTCATCTGGAAAAATTTCTTCTGATCTTTGAACTTCGTTTACATAGAAAGCATCGAGAGCATAATCAGGATTAGGCAATGATCTATTTAGCATATTTGATAAATACCCAATTGCACCAACGGAATGAGCATTTTTACTTTGCGGCCAAAGCGTTGTATGCGTTATCGCATATTCAATAAAACGCGAATTACTTTCATCCAATAACGGCAACCATTTTTCACAGTCACTCAATATATAAATACGAATTGATCCTGGTACTTTTTTT
>JACCEE010841332.1_pt1 | contig 37851 bp, 37 predicted proteins | sample 7449931 | NCBI WGS metagenome assembly JACCEE01 (sample SAMN15323457, study PRJNA562643) | freshwater metagenome | isolation source: river surface water | place: USA:Blue River Watershed | collected 2017-08-19 | reverse complement strand
AGGCGTGGGGCCAAAATGAGCAAACACTGAAGCGATTAAGTGACCGTTGCAAGCCGAGTTGCCCGACGATCACTGGTGAATTGGTCCAACGTCTGGAAGCGTCAAGACGATTCGGCCAAGGTATCGGATACAGTGGGCAACGATTGCTCGCGAGCTTTGATATGCAATTGCACGATGTGAAGGCCGGGGCAAAGCCAGATGCTCTTGAGGTTTGGAAGCAACTACAAGCTGAGACACTTCTGGGCTATGTTGAGGGAACCATGTTCCCCTCTGCATTCGGGCATCTTGCGGGAGGTTATGCCGTTGGTTACTACGGTTATCTTTGGGCTGAAGTGATTGCATCCGATATGCGTTCTGCATTCCGAAATAACTTGATGGACACGGCAGTTAGCAGCCGCTATCGAGATACGATACTGAGTCGAGGTAGTGAGCGTAGAGCACAAGACATGGTTAGCGATTTCTTAGGTCGGGCGCCAAGCACGGCTGCGTTTTTTAGCGAATTGAACGGGAAATAGTCCCATTGGGTAAATAGTCCCTGTGGGTTCGCTTGCACATTTAAGCGTCACGATCACGCAAGCACGAAGTGATAAGCACCTCAAACGTCGTTCAACAGCCTGGTTTGTCGCATTGCAACAAATTAATGCAAATAGTAGACAGCACAAGTTGCAATAAATGGTGCGTTGCAACATAATCCCTGATCACGACGTATTGGTTTAGCTGTTGATTCATTCGTACCAATCCACCAGCTCGCATGCATTCGTAAGGGAAACACACCATCATGAAACAGCCTATTGACACCAAAGGATTGCAGTCCATCGTGGACGGACAACTGGCACTGGGACTCAAAGCGGTCGAGGCGGTCGAACAGTTGGGTGCCCTTCAGTTGAATACGACCAAGGCTTTGCTTGAGCAATCAGTCAAACAGCACCAAGCACTGCTAGGCGTCAAAACCCCCCAAGACTTAGGCGCCATCGCCAACGATGCCTCGAAACCTCTCGCTCAGATCACGCAAAACTACCTGACCGAAGCTACAGCACTTGCACTGGATACCTCAAGGGCGGTTGCACTCACGACCGAGGCGCAAGTCCAAGAGGGCTATCGCGCTGTCTCCACCTGGCTTGATGAGGCTGCGAAAGCGGCCCCAGCAGGATCCGAGTCATTTTTTAAAGCAGCCAGAGAAATGATTGCCGTAAGCGAAAAGGCATGGGGCCAATTCATACGTCAGACTGAGTCGATGAATGAGCAGGCTGAGCTTTACGTTGTTTCGCCAGCGAACGCCCCCAAGGGCAAGTCAAAGCGTTCGACCTAATAGCTTCGCCCAAGCGTCTCGCTCAAACGCTCGACCGACATCGAGGAAGGTAGCGCCAAGTCACCAGTGCGATCACACTTAAAACCACCTGAACCCCTAGCATCGGCAGCGCTGTTCCGTCGTATATAAGTCCTTGTACAAAAGCCACGGTGCCCGCAAAGCACATTTGGCAGAATCCTAGCGCTGCCGCTGCTGCACCAATCGCTTTTGGATGAGACATCATGACGCCAGCGGCGGTGTTGGGTGCAAGAAATCCAGCGCCAAACTAGTATGCAAACTCGATTGCAACAATGATTGGTACCGTCAGTTAGCCAACCTGCTCAAGCGCAAGCAAGATGGTTGATGCACCGCCCATGATCGCAAGACTGACCAAGATGGCCCGATGTATGCCCCACTTCGGCAAAATCAATCTGCGATGAATAAAGTCCAACCAGTTGTCCGCACTGGGCGTCCCATCACCCGCGACCGAACTCAGGTGCTTGAGACGGCGCTGAAAACTTCGTCTGAGCTTGAAACAAGACTCCACAAAGCCCTTCCCAAGGCTGTTCAAGTGCAAATTGCAGTGCGAGTGATTGATGTTGCTCGATCGATTTGAGTTCAATGTTGGTCAGAGGCGGATGCATCAGACCAACAGTCGCGTTGATTGAATTGTTATAACACCTTTCCCATACTCACTCGCGGTTCTATGGTGTAGCCGACAGATTTGTAAAAAGCCGCAGTTGCTTCATTCGCTGCCAGCAATTGAAGGTTGACTTTCATACAGCCCAAATCGGCAAGTGCTCGTTCAGCATGTTGAACCAGTGCACGACCCAGCCCGCCCAATCGTTTTTTTGGATCTACGGCGACCGAATACAACCAACCACGATGTCCGTCATAGCCTGCCATGATGGTCCCGATAACCTCGTTGCCTTCAACGGCAACGAAAAATAAGCCATCGTTAATCGCTATCTTTTTTGATATGGCTAAGTTGGGTTCGTTATGCGCGGTTTCATAGCCGAAGACCTGTTGCCATAGTTCGATAACTTGGATTCGATCGGTGGCATCAGTGTATTGACGGATGGTTGGCATGATTTTCAATTCAGCGTTGATCGATTTAGCTACCGGTAGTACGCTCGCAAAGTCCTCAGCAACGTAACTTCGCGTGCTGTGGCGCCGTATAGCGAATTGCCTCTGCGGGTTCTCCGTTTAACGAAGCCCTCGCCTGAAAAAAGCAATCTGTGTTCTCAGGCAAAACAACGCCGGTCTGAGCTGACTCCGTCCAAATGTGTGAGCTGATCTCGACCCAATTAGGATCATCAAAGCAGCCTCTTGATAGACCTCGAAATTCAGGCCATCGTTCAAAAGTTAATGACAACGTTGTTCCGCAATGCTGACAGAAATGAGCATAAACATATTGGCCGCTTGTCTCCGATCTGTGGCCATACACGCTGAGCTTTCCTCGGATTTCAACCGCTTCGATGGGAAACATCGATTCGGCATAGAAGCTACTGCCCGTCAACCTTTGGCAGTACCGGCAATGGCATGCAAATGTTCGCAAAGGCTCGCCCTTGACCTGGAAACGGACCTGACCACATAGACAGGCGCCTTCATGAATGGCTAACAAGTGATAATCCTTAGATGTAGTCCGCGATGACTCAACCTAAAACCTATGAGAAAACGCGCAGCGTAGCAACAATTTTCCGTGTTTTGGTACTTCGGTCGACATAAGCAATGCAGACAGGTAACACGATCGCACGTTAACTAAAATCCATCGCAATGCGTCAGCGTTGGCGCCATACACTTTAGCGAGTACCACCCATGAGCTTCACCGCATTCCTTTTGGCTGCCGCGGTCCTTGCGATCACTCCTGGTCCGGGCATTGCCTACGTCGTTGCGCGAACCGTCGCAGGCGGACGCACCGAAGGTTTGGCATCTTGTGTCGGGACCGCGATCGGTGGCTTGGTGCATGTTTTAGCCGCCGCGGCCGGGCTCTCCTTGATCATTGCTCAATCAGCAACAGCGTTTTCGGTCATCAAATACCTAGGCGCTACCTACCTGGTCTATCTCGGCATTAGGATCCTTCGAAGCAAACCGCAGGACCTGGCAGAGTCTGAAGCACTGTCAGCTTTAGGTGCTAAGCGAGCGTTTCGTGATGGCATGGTTGTGGAGGCGCTCAATGTTAAGACTGCGATGTTTTTCCTGGCGTTTTTACCTCAGTTCGTAAATGGCGCCGAGCTCATCTTGCCCCAAGTCATGCTCCTTGGGAGCATATGTGTCCTGCTCAACACCCTCGCAGATGTGTTGGCGGTCTTTGCTGCCGATCGACTGCTGGATACCGGTATTGCGCACGCAGCCCGCGCTCGCTTGATGCTGAGCGTCTCGGGTATAACGATGATCGGGCTCGGCGTCTTGCTAGCTTTGACACGACGTCATACTTGACGAACTAAGATTAACGAACAAATCATTGCGCCGTCGGCGCATTGAATGCAAGGATCAAAACATGACCATCACCCTTTACAGCGCTTCGGTGCCTGTGTTTATCCGCACGCTGAACAACTTGAAGCACTTCTTGCAAAAGGCCCAGGCCGATGTTTCGTCTCGTGGCTACGATGAGCAGGCACTGGTGCAATTTAGGCTTGCACCCGATATGCTGCCCTTTAAGTCGCAAATCTATATTGCTTGTGACGCCGCCAAACTCTGCGCTGCGAGAATCGGTGGTCTTGACGCACCTAAGCACGACAACATCGAAAACAACTTAGCCGACTTGATCGCTCGTATTCAAGCAACGGTTGAATGGCTAAAGAACGTGCCCACTCAAGCGATTGAAGGTCAAGAGACAAAACAAATTACCTTTCCGGTTGGGAAGGACAAGACCCGCACGATGCTTGCAGAGGATTACCTGAAGTCCTGGGCATTGCCGAATGTTTTTTTCCATACAACGACGGCCTACGCGATCTTGCGCCACAACGGCGTGGCTCTAGGAAAAATCGACTTTTTGCTGGGTGCAGGCGATTAAACACGAAGGCCAGGGCTAAGCAGTACTGATTTGCTCGATCAAGCTCAGGGGTAAAGCGGGTCAAGCGCCCTTGGTCTTGTGTAGCATAAGCGTTTTGAGCCGCTAAGAAGGGCTCAACGATCAAAGACTCCTGCGTGCGGGAGTCTTCGCTTTTATGACCTTCGATCGTTTAAACACTAAGTCCTAGGAGAAAAGACGATGCTCATTGGCGTACCGCGTGAGATTTACCCTGGCGAAAAGCGGGTTGCCACTGTTCCTGATGTCGTGAGTAAACTCATTAAGCTCGGCTTTGATGTTCAAATCGAGCGTGGCGCAGGCGAACTCGCCGATCTATCGGATGCAGCCTTCATCGAAGCAGGAGCGAGCATTGCGGCCGATGCAGCAACGCTTTGGCACGGTAGTGACATCATCTTTAAGGTACGTCCGCCCGCACCCGAAGAATTATCTTTGATGCGCAGCGGTCAGACTTTGATTGGCTTTATCTGGCCTGCTCAAAATCCTGAGTTAATGCAGCAAATGGCTGCAAAAAATATCACTGTTCTTGCGATCGATGCCTTACCGCGCACGCTAAGCCGTGCCCAGAAGATGGATGCGCTCACCTCAATGGCCGGCGTGAGCGGCTATCGTGCCGTAGTCGAGGCAGCAAACGCCTTCGGACGTTTTTTTAACGGTCAGATCACAGCAGCGGGCAAGGTGCCACCTGCTAAGGTGTTTATAGCCGGGGCCGGGGTTGCAGGCCTTGCTGCCATCGGTGCTGCTGCAAGTTTGGGTGCCATCGTGCGGGCCAACGATACCCGCGCTGAAGTCGCCGATCAGGTCGTCTCGCTTGGCGGTGAGTTTGTCAAAGTGGACTATGACGAGGAGGGCTCAGGCGGGGGCGGCTACGCCAAAGTGATGAGCGAGGGTTTTCAGTCAGCTCAGCGGGCGATGTATGCGCAGCAGGCGCGCGAGGTCGATATCATCATCACGACCGCATTAATCCCCGGCAAACCCGCCCCGCGGCTTATTACGGCTGACATGGTCCAGAGCATGAAGCCTGGGAGTGTGATCGTGGATATGGCAGCAGAGCAGGGCGGCAATTGCGAGTTGACCGAGCCTGGTAGGGCTGTCGTCAAACATGGTGTGACCATTATTGGCTACACCGACCTTGTATCGCGCATGGCGCGCCAGTCCTCAACGCTTTATGGCACCAATTTGTTTCGCTTGCTCGAGGAGCTTTGCAAGACCAAAGACGGTGTGATTAACGTCAATATGCAAGACGACGCCATCAGGGGTTTAACAGTTATAAAAGATGGTGAGATCACCTGGCCTGCACCTGCGCTTGCTCCGGCTGCGCCAAAGCCTGCCCCGAAGGCAGCGAGCGCTGCGGTCGAGAAAAAGGGTGCCCATGGGCATGGCAGTAGTGGGCCGATGCCTGCAAGCACGCTTGCTTTGGTTTTTGGCCTGGGTGCGCTTGCTTTTTGGGCCATTGGAGCTTACGCGCCTGCAGCTTTTCTCGGTCACTTCACGGTTTTTGTGCTGGCCTGTTTTATTGGTTATATGGTTGTATGGAATGTAACGCCAGCGCTGCATACGCCGCTTATGAGCGTCACCAACGCAATTTCCAGCATTATCGTGATCGGTGCGCTTGTTCAAATTCTGCCGCCCGAAGCAGGAACTAATGCGCGGCCTGATGCACTGATTCAGTGGCTGGCGTTTGCTGCGATCGTACTCACGGCAATCAATATGTTTGGCGGCTTCGCAGTCACTAGGCGCATGCTTGACATGTTTCGTAAGTGATGAGAAAAAATAACAATCTGGAGTCGGCATCATGACCTCGAGCCTCATTTCTTCAAGTTTAGCCACGGTTGCTTATCTCGGTGCTGCCATTCTCTTTGTTCTAAGTCTTGGTGGTCTCTCAAACCCGGAGACCTCCAGGCGTGGGAATCTTTACGGTGTGATCGGCATGACGCTCGCGGTCATCGCGACGATACTTGGTCCAAGAGTAGCGGCTGCCGGCATACCTTGGATCGTGGCATCCATTGTGGTCGGTGGAGGGATTGGTCTTTACGCCGCCAAAACGGTGAAGATGACGCAAATGCCCGAATTGGTGGCGCTCATGCACAGCCTTGTCGGGTTGGCTGCTTGCCTGGTTGGGTTTGCCAGTTATGTCGATACGTCAATTCAGTATAGTGGTGCTGAAAAGATCATTCACGAAGTTGAAATTTATATCGGTATCTTGATTGGCGCCGTTACTTTTTCTGGCTCGCTGATTGCCTTCGGAAAACTTAACGGCAAGATCGACGGCAAGCCGCTGTTATTGCCTGCACGCCACTGGCTCAACCTCCTTGCCTTGTTGGTGGTCATTTGGTTTGGCGGTGAATTTATCGCAGCTGACAGTGTTCAGAGCGGTATGACACCTTTGATCATCATGACAGTGATCGCACTACTTTTTGGCATCCATATGGTGATGGCCATTGGGGGTGCAGATATGCCAGTGGTGGTCTCAATGCTCAACAGTTATTCAGGCTGGGCAGCTGCTGCCACCGGGTTTATGCTGAGTAATGACTTGCTGATCGTTACAGGTGCTTTGGTTGGGTCATCAGGTGCGATTCTCTCCTACATTATGTGTCAAGCGATGAACCGTAATTTCATCAGCGTGATCGCTGGTGGTTTTGGAAGTGGCTCTGGTGCGCCTGCTGCAAAGCCTGAAGGGGCGAGTGCTGAGCCTCAAGGCGAAGTAGTACCTGTCAGCGCAGCAGAGACAGCCGAGTTATTGCGTGAGGCCAAAAGCGTGATTATCGTGCCTGGTTATGGCATGGCTGTTGCCCAGGCTCAGCACACGGTCAACGAGATCACAGCAAGCTTGCGAAGCAAGGGTGTGACCGTTCGGTTTGGTATTCATCCTGTAGCGGGACGTATGCCGGGTCACATGAATGTGCTGCTTGCAGAGGCCAAGGTGCCCTACGACATCGTGCTTGAGATGGACGAGATCAACGAAGACTTTCCCGATACCGATGTCGCTATGGTGATTGGTGCAAACGACATCGTTAATCCTGCCGCTCAAGATGATCCTACAAGTCCAATCGCAGGCATGCCTGTGCTCGAAGTATGGAAGGCACGCACAAGCATTGTGATGAAACGATCCATGGCGAGCGGATACGCGGGCGTGGATAACCCACTTTTTTACAAAGAAAATAACCGTATGCTTTTTGGTGATGCCAAGAAAATGCTCGATGAGGTGCTTATTGCGCTCAAGGTTTAAGGCTTATCCGTTTCCTCGGCGCCGCTTTCGGGTGACTTTGTCCCCCAAAGCGCTGACCCAAGGATCATGAAAGCCGCCAGCATGATATGAGGTCCGATCGCTACATCGGTTGCGCTCACCAGCAAAATCGTTGACAGTAGCGGCGTTAAGAAGGAAAGAATGCCAATCCGCCTCGGATCGCCTAATTTAAGCGCTGCGTCCCAGCAGTAAAACGCTGCACCCAAAGGCCCAAATCCCAAGAGCAAGATCAATCCTGCATCGCTTGCGCTGAGTTGTGTGGGTTCTTCGATAAGCATGTGTAGTGCGAGCGAAAGCAAACCAGACAGCGCCGAGAAGCTACCGATTTGTATCGTTCGGAACGATAGCTGACTTGTCCACAATGAGAAGCTGGCCCAAACCAATGCGGCAGCGATCGCATAGAGATAACCAAGGTGCCAGCTCTCCAAGATGGGTGCTTGAGCACCGGCTTGCCTCCCGACGATAGCAATGGCAGCGCCAAGAAAACCGATCATTGCCGCGATCAGATGGCGGCCTTCGACCCTGAGTTTGGCATTGAAAAGAGGGGCCAATAAGACGATCGCCAAAGGCCATAGATAATTAAGCAAATTCGCTTCAAGCGCAGGCGCTGTTCTAAACGCCATAAAGAGTAAAAAATGATAGCCGAAAAGCCCGTAAATCCCGACTGCGAGTAATTTGGTTGGCGCGACAATTGCGCGCAAATTCCCCCGGGCTAGCGGTATAGCGATCAAGCTACCCACGAGTAGTGAAAGGCCTGTCAGTAGGAATGGCGGCAAGTGGGCGAGCGATAAGCCGAGCGTAGCCAATGTGCTCCACATGGCAATCGCTGCCAGCGCGAGTAGGTCAGATTTCATGTTTCTGCTTAGAGCGGCACCACATGACAAAATTGTAAGCAGTGGTTTGGGGTAAATGGATTTCCGGCGGGAGCATGTTACAAATCTGGTCGCGACAATAATAACTAAGCGTTCTAAACCTATGTCGCATCGTTGACCTTTCATTTTGCTAAGGAGGAGTTATGTTTGTTATTTCAAGACGTATCTTGGTCCCCCATGTGGGAAAAGAAGCGACGGTGATCGACAGGTCACGTAGGCATGTGGCTGCAATGAATCGCCTAGGTGCACAAGCTCGTGTTATGAAGGTGATTATGGGTGCCGATGCGGGTAATGTTGAAGTATTTGCTCGTTATAACGATTTCAAACACGGTATTGGAGCATTTCAGTCCTTTGGAAATGATGCTGAGCTGACGAGCTTGAGAGCCGAGCAGGCAGAACATCCTGTAGCCGATGTACATGGTCCCTACGTATATCGATATGTCTTTGGGGAACCTTCAGCGAAAACAGTACTGGTTCAACGTTCCTACCGCGTTGCTCGAGAGAAAATGCAGTTGGCGATCGAACTTTTGCCAGAGGCCAAGGAGGCTGTTGGTCCAAACACAGTTATGACTGCTGCAGTTCCCGTATTTGCACCTGAAATGGATCATTTGATCGTTACTTATGCGGTCAATGATTTAAATCAACTTGGCGAAGTCATGGATGAATTTGCAATGGCACCAGCCTTTCAAGCTGTCGTCGCAAAAGCAGGGGCAATTGGAAGCTTGTTACAAGCACGTGTCTTACAAGTTATTGCTTAAACTGCTTTTCATGGGAGTGTAGGTTTGGAGGCAATTTAGCCGAGCATGATTCGCTAAGACTCCGATGCGAATCATGCTCTATCCACCGTCTAATTATTGCGGCTTGTCGGCGTCTTCAAGCCAGAATGAATCGGTCGATGTGTATGACGGCCCTTTCATGACAAAAACGATAGCGCAACCAATAAAGACCGTTAAAAGCATGGTGAAAAAGAAAATCAATCCACCAATCAAGGCATAGCCCGCTTGCGCTACTGAGGCATCGACTCGCTGTGGATCCCCCTGCCAGGGCAAGTGGGGCAACATAAACCAAGCAGCTGCAAACATGGCGAGACCGAGCAGTGCAATTCGAGGCAGTCGGCGTAGGAGCCACCACTCGAGACCTGGTTGCGCCCTATTCGGGTCAGAGTCTTTGATCACTAAAACGATGACGATTCAAAAAATGATGCGATTGCTAAGCAAAAACCCCTGCACATGCACGATCGCGCCGTCTAGGCAGCATCGAGTGCTGCATTAAGGTCGGCAAGCAAATCATCGATATGTTCGATGCCGACACATAAGCGAATCGTCTCCTCTTTGACTCCTGCTTTTGCAAGCTCATCAGCCGATAGTTGCCGATGGGTTGTCGATGCTGGGTGAGTAGCAAGTGATTTTGTATCGCCGATGTTGACAAGCCGTGTAAACAACCCGAGTGCATCTAAGAAGCGCTCGCCGGCAGCGCGTCCACCCTTGACACCAAAAGTAAGTAGTCCGGATGCTTTGCCCTTCATCATTCGAACTGCCAGTTGATGGTCGATATGGCTTGGGAGCCCAGCGTAGTCAACCCACTGAACTTTGGGATGGTTTTGCAAATGCTTTGCGACCGCAAGGGTGTTGTCGCAAATCCTATCCATTCGCAGTGCGAGGGTTTCAAGTCCTTGAAGAATCAGCCATGCATTCAGCGGCGAAATCGCAGCGCCCATATTTCTTAACGGAACCACGCGTGCTCGTCCGATATAAGCTGCAGCGCCCAGCGCTTCGGTGTAGACAACACCGTGATAGCTCACATCAGGTTCATTCAAACGTTTGAATCGAGCCTTATGCTCAGCCCAGGGGAATTTCCCAGAATCGATAATCATGCCGCCGATACTATTGCCCTGGCCGCCGATGTACTTGGTTAGGCTGTGAACGACGATGTCTGCGCCGTGCTCAAAGGGGCGGCATAGATATGGGCTTGGGACCGTATTATCGACAATAAGCGGAACCCCAGCTGCATGCGCTACCTCTGATATCGCTGCAATATCAGTAATGTTACCGAGTGGGTTACCGATCGTCTCAACATAGATTGCTTTGGTTTTTTGATCGATATGTTCTGAAAAGCTATAGGGGTCTCTTGCGTCGGCGAATCGCACCTTAATGCCGTACTGAGGTAGGGTATGAGCAAACAGATTGTAAGTTCCACCATAGAGCGCGCTTGATGAAACAATATTGTCGCCCGCTTCGGCGATTGTTTGAATCGCATAGGTAATGGCAGCCTGGCCAGACGCTAATGCTAAGCCCGCGAGTCCGCCTTCGAGCGCCGCGACTCTTGCCTCCAACACACTCTGCGTCGGATTCATGATGCGGGTGTAGATATTTCCGGCTACCTTTAGGTCAAATAAATCAGCGCCGTGCTGAGCATTATCGAAGGCATAAGCAACCGTTTGATAAATTGGCACAGCCATTGATTTAGTCGTTGGATCGGGACTATATCCAGCGTGCACAGCCTGTGTCTCGAATTTCCATGTCTGGCTCATCACTCAGCTCCTACACACTGATCAGAGGAAACCTGCATCGCCACCCTCTTTCTTGCGTTCCATGATAATTCTGCCCTCGCCGTGGAGCATTCGTCCGACATTGAGGATTTGCTTTTGCGCATCTTCAACGTCTGCCACTTTGGTTGGGCCACGAGCAGCGAGATCTTCGCGAACCGTATCGGCAGCGCGCTTGGCCATATTCTTGAAGATTTTTTCTCGAAGTTTTGGCGAAGCGCCCTTAAGTGCAACCACCAGAACATCTTGGGTTGTTTCAAGCATCAAGGTCTGAATAGACTTATCTTCAAGTTCGATAAGGTCTTCGAAGGTGAACATCTTCTCAAGAATTGCGTCGGCAAGCGGCACGTCGTATTCGCGGATCACACCGAGTGCTTCCTGGTCCATACCGCCAGATAGCAGGTTGAGAATCTCCGCCGTTGGAATCACACCGCCAACACTCGAACGCTTCGAGTCTTGCGCGCCCACGTTCATCATGGTTTCATTGAGTTCCTTGAGCGCTGCAGGTTGGACCTTCTCGAGCAAGGCGACTCTGAGCACAACCTCATTGCGGATTTCCGCCGGGAACAACTTAAGCAGCGCAGAGGCTTGTGGTGGTTCGTAGAACGTTATGATAGTTGCTAGGACCTGTGGGTGTTCGTTTTTAAGAATTTCATAAGCAACGTCTGGATCAAGGCGCTTGAGTGCATCGAGACCTGACATGTCGATCGCAGCTTCAAGCTTACCGAGCAGGTCCGAAGCTCCCTCAGAACCGAGCGCCTTTTGCAACATATTCTGCATAAACGAGTCAGTGTCGAAGGCAACCTGTGCGTTGCTAATCGTTGCTTCCTTAAAGTCCCTCAAAACTTGTAAGAGCATGTCACGATTCAGCGCTCGCACAATGGCCATCTTGCTCGAAATGCGTTGCACCTCAATGGGTGTAACTTGACGTAACACGTCAGCAGCCACCTCGGCGCCCACCGAAAGCAAAACCACCGCCGCCTTTGAAGCGCCGTCGAGGTCGTCATAGCTCATCGGCGCTTTGCCTGCCGATTTCGCCCCTTCTTTGATTTGCTCGGCAAGCGACTTGGGCCGCTCTACCTGCTGTTCGGTCTCTTCTGACACGCTAGCTCCCTTTGGCCTGCGCCTAGCTTGTTTTTTCGCCCACTTTTCAGGCTAAGTAAAAGCCCTAATTCACTGCTCTGGCTAAAACTAAAGTAGCCGTTCGGCAGGTTTTCGCCGCTTTGCCGGCTTTTAGTTCGATCTAAAACGGCTTGTCACCCAAAATCGTCGCACGATGCATGATGCGGCGCTGGGGTAAGTAATCCGCTGTGGCGTAATGCTGTGTGAGACGATTGTCCCAAAACGCTAAATCATGGCGCTTCCAACGCCAACGGACTGTGAATTCGGGTTTGGCGATGTGTTCGCGCAAAAAAGCGAGCAGGGCATCGCTCTCCTTTTTTTGCAGCTCCACGATGCGACTCGTGAATCCTTCATTCACAAAAAGCCCACGACGACCACTAACCGGGTGGGTTCTGATAACGGGATGAGTCACAGGCGGATGTTTGTCGCGCGCAGCCTCCCATCGGATCCGCTCTTGAGGCGTCCTGGCAAAGCGCCATGCGGGAAATGACTGCAAGAAATCGTGTTCTGCGCTTAGCGGATCCAGAAGTGCGCGCATCGGGGCCGAAAGCGCTTCGTAAGCAGCAATGCCGCTTGCCCAAAGGGTGTCGCCGCCCGAACTCGGTAAGTGTTGGGCCGACAGCAGGGCGCCAAGCGGTGGTGTTTCAATAAAGGTTACGTCGGTGTGCCAGTTGTCGTTGTCTGGCGGATTATCCATCGAGGTATCGAGCAAGATAATTTCAGCGACCTCGGGATGCTGTGGATAAACCGGATGAATATGCAGGTCGCCAAAGGCTGCAGCCAGATCGCGTTGCTGATGGGGTGTGATGTCTTGCCCCTCGAAAAACAGCACCTGGTGTTCAATCAAAGCCTCATGCAAATGGGTTTGTTGCTCACTATTCAGAGCTTGTCTCAGGTCGATATCAGTCACCAAGGCGCCGATCGCTGGTCCGAGTTTTTGAATATGCATGGGACTTAGTACCCCCCTCTAAGTTGAGCGCCAAGTGTAAAGGACGAGCGCACAGCGCAGGCGAGGATTCTTGTATCCAGCTAGGTCAATCGCTTATCAAAGCGGATTTAATCGCTCATCGGCGCGGACCTTTTTCATTATACGGTTATTGCTTTGGGACTATGTTGGTATCTTTTGGAGGGAAGTCATGAACACCCGCGAAGAGCAGCAACTTATTCGATTCCTCAATGGACTCGTTCAGACACAGGTCGCCAGCGTTGATCGTCAAGCACTTGGGCTGATTGAGCAGGCCTTTGCCCAACAGCCGCATGCAGCCTATTTGCTAACCCAACGCAGTTTGGCGCTCAGCATTGCGGTGGAGGCAGCCCAACAAAAGATCAGCGAACTGGAGGCGCAACTTGCAGGCACTAACCCCTGGGGTCGGCAAGCGGGGCCGCGAAATCCAGGTGCCGCGGCCTTAGCGCAGCAAAATCAGCCGCAAAGTTCATGGTCTCAGGGCCTGATGGGGAGTCTTTTAGGTGCAGCGGCCGGGGTGATGATCGGACAAGCGCTTTGGCAGGGGATGCAGCATATGATGTCCGACTCAGGCGATGGTATCGGACCCGGATCAGATTTGAACCAGCAACTCACCGATGGCGGAGCGGGCCAGCAGGCACAAAGTGCTTGGACTGATGGACTTTCCCTCGACGAGGGTGCGTTTGATGGAGGCGATGGTGATGATTGGCTTTAAAACCAAAGGGCTGGTAGAGCCCATTGCAAGCGTTTTGATCGCCATCTTGCTCGCGTATGGCAGCCTAACGGGGGGAGTCCAGGCCGCATCAGATAGCCGTAACACGGATTCTTCAGCACCAGAAAAATCTTGGCTCAAACAGGTCCCTGCGCTTATCGCCCAGGGCGAGATAAAGATGGCACTCGAGAAGTTGGCTGAGGATAGCCAGGCTACGGACGCCGATTGGCATAATTTGATGGGTTTTGCGTATCGCAAACAAACACCGCCCGATTTCGGTCGATCTGAGTTTCACTACCTTGAAGCTTTAAAGATAAAGCCTGATCATCGCGGTGCGCTTGAATACTACGGTGAACTGATGCTTATGAAAAACGACTTGGCAGGTGCTCAGGAGATGGCAAAGCGCTTAAAGAAAGCCTGCTTTTTCGGCTGCGAAGAATTACGTGATTTGCAAAAGGCGATTGACTCATTCAAGCCGCGATAGCAAGTCAATGCGATACCTAGCTCGTTTGGCGCTATGGTGATAGTGACTCCTCGGCTATGAATATCATATATAAAATCAAGCACTATCTTTCGCGGTTGAACGACTCGCTTGATCTTAAAGATCCGGTGGCAATCGATCTGCGACTGAGAGCTATCGATGAGTTTTCGCATGGTTTTCCAGACGTTCTTATAGCGGGCGAACGAACGGGCCTCTTCTACTTGCAGTATCAGCGATATGGTATTAAACATTGTATCGTCTTTAAAACCAAACATGAGCTGCTGGCAGCACAGGCCAATCAACAGCGCGAAACAGGTGTTGAAGAGCTGCATTGGGTTCGATTCTCGGCTGAGCAGTCAAGACCACGTGTTCCTTATCTTTTCAGTCAAAGGCTTGAACCCAGTCAATATCAGAGCTTCGATCGAGACCTTAGTAACGCCGTGTTAGCGGTTGATTGGTTTTGTAAAACCTACGGTACTGAGGATCATCGCCTGACGCCCGATTCGAACCTGGACGCGAGGATTTATCACGCGATGCGACGTCGAGGTGTATTTGACGCTCACCGGGATCCTCTAGCCAACGTTGACTCCGATCCTCCGGGCTTGGACTGGCTCTGGCAGGCTTGGGAGCTATCCCAGGTGTTATTTGAACTTGGTTTGTCCCCGAGCCTTGAGCCGTGGACTTTTAGTGACGTTCGAGGCAATCCCTATCTTCAATCGACGCCAGCCTACGTGAAGTCAGAAGACGATTTGTGGCGTTTCGACAAGACGCTTGAGGTTTTGACTGCTTTAATCAAAGGCGCTTCGGCGGATCGTCCCTACACCATCGGTGACTTCAACATTCAGCTGATTGGACAATTTCGACAGTTCTTGCCGAACCTTGAAGCGCGCGAGCGCTTTCTTGATGAGATGTATCACTTGGGCGGCCACACCGTCTATGCACCAGACACTATCGCTCACATCCTCAATAACTGCGATATCGCTTGTCGGGTGACCGAATGGAGCGTGATTGTTTTTGATCAAGTTGAGATACGAATCACTGAGCCCGAGTGGGGGAAGCCCGGTATTTACGCAACCGATATCGTGATGGCAGCGATAAAAAAATATAATTACAATATCGAAACAAAGATGAGCGGTCGAGGATTCCGACACCGCGATTTGCTATCAAAGTTGGCAAGTAAGTGGGGCATTAAGCGCGACTACGTCTAGGCCAGCCTTCTCGATGATGGGTGCGAGCTTGTTTAGCCAGTTAGTATCCAGTCCCAGAAAAATCAGGCTTCCTAATGTTACAAAAATCAGCGCAGCCATTCCGTGAACAAGGCGCATTGGAATTTTTCCGGCAAGTTTTTCCCCCAGGTAAACAGCAGGTACGTTGGCAATCATCATGCCGAGGGTTGTCCCGAGTACAACACTTAGCGCGGATCCGTAGTGTGCGGCCATCGCAACTGTAGCGATCTGAGTTTTGTCACCCATCTCCGCCATAAAGAAACTCACAAACGTTACAGCAAAGACGCTACCTTGTTCGGAGACCGGCTTGTCATCCTCAACAAGGCTGTCAGGAATCATGATCCAAACGGCCATTGCTATAAATGAGCTTGCAAGCGTATAGCGAAGCAAGTCGGGGTCTAGTACCGAGGTTATCCATGCGCCTAGGTAGCCTGCCAAACCATGGTTGATGAGCGTCGCAACTAAGATGCCGAGCGCGATCAACAAGGGGCGCTTAAAGCGGGCAGCCAAGACGAAAGCGAGCAGTTGGGTTTTATCGCCGATTTCGGCCAGTGCCACAACGCCTGTCGAAACAGAAAAGGCATCCATAAAGTGGCTAGGATAAATGCTCGCTACTTGATCCAAATGCGATAAAACTCAAGTAATCACACCGACAAACCAAAGACAAATACCTGGGAAAAATAGCAGTAGCAAGGTACGGAGCGTGTCGCTAACCAAAAACGGCATCACGCCGCGATAACTTTCTGCGATCGGAACATCCTTTGCCATGCTGTTAACAACATAGACGTTTAAGCCTACCGGCGGTGCAAGCAGCCCAAACTCAACTACCATAAGCACCATGATGCCGAACCAAATGGCGACCGACTCTCTGGGCATTCCAAAGTCTAGCCCCATGACGAGCGGGAAGAAGATAGGTATCGTTAATAGAATCATAGACAGCTCGTCCATGACGGCACCAAGTACGACGTAAAAGAGCAAGATCGCAGCAACAATGGCAAAGGGCGACCATCCAAGTCCATTGACAAAAGCGCTTAGATGATTGGTTGCGCCGCTAAGGGCCAGTGCACCACTCATGACATCGGCACCCAGAAAAATTAAGAAAATCATGCCTGAGCTTTCTGCCGTGGCATAAAAACATTCTTTAAACCCAGACCAACTTAGTTCGCGTCTTAGTACAGCCGAAATGAGTGTTGCTGCAGCGCCAACCGCTGCACCCTCGGTGGGCGTGAAAAAGCCGCCGTAAATCCCGCCGAAAACAATCAGAAAAATGCCGAGAATGGGCATGATCGATAGCGTTGAAGCCCTGGTTACGCCCGGTATATCGTCATCGGTGTCTGGTGCATGCCCCGGTACCAAGCGTACATATACAGCGATCACCACCATATAACCAATCATGGCAATCAAGCCGGGAATCATTGCTGCTGCGAACAGTTTGGCGATGTTTTGTTCGGTCAGAATCGCGTAAATCACCAAGGGCACTGATGGCGGTATCAAGATCCCAAGCGTGCCAGCAGCAGCCAATGTTCCCGTGGCTAAGCGACCCGAATAACCATGACGTCTCAGTTCAGGAAGCGCAACACCGGTTATGGTCGCCGCCGTAGCAACCGACGAGCCACAGATGGCACCAAAGGCTGCGCTTGCCAGCACAGCGGCCATAGCCATACCGCCCTTAAAGCGTCGAGTGATCCCTGCGGCAAAGGTAAAGAGGGCCCGAGAGATGCCTCCTTGGGTGGCAAAGTTACCCATCAAAATAAAGAGCGGTATAACCGAAAGATCGTAGCTTGCAAATCGTGCAAAGGCTTGCGCGTTTAGATAGTTGCTAAAACCAGGCCAACCTGTTTGCATGACATAGCCATAGGCGCCTGCAAAAAACATAGCTGCTGCGATCGGTATGCGTGCTGCCATGAGGGCGAGCATGATGCCAAACATCACGGCCACGAGTAGTAGGCCGCTCACCGGAGTTCTGGTCCTTTGTTATCCATTAACCCTAGGGCCTGTGCGGAGGCAATTAAGCTTGTGAGCCCAAAGGCTGGGACCATAAAACCATAGGTAATCCATTCGGGGAATCCCAAAATCATCGTCCCGCTCGAACTTTGAAAGGCATTTAAGCCACCTACGCCGGTACGCCATGCAAGGATGAAAAAACAGACTGCCAATAGCCACGCACCAAGTCGGTCCAAGCGATGAATCGTGCTTGATGAACAACGCGTGGTGAAGAAATCGACAATGATGTTCCCACGTCTTACCTGACAAAGCGGCATGAATAAGGCGATAGCAGCACCGGCAGCAACCCCTGACAATTCAAAATCGCCGGTGATCGGTCGACCTATAAACTCGCGCCCCATGATGCTTGCGCAAGTCATCAAGGTGATAGCAGTAAGCAGCAAGCCCGCCAGGATCGCGCAAAATCGCGCGAGCCAGGACAAGAGGCGGCTTAAGTTGAACATGAGTAAATGGGTGGCAATCGATCGGTTTTCGCGGACTCTATCATGCTGCAAGCATCGGCTGCATGAGCTTCAGCCAAACAGGCCTGGTGCTTGCTCAGGCGCTGCGTCGTCATCAGCATAAAAGCACTTGGGGCAGACGGCTCGATAGCGCTCGTTACCACCAATTTCAATTTGTAAGCCTTCTCGAACCCTGTGCCCTTGATCATCAATGCGCATATTCATTGAGGCTTTGCGGCCGCAGGCACAAATTGTCTTCATTTCCTCCAGGTCATCAGCAAGGCTAAGCAAGGCTAGTGATCCTGCAAAGCCATCACCTTTAAAATCGCTACGCAATCCATAGCAAATTACCGGTAGGTCATCAAGGTGGGCTAAGCGATGAAGCTGTTGCACCTGGCTTATGCTTAGAAATTGGGCTTCGTCAATCAAGATGCAGGCAAGGTCTGCTGGCAGGTTTCGTCGAGAAAACAGCGAATCAGCCCCAAACAAAGCGGCCTCGTGCTTGATACCTAATCGGGAACGCACATAGCCAAAGCCACTACGGTGATCGATCGCAGCCGTGAAGATCATCACCTTCATGCCGCGCTCAGCGTAGTTATGGGCAACCTGCAGTAGGGCAGTTGACTTACCAGCATTCATCGCCGCATAGCGAAAATAGAGCTTTGCCATGGGCGATGAATATAGCCGACTTAAGCGACTCGGGTCAGCTTCGACTGGGCCTCAGCCTCAAAAAATTGTTCGTCTTCCGTGGACCCTTTTAGCGCTGCTGTTGCGGCATTGCGCTCGACCGTCGTAGTGACTGCGTCAAAGTATCCTGTTCCTACTTCGCGCTGGTGTTTTACGGCTGTGAAGCCCTTATCAGCCGCTGCAAACTCCGATTGTTGAAGCTCGACGAAAGCAGTCATATGCTTGCGTGCATAACCATAGGCAAGATTGAACATCGAGTAATTCAAACTGTGAAAGCCTGCCAAGGTAATGAACTGAAACTTATAACCCATGGCCGCTAGTTCGCGCTGAAACTTTGCAATGCTTGTATCGTCCAAATGCTTCTTCCAGTTAAACGATGGTGAGCAGTTGTAGGCCAGCATCTTGCCTGGAAATTCTGCATGAATCGCCTCGGCGTAAGCCTTTGCAAAACCCAGATCAGGCTTTCCTGTCTCGCACCAGATCAAGTCAGCATAAGGCGCGTAGGCCAGACCGCGCGCAATCGCTTGATCAAAGCCAGCACGGCTGCGATAAAAGCCCTCGACGGTGCGCTCCCCGGTTAAAAAGGCTCGATCGTTTTCGTCAACATCAGAGGTCACCAGGTCAGCAGCCTCGGCATCCGTTCTAGCGAGCAGTACGGTTGGTACACCTAAAACGTCGGCGGCAAGGCGCGCAGCCAGCAGCTTTGAGACCGCTTCTCTCGTTGGAACAAGTACTTTTCCGCCGAGGTGCCCACATTTTTTGGCCGAAGCAAGTTGGTCTTCAAAGTGAACACCCGCAGCGCCAGCTTTAATCATTGCTTTCATTAACTCAAAAGCATTGAGTACCCCGCCGAAACCGGCCTCGGCATCGGCAACAATCGGTAACATGAAATCCACATAGGACGGATCACTTGGTTGAAGGCCTTCCATCCATTGGATTTGGTCGGCCCGCATCAGTGCGTTATTGATTTTTTCCACGACCGAGGGTACTGAGTTGACGGGGTAAAGCGATTGGTCGGGATACATTTCGCCAGCAAGATTCGCATCGCCTGCAACCTGCCATCCTGATAGGTAAACCGCTTTTAAGCCGGCTTTGGCTTGTTGCATGGCTTGATTACCAGTCAAGGCACCTAAGGTGTTGACGAAATCCTCACTTTGGAGAAGTCGCCAAAGCTTCTCGGCCCCGCTTCTTGCAAGACTGTGCTCCACTTGGAAAGATCCTCTTAGACGCACGACATCGGCAGCTGAATAGTTACGTTGAATACCGCTCCAACGGGGCTGCGACCAATCTTTTTGTAGCTTTTGCACTTCCAGTTCGAATCGAGACATATGACGCTCCTAGTTTGATAAATGAGAACGGTTAATTCGATTAGACGTCAGTGGCCATTGACATGATGCAGTGTAGCAAAAGCAAAATTTATATCAAAAATAATTAACAATATATAAAACAAGTACTTAGAGTATTTTTGCATATTATGAAAAGCTATCTCTCACCATGAGAAAAATAATTTTTGCAGTGCACGAACGTGAATTGCCTACATGGCTTATCGGCGCTTTCAGTCAACGGTGTCCTTGACGAGCATGAGTGCGCAGTAAACCCTGAGGGTTTCACCGGGCAGGATTGGTCATGGAAGCGATGCGCGGATCCATTCAAGCCGGTTAGTCCAAATGCCGCTTAGATCGTATTAAGTATTGGATCATATTGCGCATTGAACGTGATCAAAGACGATCAGCAAACCTGACTTGAAGGTCTTGTTAGACGACTATGGATTAGAGGTGCGAAAGTCTGACAAACGGCTCGATTAAAGCTTGAATCAAATGGCAAAAATTCGTTATGCTTGCGCCATGGGAATAACACTTAAAAAATTACAATAACAATAACAAATTGTTGGTGATTATCGAATGCCTTTGGATAAGCTAGCGTCAAGTCAGTCGTATTTGCATTGTTCAGATCAGATGCTCTCAGAGCGATCGTATCGTTTGGGTCACCAAAGCTGGACTGCGTCAAATCTCTTTGTTCACAGCTACCACGACGAGATCGCATACTTCACCACGCGATGGGATGCGCTTTGTCCCTACATCGATGTTAATGAGGCGATGTTACGCGTTGCACCGCAACCCTTGCTGATCTATGCACTGCCGCCTGAAAGCGAGTGGGGCCATCCCATTCGTGACGCATATGGACTTGTGGCTGTGAGAGAAGAAGGCTATTGGACCGAAGGTCGAAGGGCACGCAAGTTTAAAGAGTTGCGCCAAAAGCATCGACGCTTTGACCATAGCGTGCAGCAGATACCGGGAGCGATGCTCACCGCCAAAGATATTGAGGCCTGGGGAAGTGAGCATTTTGCTCGTTATGAAATTGATCCTGCTGAGGTAGATGGCTTTCTCGACTACGTCAGCGACCTTGATCTACTTGTGCTTCAAGTGCGGGACACTGAGGGTGATGTCGTGCTGACCGATGTTTCGATCATCCTGCCCGAGCGAGGGCAGCTTTATGGCAGTTTTTGCCAGTGGAATCCATCCTATCGCAATTACTCACCCGGCCTTTATGCATGTTTGCTGGCAGCCCAGTGGACTTATGATAATGGGTATGAATATTATAATTTAGGGCCGGTTGGGGACTTTCCCTACAAGCGCTTATTTATCAATCAGGTCGAGCCGATCTACTCGTTAGCGCTCTGTCCAAGTGACCACCCGCTGATGCTTGATCCTAGTTCTCCGCTTCATACCGACTTTCTTTCCTCGGATTGGAATCGTCTTGAGCGCAAGTCCAGCCTGGCTTGGAATCCAATGGACTATTTGCTGCCGAGCGAATAGGCGACCAGTTCATTAAGCACTTTACGGCCATGACAAGCAAATTGAGTCGTCAAGATGGGCTGTTGGCAAGTGCCATGCTAAAGAGCTTGCGAGCTGAGCTTTATTGCGAGTTGCGCCCCTCAGAGAGGCATGGCATCGGGGTTTTTGCAATTCGTCGGATACCCAAAGGTATTGATCCATTAGTTAGCCGCGTCAAACACCGTGAGGTGAGGCTTAGTCATGAGCAAGTCGATACCCTACCGCGCGCCATTCGGAAAACCTTGAGTATGTTTTGTTATTACGACGAACAGGGTTTTCTTGTGCCCAGTTCAGGGCTCAATGTTGTCGAGATGGCGATCTACTTGAATCATGACAAGCAACCTAATCTTCGTATGCAAGACGATGGGAGCTTTAAAAGCCTAAAAAGCATCCGCAAGGGCGAGGAGTTAACGATGGATTACGACCATAGCTTTGGAGCGACGCACCGGTTCTGATAAGGGCGCTTGAGGATGCTGCGATCAAGTCAATTTGCTTGGTACATGGAGATCAAGCAAGTCAAAATAAGCTTGATCAAGTTTAAAGTTTCGTTGCAAAAATCGATTGTTTTGCTTTTTGAGGTTTGAAATTCGCTCTCTCACCCTCAGAAAATGGATTTGCGCATCACTGCCATCGATCGCCAGATCACGCTGGTATTGTTCATACAGTGGACATTCTGCGTCGAAATAATAACGCTCTTGTTTGGGATCGAAAGACAGCGGGTATTGCTCGCATGCAAATGGTTTGTTGTCACCGAGGCTGCAACCCTCATGCCCTAAGAAAGTGCATTGAGATTCGATCACAAGTCTCGTCCACTGTTTCTTCTCTGGAGCCAGCAAAGGAATCTCTAGGGCAGGGTAGCCCTCGTCAATATGACAGCATTTCCTACAAACTTTGCAATGTTCAAAGGGCACGTCTTAAATCTCCTGTCCGCATTGAAAGCCAAGCCTCACATTGATTCAAGCTTTTTTTCATTTGCTTGCAGCCTGGAGACCCCCCCAAGCAAGCGCTCGCGTGCTTAACAAGCGGACCTATGCGTATGTTGCCAATCTTGCTATCGTGAAGCCTGCATTCAAAAACAGCAAATGAGTCATCTGTAAGGGGGCGTGCGATGAAAAGTAAGCGACGTGAACTGCTAAGAAAACTTGCCTACCTGCCTATCATGGCGAGCCAGGCCGCATTCGCTAACAGCGATCCAAACTGGCCTGCTAAGCCCATGCGTTTGGTGGTTCCGTTTGCAGCAGGAGGCGCTGCTGATCTTGCAGCGCGCCTTATTGCGCAGCAAATGTCCCAGTCCCTGGGCAAGCCGATGCTGGTGGAAAATAGGGGCGGCGCAGACGGGGCAATTGCGGGCCTTGAGGTGGCTCGCGCTGCTGCTGATGGATACACGGTCTTTATGGCGACTGCAAGCCCTCTATCTTATGTTCCCTCGGTTAAGCGCAATCCACCCTACGACCCTATTAATGACTTTACACCGATCAGTTACTTTGCAACTTTTACATTTTTTATGATGGTGCACCCTTCGGTGCCTGTCGCCTCGATGGCTGAGTTGATTAGTTTTGCGCGTGCAAACCCGGGTAAGCTGAGCTATGCAACCGGGAATACAACCTCGATTTTGGCGATGGCGCAATTCAACGCTGCAAACAAACTCAACATGGTCCATGTCCCCTACAAGGGCGAGGCCCAGGCTGTCGGTGATTTGGTTCCAGGTCGAGTGCAACTCATGTGGGCCACACCTGCTGTACTTCCGCAGTTAAGCAAAGCGGGTATGAAACCTTTAGCTGTGTTGCTACCTAACCGTTCTGCCCTGATGCCTGACGTACCAACCATGGCTGAAGTTGGACAAAACTTGGTGAGCATCACGCCATGGGGGGGCTTTGTGGGCCCTGCCAAGATGAATAAGGACATCACCGATCGGCTTTCACGAGAGTTTGCCACCGTGCTTCGCAAGCCTGAGATCAAGGACCAACTTGATAAGCTTGGACTGCCTGGTCGCCCTAGTTCGCCGGAGGAGTTTGGCAGCTTTATTCGTGAACAGTTACAAATATGGGATCGTGCGCTGCGCGATGCTGGCATTGCGAAAGATCAATAGGCTACATATCCGATCAAACTGCAGCTGATGCTTATGACTTTCAGTAATGAACCATGTCACCCTGGGAGATCCTGGTCAAGGCTTTGTCATCAGGTTAAAGGGCTCCTCGGCGAATCTGATCGCGCTCAATACTTTCAAACAATGCTTTGAAATTTCCTTCGCCGAATCCTTCATCATCTTTCCGCTGAATGAATTCAAAAAAAACAGGACCCAGTAAAGCCTGGCTGAATATTTGTAGCAATATTCGTTTCTTATCTCCCGAGGTACTCCCATCGATCAAAATACCTCGCGTCCTTAGGTCTTCAATGGGTTCGCCATGGCCGGGGAGTCGCTCGTCAATCATCTCGTAATAAATCTTGTTTGGCGCGGACATGAGGGGAACGCCAGATTTTCGGAGCGCGTCAACCGATTTGCTTAGATTGTCGGTGAGTAAGGCGATGTGTTGAATACCTTCACCGTTAAACTGTAATAGAAATTCTTCGATTTGACCTTTACCAGACGGTCCCGCCTCTTCATTCAAGGGAATTCGAATCAAGCCATCCGGAGCAGTCATCGCTTTACTTCGTAAGCCGGTGTATTCGCCTTTGATATCGAAGTATTTGATTTCCCGAAAATTGAAGAGTCGTTCGTAAAAGCTACTCCAATAGCTCATACGGCCCCGATAAACATTATGGGTCAGATGATCAATCCTGATAAGTCCATGACCTTCGGGATGTCTTGAATCGAGACTCTCGTAAGGCGCTAAGAACTCAAAGTCAATATCGTAAATACTTTTACCATCCTCAAAGCGATCGATTAAATAGAGCGGTGCGCCGCCTATGCCCTTGATGGCAGGTAGTCTTAGCTCCATAGGTCCGGTGGGTACTTCAACCGGTTGAGCTCCAAGGTCTATAGCTCTCGCGTAGGCTTGGTGTGAATCCTTCACCCGAAAAGCAAGCGCGCAAGCGCTCGCACCATGCTCGGCTGCAAAATAGCCAGCAAGGCTTCTAGGCTCTCGGTTTACGATGAAATTAATCTCACCTTGCCGATAGAGCAAAACATCTTTACTGCGATGTTTGGCAACCAGACTAAACCCCATCTGTTCGAACAAGGGTTCAAGAATGCCTTCTTGCGGGGATGCAAATTCGACGAATTCAAAACCCATTAAACCCATGGGATTCTCATGCGTGATGGTCATGGCAGTACTCCTTCTCGTTGGCCGTTGATGGTAAACGAACAAGGTCTCTGTGCCGATATCGGAACTTCAGCGTCTGAACGGGTCTGATTGATCCCAAACTTCAAAAGATAAATAAGTAAGAACACGTAAGTGGTTTGTTGTAGTAAGGTCATCCCTCTTCGAAAATGATATTGACGAGCTGCCTTATGGGTCGGGGAGTTACCGTCGTCGCATGTATGTATGACTTGGAGGCCGCATGACCAACGTGCTCGCGTGGAGCCGCACCATCAAGATTTGTTTAGAGAAAATCGCCTTTGGTTCTGGGTGGCTATTGGTGGTGTTGATGGCAGTGACTTGTATCGACATCTTTGGTCGCAAACTTGGTATACCGATCCCACTCACTAAGTTTCAGGAGTTGGAGTGGCACTTGCATACGGCAGTGTTTTCTGCATGGATGGGTTATAACTATTTGATCAATGCACATCCGCGCGTCGATAGTTATACCGAACACTTCAGTTACCGGAAAAAGGCATGGATTGAATTGACGGGGTGTTTGTTGTTTGCTTTGCCCTACATGCTTGTTTTGGGGCACTACAGTATCGACTTCTTTTGGACTTCATTTATTCAAGCTGAGCGAAGCGAAAACTCGCTTGGGCTTGATGCAAGATGGCTTATTAAGGGCATCTTTGTGGCTGGATTGTGGATGATCATCTTGGCGATTCTCAGCGTGGCTATGCGCTTGATGGCTTATCTATTCGGCTCTGTTGATCAGTCGGCGATCGATCTCGATATCGGCCATAACGAGTTGGAGGTGTAAGTCATGATCGATTGGCTTATTGATCACCTCGCACTTATCATGTTTGTATCGATGTTTGTGGTGATCTTTTGTGGGTACCCCGTGGCTTTCGTGATGGGTGGTATGGCCATGTTGTTTGCGGTGCTTGGCTGGTTGGGTGATGTCTTCCCGCTTGCCGGGATGTCCAATATCTTGCTGCGCATGTGGGGTGGTGTGGCCACCGACCCTATTCTTGTATCGATTCCCATGTTTATCTTTATGGGATCGATTCTCGAGCGTTCTGGTTCAGCCAAGGATATGCTCTCAGCGACCGAGATTTTACTCAAGCGTATGCCTGGCGGCTTAGCGGTTGCGGTCATGGTCATGGGCACGATTCTCGCAGCCCCGATTGGCGTGGTCGGCGCTGCAGTCGTGCTCTTATCGCTGATCGCCTTGCCACAAATGCTTGAGGCGGGCTACCACAAGCACCTTGCGATCGGGACTGTCGCCTCTGCGGGCACGCTGGGCATACTGATTCCACCAGCGATCATGCTGGTCGTGATGGCCGAAATGCTCAACACCTCGGCGGGTACTTTGTTTGCTGCGGCCACCATGCCTGGCTTATTGTTATCAGGGTTATATCTTATTTATATTGTTTGTGTTGCGATCATCAAGCCTTCACACGCGCCTAAATTACCGGCTCATTTTGGTCCCCAATCATCTGCTGAGTTTTGGGCAACCATGCTCAAGGGCTTGCTGCCGATGACCTTTTTGATGGTTGTGGTGCTTGGATCGATTTTTGCCGGTTGGGCGACAGCGACTGAAAGTGCAGGTGTTGGTGTACTCGGTGCTTTTTTACTAGCCGCAATCAATGGCAAGTTGAACTGGACGATGGCCAACGACGCCATTCGATCGGCGTGTCGTGCGAACGCAATGGTTTTCTTGATTTTCCTCGGTGCCACGGGCTTTTCTTATGTATTTCGTACGCTCGGCGGTGACGATTTAATGATTCAAACCCTTGCCAACTTCGGAATTGATACGAAGTGGGAGATCCTGGTCTTCCTGATGATTCTGGTCTTTCTTCTTGGTTTTCCTTTTGAATGGATCGAGATTTGTTTGATCGTCTTGCCTGTTTTTGCGCCGGTGCTGCTGAAACTCGACTTTTCTGATCACCTGGGAGATAAGGCTTACTTGATGCCATGGTTTGGCACACTCGTGGCAGTGAACCTGCAGACTTCATTCATGACACCCCCTTTTGGTGCAACGCTCTTCTACATGAAAGGGACAGTCCCTCCTGGGGTAAGCATGTCCGATGTATATAAGGGCATGTATCCCTTTGTTGCGCTGCAAATCCTCGGCCTTTTGCTGTGCATTGCCTTTCCAGAAATCGTGCTCTGGCTGCCACGCGTGACCGGTATGCTCGATTGAACCCTACCTGCGGTATCCTAGCCACTTCACTAGCGGAGGGGCATTCATGATTTCACGTCGGCAGTTTGTGCAAGGTATTGGTACGGTTGCGATGGGTGCTTCGGCATGGGATGTGGCGGCACAATCGTGGCCGACCAAGCCAATTCGTTTGTTGATTGGTTTTTCTCCGGGTGGCGGTACCGATATTGTCGCTAGGGCTTTAGCGCCCAAAATGGCAGAAGTCCTCGGGCAACAAATTGTTCTGGAAAACAAGCCAGGTGCCTCGGGCACAATTGCGGCCGATCTGGTTGCTAAAGCTGCCCCGGATGGCTACACATTATTGATGGGGCACTCGAATTCAAATGCAGTGGCACCTTTTGTGATGAAGGTCCCTTATCAAGCAGCCAGCGATTTCACGCCGATAACTTACATTGGATACGTACCCAACGTACTCGTAGTCCACCCTTCGGTTCAGGCCAATTCCGTAGCCGCTTTGATCAAGCTTATCAAGTCAAAGCCTGGTGAGATGACGTACGCATCTTCTGGCATCGGAAGTTCGCAACATCTTGCTGGGGCTTTGTTTTCACGGATTGCCGGACTGCAAATGAATCATGTGCCCTACAAGGGAAGCGGGCAAGCAATCGTTGACTTGCTTGCAGGCCAGGTACATATGAATTTTGACACGATGCCACCGGTGCTTGAGCATATCCGGAGCAAAAAAATCCGAGCTTTGGCAATCTCAACGCCCAAGCGAATTTCGCAACTTGCAGAAGTACCTACCTTTGAAGAGGTCGGGATTACAGGATTTGATGTGACCAATTGGTACTCGGTGATGGGCCCTAAGGGTATGCCTAATGACATGGTAGTAAAACTGGATCGCGCGGTGAAAACGGCTATGAATGATCCAAAAATAAGAGCAACCTTGGATGCGCAAGGACTTCAGTCGGGAGGGGCAGCTACCCCTGAAGAGTTTAAACAGTTCTTGTCAGCTGAATTGGATAAATATGCGCGAATTGTTAAAGATCTAAATATAAGATCGGATTAGAGCGGGTATAAAGGGACCATGTTGGGGTTAGCATTTTAAGATGCATCGGCCCCGAATGTTTCCCTGTCGCAAATTTTCGAGAACCTTTGAGCTGCTCTCAAGACTTTCGATGGTGAGCGGCATGTCAGGTAAGACGCCGCTACGGGCGATACCCATCAAGTCGTGCATATCCTGAAGACTGCCGACATAAGAACCCTCGATCGATAATGACTTCATCGTTACCATGGCCGGCACGATCTTGCTAGCACCACCAAAAAGCCCCACACAAATCATCTTCCCCGATTTGCGCAACGCTGAAACCCCAAAGCTAAAGCTATCAGCCGAGCCTACAAAATCAATAGCGGTCGCCGCACCGCCTCCAGTTGATTTTATAAGCGATTTCAAAACGCCCTCTTCATTGGGATCAATCAATTCGCCAGCGCCAGCCTGTTTGGCCAGATCCCACTTGGCTCGGTCTTGCTCAACCACAAAAGGCGCAAGTCCAAACATGTGTCTCGCAAGTCGTATACCGGAGAGCCCAACGCCGCCTGCGCCGATAATCATCAACGGTTGATCCCTGTTGACCTGTGAAACTTTTTTCAAGGCACCATAAGCCGTAAGTCCCGAACAAGCGTATGTACAAGCCTGCTCTTCGGCAAGCGGCCCGTAATCGATCAAATATCTAGGATGTGGAACCAAAAGATGGCTCGCAAAGCCGCCATCTCGATGAACCCCGAGCGCCTGCGGTTTGTTACAAAGTTGTTCTTCGCCGGCCTGGCAAATCGAGCACTGGGCACATCCGATCCAGGGAAAGACTACAAAGCGCTCGCCTAGTGATACGTGCGTGACGTCGGGACCAAGCGCTGCAACGGTTCCAGCGATCTCATGGCCGAGGGTTCGAGGAATTTGCATCGCCTTGCCCATATCGAGCCGAGCGCCACCACCTAGATCAAAGTAGCCATCTTGTAAGTGCACATCGCTATGGCAAACGCCGCAGCTGCCAATGCGGATTAAGACCTGACTGCCCTCAAGCTGAGGTAACTCACGCAGCTTCTTGACAAGTGGCTGTCCAAATTGTTCGAGTTGGTGGCTGATTACGTTCATCGGCTTTCATCCTATGCTTAGTTCCTGAGGCGCTGAGCCTCAGTCTGTCAAAGGCCTAGGTAGGACGCAAGCTCGGGATTGTCGCGAAGCGCCCCCGATGTTCCGCTAAGGACGACTTGGCCTTTTTGAAGGACCATGGCTCTGTCCGATTGGGTAAGTACTTTACGGTAATCACGATCAACAATGAGTGTGGCGATACCGTCTTCGCGTATGGTGCTGATGACCTTCCAAATCTCAGCCACGATCAACGGAGCAAGCCCCTCAGTTGCTTCATCGAGCACGATCAAATCGGGTTGTGTCATTAATGCACGACCGATCGATAGCATTTGTTGTTCCCCCCCTGAGAGCTGGGCTCCGAGGTTGTTGATGCGTTCGGCAAGTCGCGGAAATGTTTGTAAGACCCGGTCAAGGTCCCATCCCCTTGAACGGCCCTGCACAGGGCGCGCAGCCATGATCAGATTTTCGCGAACGCTTAAGTTGGGAAAAACGCCGCGACCCTCAGGTACATAAGCGACGCCGAGCCTGGCAATTTCGTGCGGCCTGCACTTTGACACTTCTTTCCCAAACAAATACACCCGCCCATCGCGTTGGCTGACATGGCCGAGGATGCTGCGAATCAGCGTGCTTTTTCCCATACCGTTACGGCCCAATAAACCCATGGTTTCACCGCGCGCGATATGGACATCGATACCATGAAGAATATGGCTTGAACCATACCAGGCATGAATACCTTGTGCATTCAGAATCGGGTCATGCATTTGCTGAGGGTTCATCTCAATGGCCTCCTAGGTAGGCGGCTTGCACCTCGGCATTATTTCGGACCTCCTCGGGTGTGCCTGAAGCGATCACTGAGCCATTGACCATCACAGTAATTTGATCGGCAATGCGAAAGACGGCATCCATATCATGTTCTACTAATAAGATCGCATGATCCTGCCTAAGCTTTTCAAGCAGTGTGAGCATGCGATCGGTCTCTTCAGCCCCCATGCCGGCAAGCGGTTCATCGAGTAACAAGACCTTCGGGTCGCTTGCCAAACACATGGCTATTTCAAGCTGCCGCTTCTGGCCGTGACTTAACAGACCAGCCGTTTGGTCTAGCCAGTCCTGAAGGCCTGCGAGTTGAGCAGCTTCGCGGGCCGCAGCCAGGCTTTGCACGCAGCTCGAGGCAGATTGCCACCAGTGCCATGGCTTGGGTATTCTTGACTGTGCGGCAAGCCTGCAATTCTCGAGCACACTGAAGCTCGGGAAGATCGTATTGCGCTGGTAGCTGCGTCCCAAGCCGGCTTGGGCACGGCGTGGCTGTGACCACGCAGTGATGTTCTCAGACCTTAAATATATCGATCCAGAAGACGGAGCGATTTCGCCAGAAAGCATATTGATCAGTGTGGATTTTCCCGCGCCGTTGGTGCCAATGACCGCGTGAACCTCACCAAGACAAAAGTCTAACGACACCTGATTGACAGCAATCAAGCCGCCCCACTGTCGGGTGAGCGCCTCGCATCGAATCAATGCCTCCGATCGATTGGGGGCTGCCTTAGTGACTGACATCAGTACCTCCCAAGCTTTGCGCCCGACGTGAAGATCGCCCCCATAAACGCGCTTGTAACTGCGCAGGGACACCAACCAGTCCGCGAGGTAGCAAAGCAACGCTGGCGATGATGCTAAGGCCAAGCCCGAGGTGCCAGTGCTTAGCAAATGCACCGAAGATCGCCTCGGACTTAAACAATTCCTGTAGCAGTGCAAACGCGAACGCGCCGATGAGCGCCCCACGAAGATGTCCAATGCCACCTAAAATAATCATGATCAACACCGCGCCCGATAAGTGCCAACTCAGCATTTCGGGGTTGACAAAGCCGTCCTTCACGGCAAACAAGAAGCCCGCGAGACCAGCGAGGCCGCCGGAGATGGTGAAGGCTGCAAGTTTGTAGGCATAGGTAGAAAAGCCAGCGGCTCGCATGCGTTGTTCGTTTACCCGAATGCCAGCCAATGCGCGACCGAAGCGTGAACCTGATAGCCGCGCAAGAAAGACAAACACAGCGATCAAACTCAATAAAGTTACAAAATAAAGTGTGATCGGTTGATCCAGATCAAAGGGACCAAAAACTGGTTTGATATATAAATAAATACCATCAGTGCCGCCCCCAAGTGGGGTATCGTGAACGACGTAATAAGCCATTTGTGCAAATGCCAGGGTGACCATGATGAAGTACACACCCGACGTGCGTAGTGATAAGGCACCGACAATAAAGGCGTAAATCGATGCTGCCAAAATAGCAAGCACCCATAGTGCAAGGCCTGCTGCATCGTTCGATGGTGAGAGCAAGACGGTGGCGTAGGCACCAATGCCGAAAAATGCTGCCTGACCAAAGCAGACGAGCCCGGTGCCGCCCACGAGCAACTCGAGGCTTAAGGCAAAAATTGCGTAAATCATAATTTTCGTGACGAGATCAACCCCAAACTTGCCACCGACAAGCGGATAAAACGCTAGGGTGGCAAAAAAGGCGAGCACGAAAAAGAGGGCGGCGGACGGCTTAGATGGCATGGTGTGGGCCTTGTTATTCGGTGTGGTAGGGATTACCCAGCTTTGAAGAGCCCTTGAGGCTTCCACAGCAAAATCAAGGCCATCAAGACATAAACCAGAACGCCAGATGCTTGCGGTAGCAATACCTTGCCGAAGGTATCCACAAAGCCAATTAACAGCGCGGCCAGTAAAGCCCCACGTATGGAGCCTATGCCGCCAATCACCACAACAACAAAGCAAATGATTAGTACTTGACTGCCCATGTTGGGGTAAACCGAAGAGACAGGGGCGGCAACCATGCCGGCAAAAGCTGCTATCGCGACTCCAGCGGCGAACACGACACGATATAAAAATTGAATATCAACGCCTAGCGATTGCACCATTTCCCGGTTGCTACTGCCAGCTCGGATCATCATGCCAAGCCTTGTTCGGGTGAATACCAAGTACATGCCAATTGCAAGCGAAATACAAAGAGCACTCATGAAAAGGCGATAAACCGGGTAAGTCATCGTATCGCCCAACGCGATAGACCCAGATAAAAAATCGGGGGCGCTAACGCCGTGCACATCGTCGCCGATGATGAGACTTCGTAATTCCTCGAACACTAAAATGAGGCCATAGGTCATGAGTACTTGTTGCAAGTGCTCGCGCTCATAAAGATAGCTATAAAAAGCCCATTCAAGAAAATAGCCAAGCACAATCGCGAGAAAGAGACCAACGAGCAAGGTGGCAAAAAACCCGCCGCCGAAGCTGCTTTGCACGATCGGTGCAAGACCAAAGGCCATGTAAGCACCGATCATGTAAAAACTTCCATGGGCTAGATTGATCACTCCCATAATCCCGAAAATCAGCGTTAGTCCTGATGCGACTAAAAAAAGTAGCAGACCATACTGAAGGGCGTTTAAGCATTGGATGAGAAAAATCGAAAAGTCCATGAAATATTCCAATAGCAGCCTAAGGCGTGATAACGCGTTGCAGCTTGCTTACATCTTGCAGCCGCGACCAGGATCAGCAAGCCCTTTGGAAGCCACGCTGATCACTTTGTTTTCTTTGCCAACCACTTGCCTTAAGTAAAAGTCTTGTACCGGGTTATGGTTTTTGCCCAAAGTGAAGGTGCCCCTTGGACTATCGATCTTTGCGACTTTGAGCGCCGCAGCAAATTCAGCTTTCTTACTGATATCACCTTTGACAGCGCTGAGACCCGCCGCGAGCATCTGGGCTGCGTCATAGCCCTGTACCGCATACACATCGGGCTGTAGCTTGAAGGTCTTTGCATAGGCAAGTCGGAATGCATTGTCACGTGCACTAGCAAGGCTGTCCGCATAATGCAGCGTGGTGAAGAGACCATCGGCATCGGCGCCTTGCGCTTCAAGCGTACCGTCGGTGAGGAATCCAGCCCCATATAAGGGAATCGATTTCTTCAAACCTGCAGCAGCATAATCTTTGACAAACTTTACAGCGCCACCACCGGCAAAAAAGGTATAAACCGCATCTGGCTTGGTTGCTGCAATTTCTGTTAGCAGGGCTTGAAACTCGACGTTGGGGAAGGGTAGGCTCAACTCTTTGATGACCTTGCCGCCACCTTTTTCATAGGCTTCTTTAAATCCCCGGACTGATTCGTCGCCGGCGGCGTATTTCCACGTGATGGTCACAACGCGCTTGTGCCCCTTTTTCGCCATCACTTCGCCCATGGCATAGCCAGGTTGCCAGTTGCTAAAACTAGAGCGGAAAATGTTCGGTGCGCACATAGGGCCTGTCACGGCATCAGCACCCGCATTGGGCACAATAAGAACTGTGCCGCTATCTTTGGCGACTTTGGCCATTGCCATAGCAACGCCGGAATGTACAGTGCCTATAAGTACATCGACGTTATCACGCTTAATGAGCTTGTTGACGTTGTCAGTGGCTTTAGCCGGATCTGATTCGTCATCGACTTTGACCAATTCGACCTCGCGACCACCGAGCTTGCCACCTTGTTCATTCAAGTGGAGCCGAAAGCCATTCTCAATGGCATTGCCAAGCGCTGCGAATGTGCCGGTATAGGGCAGCATTAATCCAACTTTTAGCTTGCCGTCTTTGCTTTGTGCAATGGCAGGCATCGCACCCGCAACTGCAAGTGTAAATCCACAAGCAGCGGCGCGTGCGAGGATGCGACGCTTGCCGGTGCTGGCAGGCTTTACTTGTTGAAATGCTTGTCCTAGTGCTTGTCTCATCGTTATCATCCTTATGGTTGTTAAAACGTTATCTTAAGCCCTGGCAGTTCGACTTGGGCTTAACGCTTCAGGACTCTGAGGCGTTGCGCGCTTGTTCCATCGCCCTTAACTTAAAGCGTTGAATCTTGCCCGTTGCGGTTTTGGGCAAATCAGCGACAAATTCGATAAAGCGCGGGTACTTGTATGGGGCAAGCCGTTCTTTTACCATGGCCTTCAGCTCATCTTCGCTGACTTGGCAACCAGGCTTTAGAACGATGAAAGCTTTAGTCTTCGTGAGACCGTCGGCGTCTTCTTTGCCAATAACCGCAGCTTCCAGTACGGCAGGATGTTGGATAAGTGTTGCCTCAACTTCAAAAGGACTCACGTAAATCCCGCTGACTTTGAGCATGTCATCGCTTCGTCCTGCATACGTATAGCTGCCATCGCTGTTTCGAATATATTTGTCGCCGCTTTTTGTCCAGGCGCCCTGAAAGGTTTCGCGCGACTTGCTTCGATTACCCCAATACATCATCGCAGCCGAAGGGCCATGGATATAAAGATCCCCAGGTTCACCATCCGGAACCGCCTCGCCTTGTTCGCCGCGAAGCTCTACCTCATAACCCGGTACTGGCCAGCCGGTGCTTCCGTAGCGGACTTTCTCCGGTGTATTGCTGAGAAAAATGTGAAGCATTTCGGTTGAACCAATGCCATCGACAATATCGACACCGAAATGCGCCTTGAATCGCTCGCCGATGTCGGCGGGGAGCGCTTCGCCTGCCGAAGAGGCTAGTCGGATTGCGACATCGTCTCGACTCGGTAGTGCTGCGTGCGCAAGCATGCCTGCATAGCCGGTTGGTGCGCCATAGAAAATCGTTGGCTTGATGCCACCACTTTCGCCACGCATGCGCCTGAAGGTTGCATCTGGCGTTGCACGCTCGGCCATGAGGACGGTCGTCGCGCCGACTGAAAGCGGAAATGAGAGCGCGTTGCCAAGTCCGTAGGCGAAAAAGAGCTTTGCAGCCGAAAAGCAAACATCGGACTCGTTAATCCCAAGGACTCTTTTCCCATAAAGCTCAGCGGTCCAATAGGGATTAGCCTGCGAGTGGACGGTGCCCTTGGGCCGACCTGTCGACCCAGAGGAGTAGAGCCAAAACGCTGGGTCATCTGGGCTGGTACCTGCGGGTCGCGAAGCGGCTGCGTTATCGTCTATAAAACGTTCTAGATCGACCTCTGAAGGGTGCAGTGGTGCCTCGGGTCTTGAGACAATGACCTTTCGAATTTCGTGATCGCTGCGCGTCATGGCGGCGGTCAGGTTAGGTAGCAGTGCCCCCGAGACCATGGCCGCCTGAGCGCGCGAATGCTCAAGCATGTAAGCATAGTCGTCAGCTGTCATGAGTGTATTGACCGCTACAGGAACAAGCCCTGCATAAATGGCTGCCAGAAAACACACAGGCCAGTCGCAAACATCGTGCATCAAAAGTAAAACGCGTTCTTCGCGTCGGATCCCGAGGGCTTTCAGGCCGCTCGCAAGCTGACGTACTCGGCGGTCAAGTTCGCCATAGCTGAGACTGGCCTGGTCATCGATAAAGGCGGTCTTGGTGTGGCGTTGCGCATTGGCTTGCAGCCAGTGATGCGCAATATTAAATCGTGCGTCAAGTGGGGGCAGATCGGCCAATAGGGGCGGATCGGCCCGTGGGGCCAGGGCGGTCATAAAGCTGTCTCCTTCCTACGGTTGGTGGAAGCTTCGCTTGACCAGGCGTCTGTGCGCCAGTGTTCAAGCAAACGCGGCATTGTCGATCGGTGACTCGTCTCACGGCGAGGCCTTTTTTCGCTCAATCTTGCACCATTGGTCGAGATGCAGTATGGTGCTGCTCTGAACTTTATGGCCAATCAAATTCCATGTCAAGCAATATAATGCCTCTTGGCGGAAGAATCGCATCGTCCAACTACCAAGTCATGGTCGGGCAGGGTCAAGGCGATGGTGATCACTCAAAGAACCCGTTTCTTGTCGCACTCGGCGAGCGTGTGCGTCAACTGCGCGCGCGCAAGGGCATGACGCGAAAGTCTGCTGCTATGGCCGCGGGCGTATCAGAGCGGCATTGGGCCAATCTGGAGTACGGGGTCGGTAATGCCTCGATTCTTGTCCTCTTGCAGGTGGCGCAAAGCCTTGGCTGTTCGCTGGCGGCTTTGATTGGCGATGTGACGACTTCGTCGCCAGAATGGCTAATGCTGCGTGAAATGCTGCAAGGTCGCGATGAAGCAAGCCTGAAACGTGCGCGCATGGCCTTGTGGGCCTCGCTCAACGACTCTGAGACGGCCGGGCAGTCTGCCAGCGCAAAGCCATCCTGCATTGCGCTGATCGGCTTGAGGGGCGCGGGCAAGTCAACACTTGGGCGAATGCTTGCGGAGGATTTAGATTTTCCCTTTGTTGAGTTGAGTCGGGAAATCGAAAAGTTTGCGGGCTGCAGCATTGCGGAAATACAAGGCTTGTATGGCGTCAATGCCTATCGACGCTATGAGCGGCGAGCGCTCGAGGAAACGGTCCAAATATATACCGAAGCCGTGATTGAAACACCGGGAGGTCTGGTCTCTGAGCCCGCAACCTTTTCGCTGTTGCTGTCCCACTGCACAACCGTCTGGTTGCAGGCTGATCCAGAAGATCACATGAAGCGCGTGCTTGCTCAGGGGGATCTGCGTCCGGTTGCAGCGAGTAAAGAGGCCATGGACGATTTGCGCGGCATTCTGGCGGGGCGCGCGGCCTTTTACTCGAAGGCTGATTATCAAATCAATACCAGTGCGCAGGCGCTTGCAGAGACCTTTCATCTGTTGCGGCAGGCAATTCGGGAGGGGCTGCAACTCAAGCTTTAAGGTTGGAGGCGGTTGATGCAAAATAATGCTTGACATCGACATGATTAAGGCATTATTATTCATTATTTGGGTCATCGAATGACAGAGGAAGCGGCATTCGATTGCCGGAAGTCTTTGAAGAACCGCCTCAACAGCAAGCAGGAGACAAGCAATGAGTGAATCGCCCCGTGTTGAATACCAAACCGACCCCTCGGCCTACCGCCACTGGAATCTGTCTTTCGATGGACCAGTCGCTACGCTTGCCGCCGACTTTGACGAGAACGCCGGATTGCGGCCGGGTTATAAGTTAAAGCTCAACAGTTATGACTTGGGGGTTGATATCGAACTCAACGATGCAATCAATCGCATCCGTTTCGAGCACCCCGAGGTACGGACGGTGGTGGTGACTTCGCTAAAAGACAAAGTCTTTTGTTCGGGTGCCAACATTTTCATGCTGGGCGTGTCGAGCCACGCGTGGAAGGTGAATTTTTGCAAATTCACCAACGAAACGCGGAACGGACTTGAAGATTCTTCAAAATACAGCGGTCTAAAGTTTTTGGCTGCAGTAAATGGCGCATGCGCGGGAGGTGGCTATGAGTTGGCGCTTGCTTGCGATGAGATCGTGTTAATCGATGATCGCAGCAGTTCGGTCAGTTTGCCCGAGGTGCCTTTGCTTGGCGTGTTGCCTGGCACAGGTGGGCTGACTCGCGTGACCGACAAGCGAAAAGTACGTCATGACCTTGCCGATATTTTTTGTACCACCAACGAGGGGGTTCGCGGTCAAAAGGCGAAGGACTGGCGCTTGGTCGATGAGATTGTCAAGCCCGCTCAGTTTGCAGCGCGGGTTCAAGAACGAGCCCTTGAACTCGCAAGTAAAAGTGATCGCCCAGTAGGTGCAAAGGGCGTCAAACTCAACCCTTTAATGCGCAACATTGATGCTGATCAGCTGCGCTACAGCCATGTCCATGTTGACATTGACCGATCGAAGCGGCTTGCAACATTGACGGTGCACGCGCCAAAAGAAGCGTTGCCGAGCGATATTGCATCGATAGAAGCCGCCGGAGAACAGTGGTATCCGCTTGTACTGGCCCGCGAACTTGAAGATGCCATCTTGCATATGCGTACCAATGAGCTCGATATTGGTATGTGGCTTATAAAAACCCGCGGAGATGCTGCAGCCGTGCTCGCCAATGATGAACTCATGCACACGCATCAACATCACTGGTTTGTCCGCGAAACACTGGGCTTATTGCGCCGTACCTTTAGCAGGCTTGATGTGTCGT
>JACCEE011357657.1_pt1 | contig 38119 bp, 39 predicted proteins | sample 7449931 | NCBI WGS metagenome assembly JACCEE01 (sample SAMN15323457, study PRJNA562643) | freshwater metagenome | isolation source: river surface water | place: USA:Blue River Watershed | collected 2017-08-19 | reverse complement strand
CGAACAGGTCGTCTTCCTTCATGACCAGCAGCTCGTCGCCATCGACCTTGACGGTCTGGCCGGAGTACTTGCCGAACAGGACGCGGTCGCCGACCTTGACGGTCAGGGCCTTGGTCTCGCCTTTGTCGTTGGTCTTGCCCGGGCCGACGGCCAGGACTTCACCCTGGTCAGGCTTCTCTGCAGCGGCGTCGGGGATCACGATGCCCGAGGCGGTTTTGGTTTCGCTTTCAACGCGCTTGACGATCACGCGATCGCCGAGAGGACGAAGTTTCATTGGATCTCCTGGATTTGAAACAAGGTTGACAAACTCAAGCCCCCTCAAGGGGGCCGGTGAATATTTCCGGGCGGTGTTAGCACTCGCGGCCGGGGAGTGCTAATCATAAGGGCTTTTGTCTGGCTTTCAAGGGTGTCCCGTGGCCGAGGCAGGGTTTGCCCGGAAACGGGCAAAATCACGCCCCATGCAATCCGCGTTCCGCTTTTTCAGCCATTGGCCCTTGTGGGCCCTGCATGCCCTGGGGCATGTGGGTGGCTGGCTGGCCTGGCTGATGTCGGGGGTGTACCGGCAGCGTTTCATGGCCAATGCGCGACAAGCCGGTCTGGGTTTGGGGCAGGTGGCGCCTGCCATTGGCCATGCGGGGGCCATGTCGGCCGAACTGCCGCGCCTGTGGTTTGGCGCGCCGGTGCCGGTGCAGTGGGCCGACGATCGGGCGGCGGTGCAAGCCTACGCCAGTGGCAAAGGGGTGCTTTTTCTCACGCCGCATCTGGGCTGCTTTGAGGTGACTGCTCAGGCACTGGCCCAGCGCTTTGGTGCCCAGCATGGGCCTTTGACGGTGCTCTACCGGCCAGCACGCCAAGCTGCGTTGGCGCAGGTGATGGAAGATGCCCGCGGCCGCCCGGGGCTGGAGGCGGTGCCCACCACGCTGGCGGGAGTGCGGCAGATGATCAAGGCCTTGCGGGTTGGGCATGCGGTGGGCCTTTTGCCCGACCAGGTGCCGCCCGAGGGCATGGGGCAGTGGGCGCCGTTTTTCGGCCAACCCGCGTACACCATGACCTTGGCGGCTCGTCTGGCCTTGCAGACGGGTGCGCAGCTGGTGCTGATCTGGGGCGAGCGCCTGCCTTGGGGGCGCGGCTACCGCTTGCACACCCGCACCCTGGGGCATGAACTCTCGGGTGACCTGGACGTGGCGGTGGTGCAGATCAACCAGGCCATGGAGCGGTTGGTTCTGGAGCGCCCTGGGCAGTACCTGTGGGGTTATGCCCGCTACAAACAACCGCGTACCGAATGAAGAGGTCTTGCCTGTGGCCCATGTGTTGATCGCTTTGATGCGCTTTGTCGCGCTGTTGCCGCTGTCTTGGGTCCGGGCACTGGGCCGTGGTCTGGGCTGGCTGTTGTGGCAGGGGGCGCGTTCGCGGCGCCACATCGTGCTGGTCAATGTGGGTTTGTGCTTTCCTGAGTTGAACGGTGCGCAGCGCCGTGACCTGGCTTACCGCCATTTCATCTCGTTTGGCCAGTCGGTTCTCGACAGGGCGTGGCTGTGGCATGCGCCCATGTCGGTGCTCGAAAAACGTCTGCAATGGACTGGCCAGGTTCAGGCTGTGACCGATCCGGGGCCGTTGGTGATGTTCGCCCCCCACTTTGCGGGCCTGGATGCAGGCGGGCTGGCCGTGGGCATGAAGATGTCGCCTGCGCCGGTGGCTTTCATTTTTGTGGCGCAGTCCAATCCGGTGATCGAAACATGGGTGCGTTCAGGCCGCGAACGCACGGGCAATGCGCGTCCGTACTTTCGCCATGAGGGCATGCGCAAGATCCTGGCCGGGCTCAAGCGCGGTGAGCCTTTGCACTTGTCGCCGGACATGGATTTTGGCCCACAAGAATCGATTTTTGTCCCTTTTATGGGCGTCGAAAAAACCGCCACGATGCCTTCACTCACCCGCATGGCCAGAGTCACCGGCGCTCGCGTGGTGCCCGTGGTCACGCGCATGACGGCGAGCGGCTATAGCATCGAAGCGCATGCGCCGCTGGACCATTTCCCAAGCGATGACCCGGTTGCCGACACGGCCCGCATGAACCGGTTACTCGAAGGCTATATCCGCAGCATGCCCGAGCAGTACCACTGGGTCCACCGCCGCTTCAAGACTCGGCCTGAGGGCGAGTCCGGGGTTTACTGAGGGCGCAAGAAGGCGCCGATTTCGGCGATGACGCGTGCCGGCTGCTCATGCACCACCCAGTGGGTGGCGCGTTCGATGGGCACCAGCTTCAGATCGGGCACAAAAGCCTGCAGCCCTTCGGTCAGGCAGGGCAGCAGGGCAGTGTCGTCCTGTGCCCACAGCACCAGCGTGGGCACCGCGATCCGCAGCAGTTCGGGAGGCAGGCTCAGGGCCGCGCCTTCGCCATGCGAGGCCCGAAACGGCGAGGCCCGGTAGTAGTTCAGGCCGCCCTCGATCCCCAGATCCCACACCGCGCGGTACTGCGCACGCACCGCCTCGGTGAGCCAGCCTGCGCCCTCGGGCGCACCCGGGCTGCCGGAGACCGCGCTGGCGCCCATGCCTTCGAAAAAGCCGAACAGGCGCCGGTGCCCGTCTTCGGTCAGCAGCCTGCCCGCGTCGGGACGCACCAGAAAATTCATGTAGGCGCTGGCCACCTGCTGGGCAGGGTTGTTCTGGAGTTCGCGCAAAAAAGTGCCCGGGTGCGGCGCGTTGACGATGACCAGCTGGCGTATGCGCTGCGGGTGCTGGTTGGCCACGGCCCAGGCCAGGGCTCCGCCCCAGTCGTGGGCCACCAGGGCCGCCAGTGGCTGGCCGGCGCCGCATTCGGCGTCGACCAGGGCCACGATGTCCTGCACCAGATGCTTGGCCCGGTAGTCCTCGACCGCGGCTGGCGCGCTCGATTGTTCGTAGCCACGCAGATTGGGCGCGACGCAGCGGTAGCCGCCGTGCTCGGGACGGGCAAAGTGTTCCAGCAATTCGTCCCAGGCGAAAGCGGCTTCGGGAAAGCCGTGCAGGAACAGCAGCACAGGTCGACCCCGCTCGCCGCTGGCACGGCAGCTCAGGGTGATGCCGTGTGGCAGGGTTTGTTGCCAGGTCTCGATCATGACCACGCTCCTTCAGAGGTTTGCAGGATCATGCCCTGCAAGCCATGGCTTGTGCGTCGCAGTCCCTTGATCGCCAGCAAGGCTTGCTCCTACGGGGTGTCTGGGGCAGCAGTGGGTGGCACGCTGACCAGTGCAACGCCACCGGGGTGGGACCAGTCCCACAGCAGCTGGGCCACCTCTTCCAGCCCCTGCTTTTTCAGGGCCGAAAACAGCCTGACCTCGCCGCCGCCGGCTTGCAGCCTGGCAATCGACAGGGCCTTGGCCTGTTCGGCACGTGTGAGTTTGTCGGCCTTGGTCAGCACGATCAGGAATTTCAGCCCTTCCTCTACCCGGGGACGGATGATTTCGAGCAGGGCCTCGTCGAGTTCGGTCAGGCCGTGGCGCGGGTCGCACATCATCACCACACCCAGCAGGTTGGGGCGGCTGACCAGATAGTTGGCCATCACGCGCTGCCAGCGGGCCTTGTCGTCGCGGGCCACAGCGGCGTAGCCGTAGCCGGGCAGGTCGGCCAGGACGGCGTCGGTCACGCCCTGCTTGCCCAATGAGAACAAATTGATGTGCTGGGTGCGACCGGGCTTTTTGGAGGCAAAGGCCAGCTGCTTTTGCTGCGTCAGCGTGTTGATGCAGGTGGATTTGCCGGCGTTGGAGCGGCCGACGAAAGCAATTTCAGGCAGATCGTGTCCGGGCAGATGGTGCAGCTGGGCAGCCGTGGTCAGAAAGCGCGCGGTGTGCATCCAACCCAAGGGGGTGACGGTAGGAGGGGTGGGGGGGGCAGCGGTAGGTGTGGGCTTGGTGGTCATGTGGAGCGCGTGGACCGCCCGCCAGGGGCCGTCAGAAAACTGGTGCGGATGGCATTGTAGAATCCCCCGGTTTTGTGCCGGTTCCCGGATACCTCGCTCAACGGATACATCCCTATGAAGTCGATTTCTGCCCTGATCGCCGCTGCCGCCCTGGTTGCTGGCTCTGCAATTGCTGCTGCGCCTGCAGCCTCCGCCAAGCCCGACCTGGCCAAGGGTGAAGCTGCTTATGGTGCAGTCTGCGCTGCCTGTCATGCCGCCGACGGTAACTCGACCACCCCGGTCAATCCCAAGCTGGCCCAGCAACACCCCGAATACCTGGCCAAGCAGCTGCAGGAATTCAAGTCCGGCAAGCGCGCCAATGCCGTGATGAGCGGCATGGTTGCAAGCCTGAGCGATGCCGACATGCGCAACATCAGCGCCTGGCTGGCTTCCAAGCAGGCCAAGCCCGGTTTTGCCAAAGACAAAGACAACGTCGCCCTGGGCGAGCGCATCTACCGCGGCGGCATTCCGGATCGCCAGGTGGCCGCTTGCGCCGGTTGCCATGCCCCCAACGGTGTTGGCATTCCAGCTCAGTACCCGCGTCTGTCGGGTCAGCATGCTGACTACACTGCCGCCCAGCTGGTGGCCTTCCGCGACGGCGCCCGCAAGAACAGCGCTCAGATGACGGGTGTGGCCGCCAAAATGAACGACCGCGAAATCAAGGCGGTGGCCGACTACGTGGCCGGTCTGCGCTGAACGCCGTGGCCTGCTTACCCCCTGGAGTTCAGGGTGCATTCATGTTGAGCAGGCCCTTCTAAGCGACAATTCAGGGAGACGGAAACGTATACCCCTGGCTCAAGCGGGTTTCGACCCGCTTTTTCTTTGCCTGCTTTTTTTGACTTGCCCATGACTGCCCCTACCGCCACTGTTGACACCGCAGCCGCGCCGCGAGGGTCGAAGGCCTGGTTGGAGTTGTTGGCCTCCATGCGCTTTGCCATTGCATTGCTCACGGTCATTTGCATTGCCTCCGTCATTGGCACCGTGCTCAAACAGCACGAGCCCTTGCCCAACTATGTCAACCAATTTGGCCCGTTTTGGGCCGAGGTGTTTGGTGCCCTGAGTCTCTACAGCGTCTACAGCGCCTGGTGGTTTTTGCTCATTTTGGCGTTTCTGGTGCTCAGCACCAGCTTGTGCATAGCACGCAACACCCCCAAGATCCTGGCGGACCTGAAGGTCTACAAGGAAAGCATCCGCGAACAAAGCTTGCGCGCTTTCCACCACAAAGCCGAAGGCGCTACGGGCGACGCCCCCGAGGCAGCAGCGCAGCGCCTGGGCCAGTTGCTCGCCACCGGGGGGTGGAAAGTGAAATTGCAATCCCGGGACGGTGGCTGGATGCTGGCCGCCAAGGCTGGGGCCGCCAACAAGCTGGGCTACATCGCTGCGCACTCGGCCATCGTGCTGGTGTGTGTGGGCGGCTTGCTCGACGGTGATTTGATTGTGCGTGCACAAACCTGGCTGGGTGGCAAAAGTGTTTACAGCGGGGGTGGTCTGATTTCCGACGTGCCCGAACAGCACCGTCTGTCCGAGCGCAACCCGACTTTCCGGGGCAACCTGATGGTGGCCGAAAACACCGCATCCAGCACCGCCATCCTTAACCAGTCCAGTGGCATCTTGCTGCAAGAGCTGCCTTTTGCAATCGAGCTCAAAAAGTTCATCGTCGAGTACTACTCGACCGGCATGCCCAAGCTGTTTGCCAGCGACATCGTGATCCACGACAAGGCCACGGGCGAGAAAACCGAGGCCCGCGTCGAGGTCAACAAACCCGCCAGCTTCAAGGGCATCGAGATTTACCAGTCCAGCTTTGACGACGGCGGCTCGCGCGTGAAGCTGCAGGCGGTGCCGATGGCCGCGGCCAGCAAAGCGTTTGAAGTGGAAGGCGTGATCGGTGGCAGCACCGAGCTGACCAATGGCAACGAGAAGTTGCGCCTCGAATTCACTGGGCTGCGCACCATCAACGTCGAGAACTTTGCCGGTCAACGCGGTGGTGCAGGCGGCGTCACCGATGTGCGCGCGGTGGACTTGCGTGAAAGCATCGAAGGCCGTCTGGGCGCAGGGCACAAGACCAGCACCAAAAAAGAGCTGCGCAACATCGGCCCCAGCGTGAGCTACAAGCTGCGTGATGCTGCCGGCCAGGCGCGTGAATACAACAACTACATGCTGCCGGTGGACATGGGCGACGGGCAGGGGGTGTTTCTGCTGGGGGTGCGCGAGAACCCCGGCGAAGCCTTCCGCTATCTGCGCTTGCCCGCCGACGAAAACGGCAGCCTGGATGGCTTTGTGCGCCTGCGAGCGGCCTTGCTGTCGCCCGAGCTGCGCACGCGTGCGGTGCAGCGCTACGCCCGCAAAGCGGTGGACCCCAAACGTCCTGAACTGACCCAACAGCTGGCCGATTCGGCGGACCGCGCACTGGGCCTGTACGCCGGGCTGGAGCAGGTCAATGGCAAAAAGGTCTGGGGCCTGCAAGCGGTGGCCGACTTCATGGAAGCCAATGTCCCCGAGGCCGAGCGCAACCGTGCGGGCGAGATGCTGATCCGCATCCTCAATGGCGTGCTGTTCGAACTGGACGCTGTGGCCCGTGAGCAGGCCCGCGCCAAACCGCTGCCGCAGGACAAGGTGCAGGGTTTCATGAACCAGTCGGTGCTGGCGCTGAGCGACGCGCCACTGTATTCGGCCCCCATGGCGTTCATGCTCCGGGACTTCACCCAGGTGCAGGCCAGCGTGTTCCAGGTGGCCAGAGCCCCTGGCAAAACCGTGGTTTACCTGGGCTGTACGCTGCTGATCCTTGGCGTTTTTGCGATGCTTTATGTCCGCGAACGTCGCCTGTGGATCTGGCTGACGCCTGTGGGCAGCGGCTCGGCCGCGCTGATGGCGCTGTCGTCCAACCGCAAGGCCATGGACATTGACCGCGAATTTGAAGAACTTAAGGTCCGCTTGCTCGATTCGAGCCGTGGATCGGAGAACGCTGCATGAACACGACGACCGTGACCTTGAATCCGGGTTTTTTCTCGGGCCGCAGCCTGGCCGATTGGGGCTTTGCCCTGCTGGCCTTGCTGGGCATGGTGTTTGCATTAGTGCAATACCAGCATGCCATGGATGGCTATGAACAGGCCATTTTGGTGTGCACCTGGCCTGCTGCCGTGTGGCTGGGCTGGTTCTGGCGCCCGGCGCTCAACCTGATGGTGGGTGTGGCCGCGCTGTCGCTGCTGACCATCGTCAGCTACCAGGGCGATCTGGCGCGCGCCGACAGCGTGTTCTGGCTCAAGTATTTCCTCTCCAGCCAGTCCGCGATCTTGTGGATGAGCATGGTGTTCTTCATCAGCACCGCTTTCTATTGGGCAGGCATGCTGATCCGCAGCCAGAGCGATGTGCTTGAAACCCTGGGCTCGCGCATGGCCTGGACGGGCGTCACGCTGGCGCTGGTGGGCACCATGGTGCGTTGGTACGAGAGCTACCTGATCGGCCCGGACATCGGCCACATCCCGGTGAGCAACCTCTATGAAGTTTTCGTCATGTTCTGCTGGATGACGGCAGTGTTCTACCTGTACTACGAAGGCCAGTACCAGACCCGCGCCCTGGGCGCCTTTGTCATGCTGGTGGTCAGCGCCGCCGTGGGCTTTCTGCTGTGGTACACGCTGGTGCGCGAGGCGCATGCCATCCAGCCGCTGGTGCCGGCCCTCAAGAGTTGGTGGATGAAGGTGCATGTACCTGCCAACTTCATCGGTTACGGCACCTTTGCCCTGTCGGCCATGGTGGCTTTTGCCTACCTGATCAAGCAGCAGGCCCATGAAACCCGCTGGTACAAGCTTGCGCCCCTGTGGCTGCTGGGCGCGGCGCTGTGCTTTGTGCCGATCGCCTTCCGTCAGCGTGGCGTGGCCGAAGCGGGCGGCAGCTACTGGGTGGGCTACGCCCTGATTGCGGCGCTCATTGCCGGCGGTATTCTGCTGGCGCGCCAGCGCCTGACCGAGCGCCTGCCCGCTCTGGAGGTGCTTGACGATGTGATGTACAAAGCCATTGCCGTGGGCTTTGCCTTCTTCACCATCGCCACCGTGCTGGGCGCGCTGTGGGCGGCCGAGGCCTGGGGCGGTTACTGGAGCTGGGACCCCAAAGAAACATGGGCCCTGATTGTCTGGCTCAACTACGCCTCGTGGCTGCACATGCGCCTCATGAAAGGCCTGCGCGGCACCGTGGCCGCCTGGTGGGCACTGGCGGGCCTGGGCGTGACGACGTTTGCCTTCCTGGGCGTCAACATGTTCCTCAGCGGCCTGCACAGCTACGGCACGCTCTGACGACCCTGCGCCCTGCAGGGCGCGCCGAAAAGGACCACAATGCACACGCCTTGTGTGCAGGAGTCCTTCATGCTGATCCGTTCTTCCGATTCCGCTTTCAACCACCCTGCGGCCAGTGACATCACGCCACGCGGGGTGTTCGAGTCGCGCCGCACGCTGCTGCAGCAGATGGCGCTGGGCGCCGCGGGCCTGTCACTGAGCAGCTGGGCCGCCCGCGACGCCCGTGCCCAGATGAGAGGCCCGGGCGTTCTGCCTGCGCTGGCCGCTGTGCCGTCCAACGTGCCTGGCGCGCAAACGATGGACAAGCCCACGGCCTACAAGGACGCCACCGGCTACAACAACTTCTACGAATTCGGCACCGACAAGTCCGATCCGGCGCGCTACGCCCACACCCTCAAGACCAGCCCCTGGACGGTCGAGGTGGAAGGCCTGGTCAAAAAGCCGGGCCGCTACGGCTTGGAAGACCTGATGAAATGGGGCGCGATGGAAGAGCGCATCTACCGTTTGCGCTGTGTCGAAGGCTGGTCCATGGTGATCCCGTGGGTGGGCTATTCACTGGCCGACCTCATCAAACGTGTGGAGCCTCTGGGCCATGCGAAGTTTGTCGAATTCGTCACCCTGGCCGATGAAAAGACCATGCCGGGCGTGCGCGGCGGCGCACTCGACTGGCCCTATGTCGAGGGCCTGCGCCTGGACGAGGCCATGCACCCGCTCACGCTGCTGGCTTTTGGCATGTACGGCGAGGTGCTGCCCAAGCAAAACGGCGCGCCCTTGCGCCTGGTGGTGCCCTGGAAATACGGTTTCAAGAGCGCCAAGAGCCTGGTCAAGATCCGCTTCGTGGACAAACAACCCACCTCGTCCTGGACCAAGGCCGCGCAGCAGGAGTACGGCTTTTATTCCAACGTCAACCCGAACGTGGACCACCCGCGCTGGAGCCAGGCCACCGAGCGGCGCATCGGCGAAGACGGCCTGCTGGCCAAAAAGCGCAAGACGCTGATGTTCAATGGCTACGAGCCGCAGGTGGGCCAGCTCTACGCGGGCATGGACCTGAAGAAAAACTACTGAGCATGCGCGGCTGGCTGCGCACCCGCACGGCCTGGTGGGCCTGCCTGGCCCTGGGCTTGCTGCCGCTGGCCTGGCTGCTGTGGCGCACTTTGGCCGACCAGCTCGGTGCCAATCCGGCCGAAACCCTGATCCGCGCCACCGGCGACTGGACCTTGCGCAGCCTGTGCCTGACGCTGGCCATCACTCCTGTGCGTGTGCTGCTGGGCGTGCCCGAACTGCTGCGCTTTCGCCGCCTGCTGGGCCTGCTCACCTTTGGCTACGCCTGCCTGCACCTGCTGTGCTACACGGGCTTTGACATGGGATTTGAATGGTCCGACATCGTGCACGACATTCCCAAGCGTCCCTTTGTGCTGGTGGGCACGCTGGCCTTTGCGCTGCTGCTGCCACTGGCTGCCACGTCATGGAATGGCGCCATCCGCCGCCTGGGCCCGCAGCGCTGGCAGGCGCTGCACCGCAGCGTCTACGCCATCGCCGTGCTGGCTGTTCTGCATTTCTGGTGGATGCGTGCGGGCAAGCAAAACTTCACCGAGGTGTGGGTGTATGGCTTGGTGCTGGCTGGCCTTTTGGTCTGGCGAATGGCCCGGCACTGGCGTGCCGATGGACGCGGCCTGGAAGGCCGGTAGCCTTTCAAATCAGCGCTCAGGACTTTGTAAGAATATTTGAATACCATTTGCCTCAAATTTGACCAAGATCGGTTTTCCGCCGGTGGTTCAGGGAGGCTCCATGAAAAAAGCAGGGATATTGGCGTTCTTGTGCGCGGCAGGCTTGTCGATGGGTGTGGCAGCCGAGCCGGGCGAGACTTTTTGGCAACACCGCATCGAGACCGAACAGGCGTTACCGGCCACGCCGCCACAGGTCTGGTCTTTGCTGATGGATTTTGAGCGCTACCCGCACTGGAACCCGTTCATCCGCCAGATCCAGGGCATGGCCCAGGTGGGGCAGACGCTGAAGGTGCGTGTGCAGCCCGCCGGGGGCTCGGAAATGGCGTTTGAGCCCGAGGTGCTGGTGGCTCAGGCACCGACCGAGTTTCGCTGGAAAGGCCAATGGCTGGTGCCGGGTTTGTTCGACGGCGAGCACTATTTCTTGCTGCGTCCCAGCGCAGATGGCCAGACGGTACTGGTGCATGGCGAGCGATTTTCGGGTTTGCTGGTGCCGCTTTTTAGGGGACAACTCAAGCAAGGGACGCTCACGGGCTTCAAGGCGATGAACGAGGCGTTGCGGCAGGAATTGCTGAAGACGAAGGCGTTGCGCTGACGGGATATTTGTATCCCATGAAATACGACCGAGGTATGATCCAGGTCGAGCAAACCGAACATTACGCCCGTTGGTTTTCGGCGCTTCGGGATCGGCAGGCGCGCGCACGAATCGACATCCGCATCCGCAGACTGAGCTTGGGAAATTTCGGGGATGTGAAACCGCTGGGGTCAGGTATTTCGGAATTGCGCATTGACCACGGGCCCGGGTATCGCCTCTATTTTTTTGCAGCGCGGCACAGAAATCGTGGTGTTGCTGGCAGGGGGTGACAAGGGCAGCCAGTCTCAGGACATGCACACTGCCAAAGCGTTGGCGGTCAACGTGAAGGAGCAATCATGACCTTGAGCGCAACACGGCCCTGGGATGCCGCAGAGCATCTGGAAACAGAAGAAGAGGTGGTGGCTTACCTGGAGGCCGCACTGGAGGATGGTGATCCGGCGCTGATCTCGGCCGCGTTGGGCGATATTGCGCGAGCCAGAGGCATGTCGAAGATCGCACGCGACACCGGTCTGGGTCGTGAAAGCCTCTACAAAGCCTTGTCGGCCGGAGGCAATCCGGAATTTGCCACCGTCCTCAAAGTGCTGCAGGCGCTGGGGCTGCGCCTGCACGCAGGGTCGGCCAGTCGCACCTGAGGCCGCCTGAAGGTCTGCTTCAGCCGACCAGTTGCTCCAGCGCAAAGGTGTCAAACGCCGATTCGCGCTGGCGGATCAGGTGGGCCTGCTCGCCATCGACCAGCACCTCGGCGGCGCGACCGCGCGTGTTGTAGTTGCTGGACATGCTCATGCAATACGCGCCGGCCGACAGCACGGCCAGCACATCACCGGATTGCACCACCAGCTGGCGGTCGCGGCCCAGCCAGTCGCCGCTTTCGCACACCGGACCAACCACGTCGTACGTGAGCGCATCGCCGGTGCGGGGCGAGACCGGCACGATCTGGTGGAAGGCCTCGTACATGGCCGGGCGCGGCAGGTCGTTCATGGCCGCGTCAACGATGCAGAAGTTCTTTTGTTCGCCTGGCTTGGTGAAGACCACTTCGGTCAGACAGACGCCTGCATTGCCCACCAGCGAACGGCCAGGTTCGATCATCAGCTGGCGCTGGCCATAGCCGCGCGCGTCCAGCTTGGCCAGCAGCTGCGCCCACAGCGTGTCGGCTGCAGGGGGGGTGTCGCCGTTGTAGTCGATGCCCAGACCGCCACCAAAGTCGATGTGGTGGATTGCAACACCGGCTTTTTCGATGTCGGCCACCAGGTCCAGGATGCGGTCCATCGCGTCCAGGTAGGGCGTGACCTCGGTGATTTGCGAGCCGATGTGGCAGTCAATGCCCACGACTTGGAGGCCCGGCAGGCTGGCCGCGTGTTGGTAGACCTGCACGGCGCGCTCGTGCGCGATGCCGAACTTGTTGCCCTTCAGGCCGGTGGAAATGTAGGGGTGGGTCTTGGCGTCCACATTGGGGTTCACGCGCAGGCTGACCGGCGCCTTGGTGCCCAGCTCGACCGCCACGCTGCTGAGCACATCGAGTTCGGCTTCGCTCTCGACGTTGAAGCAGCCGATGCCCGCCTGCAATGCCTGCTTCATCTCGGCGCGGGTCTTGCCCACGCCCGAGAAGATGACCTTGGCCGGGTTGCCGCCCGCCGCCAGCACGCGCACCAGTTCGCCACCCGAGACGATGTCGAAGCCGCAACCGGCGTTGGCAAACACCTGCAGCACGGCCAGGCTGGAGTTGGCTTTCATGGCGTAGCAAATTTGCGCCTTGCGCCCGGCAAAGCCGCGCTGGTAGGCGGCCAGGGCCGACAGCATGGCGGCTTTGGAATAGACGAACAAGGGGGTGCCGTATTCGCGGGCCAGGTCGGCCAGGCGCACGCCTTCGATGTGCAGTTGATCGCCTTGGTAGGCCACAAACGGTTGGCCGGGCAGGGAAGTGGGGTTTGTCATGTTCAGCGGGAAGGATGGGAGGCGGCAGGCTGTGGCACCTGAGAGGGGGGGGACCAGGGGTTGAGCGTTTGCGGCAGCGTGGCGCGGCCTTGCGATTCGGGCGTGTTGGGCAGCACCAGTGGCCCTTTTTGACCGCAGGCACTCAGCATGGCCGCAAGCGCCACAAGGAGATGGCCGGTGACTAGAATTCTTGCAATGCTCAACATCCGACGATTGTAATGACCGACCTCGAATACATGGACCAGGCCGAACGCCTGCTGACACAGGTGGAAGCCTCTTGTGACCGCATCAACGACGAGACCGATGCCGACATCGACAACCAGCGCGTGGGCGGCATGGTCACGCTGACCTTTGCCAATCGCAGCCAGATCATCATCAACCTGCAAAAGCCCCTGCACGAAGTGTGGCTGGCTGCGCGCAGTGGTGGCTACCACTACAAGTTTGACGGCCAGCAGTGGCAGGACACCAAAGGCCAGGGCGAGTTCTGGGACAGCCTTTCGCGCTACGCCAGTGCGCAGGCGGGACAGCCCCTGCGCTTTGGGGCCTGAGCGGCCCACGCCGCCGCATCAGTTGCGGAACAGGTCCAGGATGCGGCGTTTTTCGTCGCCCTGGCTCGAGCTGGCCGGTTTGTCCTCGGCCTTGTCGCTGAGGCCCAGCGAGGTCACGCCGCCGCGGGCGAATTCCTCGAACACCCAGTCGTTGCCCACTTGCACCAAGCCTTCGGGCACAGCGTAGCTTGACACGGGCACCTGGCGCAGCGCGGTTTCCATGTAGCTGATCCACACCGGCAGGCTCAGGCCACCGCCGGTTTCGCGGTCACCCAGCTTGCGTGGCGTGTCGTAGCCGATCCAGACGATGCCGGTGACGTTGGGGTTGTAGCCCGCAAACCAGGCGTCCATCGCGTCGTTGGTGGTGCCGGTCTTGCCGTACACGTCGGGGCGCTTGAGCATGGCCTGGGCGCGGGCCGCCGTGCCTGAGCGGGTCACTTCCTGCAGCAGGGTGTTCATCACGTAAGCGTTGCGCGGCGTGATGGCGCGCTGCGCCTCATCGGGCTGAGGCGCCACGGGGCTGTCCACCAGCACCTTGCCCTTGGGGTCGGTGATGCGGGTGATCAGGTGGGGCTGCATCAGGTAGCCGGTGTTGGCAAACACCGAATAGGCCGATGCCATCTGCATGGGCGTGACCGAACCGGCACCCAGGGCCATCGTCAGGTAGGCGGGGTGTTTGTCTTCGTCAAAGCCGAAGTGGCCAATCCATTCCTGCGCGTTGCGCGCGCCCACGGCTTGCAGCACGCGGATGGAGATCATGTTTTTGGACTTGGCCAGACCGGTGCGCAGGCTCATGGGGCCTTCAAACTTGCCGTCGTAGTTTTTCGGCTCCCAGGGTTGGCCGCCGGTCACGCCGCCATCAAAGAACAGCGGTGCGTCATTGACCACGGTGGCGGGTGTGAAACCTTTTTCAAGCGCGGCCGAGTAGATGAAAGGCTTGAAGCTCGAACCCGGCTGGCGCCAGGCCTGGGTGACGTGGTTGAACTTGTTCTTGGCAAAGTCAAAGCCACCCACCAGCGCGCGCACCGCGCCAGTTTGCGGGGTGAGTGCCACAAAAGCCCCTTCCACTTCAGGTTGCTGGGTGATTTCGTAGCCGCCCTTGGGCATTTGCACGATGCGCACCACCGCGCCGCGGCGCAGACGCACGGCAGGGGCGGCCTTGTCCGACAGGCCCGATTGCACCGGCTTGAGGCCTTCGCCGGTGATCTCGATGTTGTCGCCGTTGCCGCGTGTGACCACCACTTTGCGTGGCCCGGCTTCGAGCACCACCGCACTCAGCAGATCGCCGTTGTCGGGGTGGTCATCGAGCACATCGTCGATCGCGTCTTCCATTTTTTTGGCATCGATGGGCAGGTCGATGAACTTCTCGGGGCCACGGTAGATCTGACGGCGTTCGTAGTCCATGATGCCCTGGCGCAGCGCCCGGTAGGCCGCGCGCTGTTCGTCGGCCACCAGCGTGGTCGTGACATTCAGACCGCGTGTGTAGGTCTCTGCACCGTACTGCGCAAACACCATTTGACGCACGGTCTCGGCCACGTATTCGGCGTGCAGGATGCTTTTGTCGGCAGACGTGCGCAGGCGCAAGGGCTCGGCCTTGGCGCTGCGGGCCTGTTCGCGGGTGATGAAGCCGTTGTCCTCCATGCGCTCGATGATGTAGAGCTGGCGAGAGCGGGCGCGTTTGGGGTTGGCAAATGGGTTGTAGGCCGAAGGTGCCTTGGGCAGGCCAGCCAGCATGGCGGCTTCGGCCACCGTGATGTCCTTGAGTGATTTGCCGAAATAGGTTTCAGCCGCCGACGCGAAACCGTAGGCCCGGTTACCCAGAAAAATCTGGTTCATGTAGATCTCCAGGATCTGGTCCTTGGAGAGCATGTGCTCGAGCTTGTAGGTCAGCAGGATTTCGTAGATCTTGCGGGTGTAGGTTTTTTCAGACGATAGATACACATTGCGCGCCACCTGCATGGTGATGGTGGATGCCCCCTGGCTCTTGACACGGCCGATATTGGCAATGCCTGCGCGCAAGATGCCAAGATAGTCCACGCCGCCGTGCTGGTAAAAACGCGCGTCCTCGATGGACAGCACTGCGTCCTTCATCACCTTGGGGATCTCGGCAATCGGGGTCAGGTGGCGGCGCTCTTCGCCAAATTCGCCCATCAGCACGCCGTCGGCGCTGAACACGCGCAACGGCAATTTGGGGCGGTAGTCCGACAAGTCCGAGATATCGGGCAGGTTGGGATAAGCCATCACCATGGCCACGCCCGCTGCAAAGACAAGGGCCAACAAGCCTGCCACCGCCAGTCCTGCGCCCCACAACACCAGTCGGATCAGCCAGCGGCCGACACTGAAAGGAGATGGGGCAGAAGAGCTGTCTTTGGAAGAGGGGTGCTTGGCAGACATGGGACCTTTGTGCGCCGCGCCAGAAAGCGCCTGAAAGAGGCACATTATAAAAATCCTGCTCGCTGCGCGTTTTACGGCAAATGAATTATTGAGTTATTTGGTATTAAAAAGTAATTGACACCCACGCCATATGCCCTTAAAAAAACAGCTGCACCAGCCCCTCAGAGGCAGGTCAAGGGCGAATCAGGGAGGAGACCCGCATGCAATGGTTCAAGCACGCAAGACATCTTCTGGGTGGTGCCACGCAGCGCACCCATGCCTGGGGCGCCATGCTCGATCCGCAAGACATTTTGCTGGCGGCATTGTCATTGCAAAAAAATGGGGCAGTGCGAGTCATTGTGTTTGAATGCCAGCACGCTCCGGCGGGACTGGTGCAACTTTCTGAACGCGATGACTGGCTGGTGCAGACCTTGCGCGGCCTGGGCAGCCATTTGCCCAGATCGCTGCGAACCATGGCTTTGGCGCTGGATGAGGAGCGCTGCAGACAAGGTGTGCTGGCAAACCGTCCTGGTATCAGCGTCCGACAGTGCCATGCCGAGGTCCAACTCGAAGCCGCTTCAGCCTGGGGTGTAGCTCCCGACGAAGTGTGCTTTGACTTTCGGGCCGAGGCTGGCGAGTTGCATTGGGCCGCCTGCCTGCGCGAAGACTTGCAGCAGTGGCGTGGCCACGCCCGCAACGCAGGCTGGCGCTTGCCCGTGGTCGAGCCTGGCCAGCAGGCGGGGCAGAGGGCGGCCCTGCACCTGCGAGGTGAAGCCGCCGGGCATGGCGCGGACTCGCCTCAGGACTGGCAGTTCGGTCGCACACCTGAACGAGTCCTGGCCGATGTGGATTGGTCCCAGCTGCAAGCCGGTCCCTTGTGGCGGCCGCTGGTGGCCTGTGGTGCGGCGCTTGGGGTGTTGCTGTGAACGCAGCGGCTTTGAATCTGCTGCGCTACCCCCGGCGAGGACCGCCGGAGCCCCAAGAATGGTGGCCAGCGCTGCTGGCGCTGGTGGCGGGTGTCGTCGTCGGTGCACTGTGGGTGCTGTGGCAGCACTGGCATCTGGAGCAGCTCGATCTGCAACGCGAACAGTTGCAGACCCAGGTCCACGCCGTGGCCACAGAGCGTGCTGCCGATGCTGCTCGCCACGCCCAGGCACAGCGACAACAAGCCTTGCACGCACGCGCGCAGGCCTGGCAGACACAGCAGGCACTGGGCTTACGCCTGCAGACCACACTCAGTGCACAGGGGCAGGCCCTGGGGTTACGTGTCCTGCGCTGGCAAGGCGATGGGCGACACATGCAGCTGCAAGCCTGGCTGCCCCGTGTACAGCAAGTGCCCGTGTTGGTGTCGGCCTTGTCCGCACTGGGGCAGAGGCCATGGACCGTGCAAAGCCTGGACGCCCCGGCTGCAGCCGCCCCTGGGCTGGATGCGACCGAGGGTGGTGTGCTGGTGCTGCTGCAGGCCCCTTGGCCGCAGGCCACCTCCGAAAAAAACCAGCCCACACCATGAAAGCAGGGAGCATGACCTGGAGGCCTGAGCAACAACGCCGCGCGCTGATGCTCGCCATGGTGGCAGTGCTGGGGGCGGGTGGTTTTGCCTGGGTGTTTGGGCCTGCTTTGGACGAGGTGGATGCGCTGCAGAGGGACCTGGCGCAATTGCAGACCCAGCCACCGCTGACCCGCACGGCAACTGCCTCGGCTCCGCCAGAGCCCGCTGCCAGCGCGGCCTGGCCAGAACCGGCGCAGGCCACCATTCTGTGGCCTTGGTTGCAGCAGCGCTTACAGGCACAGGGCTTGCAGGTGCTGGCCTTGCGCCCGCAAACCATGAACACGCCCGCGTCAGGCCTGCCCGAACAGGCGGTGATTTTGCAATTGCAGGGCCACTGGCCGGACTGGCACGCATGGAGCCAGGACATGGCGGCGCACGCTCCCTGGTGGGGGGTCGATCAATGGCAGGTCGTGCCTGCCGGGGCGGGTCAGGTGCGCATCGAATTGCAGGCACGGGTGGGCCTGTGGCCTGCCACGCTGGCCTGGCCCGAGCGATCAAGCTGGGTGGCACCAGAATGGCCATTGGTGCGCGCCGCCGCTGGCAGCCGCGAGCCCCTTTTCGGCTTGCACGGCGCAGAAGCAGGGGCTGCCCAATCCGTGTCGGCTTCGCGTCCGTTAGCGCCAGCATCGTCCGATCCGCGAGGGTGGCCGGTGCATGCCTTGCGGCTGCAGGGGGTGTGGCAGCAGGCCGACCAATGGCATGCGGTGCTGGGCGACGGGCTGGCGCACGTCACTGTGCAGCCAGGCCAACGGGTCGGGCAAGAGGGCTACCGGGTGCAGCGCATTGCGCAGGACGGCGTGGTGCTGAGGGCTGACAAGGAGGAACCGGTGTTGCGCCTGGACTGGCGGGGAGGTCAACCATGACGTTGAATCTAGGCAAGGTGATGGCGTGCAGCGTGTTGTGGGGGCTGCTGGCGCATGCCACCATGCCTGTGCAAGCGCAGGCTCTGGGCAGTACGCATGCGTTCGCCCAGGCCCCAGCGCTCAGTGCCAGCGACAGTGCGCCCATCAGCCTGAATTTTCACAATACCGAGGTGCGCGCCCTCATGCAGGTGTTTGCTGATTTCACCGGGCTGAACTTTGTGACCACCGACAGCGTGAACGGGCAGGTGTCGGTGCGGCTGCAGCAGGTGCCTTGGCCGCAGGCTCTACAGGTGGTGCTTCAAGCCAAGGGGCTTGTGGCACGCCAGGACGGGCGGGTGGTCTGGATCGCACCGCAGGACGAATGGCTGCTGCGTGAGAAGAAAACGCTGGAAGCTCAGGCCGCACTGGACGGTGTGAGCCCGCTGCAGATGGTCTCGATGCGCCTGCAATACGCGCGTGCCAGCGAAGTGGCGCAGCGCCTGCAGGGGGCTGGTGCGGGCAGTCCTGGTGGCGGGCGTTGGCTGAGCGCGCGTGGCAGTGTGATGGCCGAGCCCCGCACCAACCAGCTCTTCATCAGCGACGTGCCCGCCCGGCTGAGCGAGTTGCAGCAGATCGTGACGCGGCTGGATGTGCCGGTGCGCCAGGTGCTGATCGAGGCGCGCATCGTCGAGGCGGACGATCAGTTTGGCGAGTCACTGGGCGTGCGCTTTGGCATGGGCGCCAGCCGCTCTGCGGTGCTCAACGGACAGTTCACCAGTGTGGGGCAGCTGGGGGTGAGCAATGCCGCAACCGGCGCAGGCGCCGTCAGTGGCAACCAAATTTCGTTCCCGGCGGGTGCTGCCGGACAAACGTTGGTGGCGCCCGCCAGTGTGGCGGTGTCCCTTTTCAATGCTGCCGCCGACCGCTTCATCAACCTGGAGCTGTCAGCGCTCGAAGCCGATGGACGTGGCAAGGTGGTGTCGCGCCCACGCGTGATCACGGCCGACCAGACCAAGGCCCTGATCGAGCAGGGTACGGAGCTGCCTTACCAGACCGCAACGACCAGCGGTGGCAGCACACTGACGCAAATCACCTTCCGCAAGGCCAACCTCAAGCTCGAAGTCACGCCTCAGATCACGCCCGAAGGTTCGGTGGTGCTCGATGTGGACGTCAACCGCGACAGCGTGGGCCAGCTCACCACAGCCGGTTACGCCATCAACACCAAACACGTCAAAACCCAGGTGCGTGTGCAGGACGGTGGCACCGTGGTGCTGGGCGGCATTTTTGAAGACGCCGACAAAAATGACGAGGCCAAAGTGCCCTCTCTGGGCGATGTGCCTGTGCTGGGCTGGTTGTTTCGCAACCGTCAGCAGCTGCGCCGTCGCAGCGAGTTGCTGGTGTTTTTGACGCCGCGCGTGGTCTCTGAGAGCGTGAATCCCGCAGAGTTGGTGGGGCCGGTTGCCCCGCATCCAGATCCCCGCCCCTGAGTCGGGCGCTCGGGCTACTCGCATACACTTGAGGGTTTTCGGTGCAAGCTGGGCAGAAGCCTGGCGTTGCCATTGCGTGTGAGACGGTCTTGAGCATCATTTTTGTCGGTCTGCCGGGTGCAGGCAAAACCACCATCGGGCGCCAGCTGGCACGTCGCCTGGGTGTGTCTTTTGTCGATTCGGACCATGTGATCGAAGAACGCCTGGGTTGCTCTATTCGCGAATACTTTGCACGCGAAGGCGAAGACGCTTTCCGCGACGTGGAGCAGGCCGTGCTCGACGACCTGAGCCAGAACCACAAAGGTGTGCTGTCCACAGGCGGTGGTTCTGTGCTGCGCGAAGCCAACCGCCGCCATTTGCACGAGCGAGGCCAAGTGATTTACCTGCGCACCTCGCCCGAAGATGTGTTTCGCCGCGTGCGGCACGACACCGGCCGCCCGCTCTTGCAGGTGGACGACCCGCTGGGCCGCCTGCGGGCGCTCTACGAAGCGCGTGACCCGCTTTACCGTGAGACGGCGCACTACGTGATCGAAACGGGCCGCCCCTCGGTGCCCGCGCTGGTCAACAAGATCATGATGCAGCTCGAACTGGGCGGGCATTTGCCGTTGGCGTCCTGAGCTGGAATCACCGCTCCTGCAGGGTTTGTGCTGCCTCAACCATGAAGCGCAGCCGCTTTTGTCCCTGCCACTCGTCGGCGTCGAGCCGGTAGGCCAGTTTCACGCGTGCGGGCAAGGGCTCAACATGGTTGAACCAGATGCCGTCCACTGGCTGGCCCTGGTGCTTGAGTTTGAGCGCCAGGTGTTTTTCGCCCACCAGCCGCTGTGACAGCACTTCGACCTCGTCGCTGAAAACCGGTGCGGCAAAGCCCTGCCCCCAAACCTCGCGTTGCAACATGTCCACCAGTTCGGTGCGGCGGTATTCGGGGGCCAGTGGGCCGTCGGTCTCCAGGCGACGCTGCAGGGTGGCGGCGTCCAGCCACTCCAGAGCGACCTGGTTCAAGGTCGCTTCAAACACCTCGAAATGCTCTTCGGCAATGGTGCAACCTGCCGCCATGGCGTGGCCGCCAAAGCGCAGCAGCACGCCCGGCGCGCGCTTGGCCACCAGGTCCAGGGCGTCGCGCAAATGAAAGCCCGCAATCGAGCGCCCCGATCCCTTGAGTTCGTGTTCCTTGCCGGGTGCAGTGCTGGCCGCAAAGACAAAGGTGGGCCGGTGGTGGGTGTCTTTCAGGCGCGATGCGACGATGCCGACCACGCCTTCGTGAAAGTCCGGGTCGAACACGCACAGTGCAGGCGGTGGTGTTTCACCTTCCTCCAACAGCGACTCGGCCATCTCCATCGCCATCTCGCGCATGTCCCCCTCGATCACGCGGCGTTCGCGGTTGATGGTGTCCAGCTGTTTGGCCAGTTCGTCGGCGCGGCCAAAGTCGTCGGTCAGCAGGCATTCGATGCCCAGCGTCATGTCGGCCAGGCGACCGGCTGCGTTGATGCGTGGGCCCAGGGCAAAGCCAAAATCAAAGGTGGTGGCACGTGGCGCTTCACGGCCTGCCGCACGGAACAGCGCGGCCATGCCCGGCGGCAGCGCGCCTGCACGCACGCGCTTGAGGCCTTGCGCCACCAGGCGGCGGTTGTTGGCGTCGAGCCTGACCACGTCGGCCACGGTGCCCAGGGCCACCAAAGGCAGCAGCGCGTCCAGTTTGGGCTGTGTGGCAGCGTTGAAATGTCCGCGTGCGCGCAGTTCGGCGCGCAGGGCCAGCAGCACATAAAACACCACACCAACCCCCGCCATCGACTTGCTTGCGAAGGTACAGCCAGGTTGGTTGGGGTTGACAATGACTTCGGCGGCAGGCAGTTGATCGGCAGGCAGGTGGTGGTCGGTCACCAGAACTTGCATGCCCAGGGCTTGGGCAGCAGCCACGCCTTCAACGCTGGCGATGCCGTTGTCCACCGTAATCAGCACATCGGCGCCCTGCGCTTTCACGCGCTGGGCAATCGGCGGCGTCAGGCCATAGCCGTCCACCACGCGATCGGGCACCAGGTAGCCCACCTGGTGGGCCCCCAGCATGCGCAGGCCGCGCACGGCGACGGCGCAAGCGGTGGCCCCGTCGCAGTCGTAATCGGCCACGATGCACAGGCGTCGGTCGGCGGCAATCGCATCGGCCAGCAAACGGGCGGCTTCTTGCGCGCCTTTCAGGCCGATGGGCGGCAGCAGTTTGGCCAGGGCGTCGTCAAGTTCGTCGGGGGTGTTCACGCCACGTGCGGCGTACAGGCGTGCCAGCAGCGGGTGCACGCCCGATTGTTCGAGCGCCCAGGCGCTGCGCGGCGGAACGTCGCGGGTCAGGAGTTGCATGTCGGGGTCAGGAGGTGGCCAGCAAGGCCCGCAAGGTGGCCGTGGTGTCGGGAGAAGAAAAAGCCTGCCGCAGCCGACCCAGCAGCTTGCCGGGACGGGCTCGCCAGTGCTGCGCGCTGGACTCGCTGCACAGCGTCAGTTGCAGACCAGGGGTGTCGGGCGCGGGCAGCTGTGCGTCCAGGGTTTGCCAGGCGGTGCGCCAGGCGTTCGCATCGCCGCGCAAAGCGCTGTTGCGCAGGGTGTTGATGGTGTGCACTTCGGTGCTGGCGGGCGCCGTCGGCGGCAAGCGACCAGCGCCATGCACCCAAAACGCATTGACCGGCTGCAGGCCACGCGCCAGCCGTGCGTCGTTGACCGGGTGGTTGTAGGCCAGCATCTGCATTTCGCTGTGCAGGCGCCCCAGTTTGGGAGGCAGGCCCGTGGTGATCCAAGGGCGCACATTGGCGTTGACCACACGGTCCAGAGAAGCCGAGGCCCAACCCGCCAGCATCTCGCCTTGGGCATGCCAATGCAGCGCATCGTGCCAGCGCACCTGCAGACCGTCTTCTTGCAAATAGGGCTGCAGGGTGTGCAGCAAGGCCTGCGACTCTTCGTCGTCCAGCTGCAGCGTGGCGGGGTCCATCATGAAGACTTGGTCCATGCCGATCTGCCAGTGGCAGGGGGTGATCCAGGCCTGTGCGCTGTTACCGGCCAAGCCGCTTTGCCATGCCGCCCAGGGCAAGGGGCCTTGTGCGTCCCAGCCCAGCGCGTGGGCGTGTGCGCGTTCGTGCGGCATGGCGTGGGGCGGGCGTTCTGCGGCGGGGTCGGTGTCCTGGCCTGTCGCTTGCAATTGGCGCAACAGGGCCTTCAGGCGGGGCAGGTGCAGGCCGTCCAGCGCGCTGGGGGGCAGTTGGGCGCTGGCGGCGTAGGCGATGATGCAGTGCATGGCCTGCGATTGTCGCAGGCTTGCACGCGGCACACTGCACAATAGCGGCATGTCTTTTACCCGAACCTGGCCCTACGAGCTGGTGCTGGGCTGGCGCTACACCCGCGCCGGTCGCGCCAGCCGCCGCAACGGCTTCATATCCTTTATTTCCGGGGTGTCCATGCTGGGCATCGCCCTGGGCGTGGCCGCGCTCATCATCGTGTTGTCGGTGATGAACGGCTTTCAACGCGAGGTGCGCGACCGCATGCTGGGCGTGGTCTCGCACATCGAAATTTATGCCGCCAGCGGCGAAGCGCTGCCCGATGTGGAGGGCTTGCGTGCGCGGCTGCTTGCGCATCCGGAAGTCAAGGGGGCGGCACCTTTTGTCAGCGCGCAGGCCTTGCTGGCGCGCGGCGAAGACATGAAGGGGGTGCTGGTGCGTGGCATCGATCCGGTACTGGAGCCACAAGTCAGCGATTTGCAGGAAGGTCAGGCCGGGGTGTTGCAGTCGCTGGCGGCAGGCGGTTTTGCCGTGGTGATCGGCCGTGATCTGGCCATGGCGATGGGGGCCGTGCCCGGCACATCGGTCACGCTGATTTCGCCGTCCGGGCAGGTCACGCCTGCGGGCGCCTTGCCCCGGCTCAAGCAAATGCGTCTGGCGGGTCTGTTTTCTTCGGGCCATTACGAATATGACTCGGCCCTGGTGCTGATGCACGTCGAGGATGCGGCGCGCCTGTTCCGCCTGGAGGGGCCGACCGGCGTGCGTGTCAAACTGCGTGACCTGCACCAGGCCCGCGCCGTGGCGGCTGAACTGCAGCAGGAGCTGGGTGGCGAGTTTTATGTCCGCGACTGGACACAGCAAAATCGCACCTGGTTCGCTGCGGTGCAGGTTGAAAAGCGCATGATGTTCATCATCCTCACGCTCATCGTGGCGGTGGCGGCTTTCAACCTGGTCAGCACCTTGGTGATGACGGTGACCGACAAGCGGGCCGACATCGCCATCTTGCGCACGCTGGGTGCGAGCCCGCGCAGCATCATGGGTATTTTTGTGGTGCAGGGCGCGACGGTGGGCGTGATCGGTACCTTCAGTGGTTTGGCGCTGGGCTTGCTGGTGGCCTTCAACATCGATGTCATCGTGCCCGCACTGGAGAAGCTGTTCAATGCCAGTTTCCTGCCCAAGGACATCTACCTGATCAGCCGCATGCCCAGCGAGCCGCTGGCCAGCGACATCGTGCCCATTGCTGTCATTTCGCTGATCTTGGCCTTTGTGGCCACCCTGTATCCGAGCTGGCGTGCCAGCCGCGTCAACCCCGCCGAGGCCCTGCGCTATGAGTGAAACTTCTACGCCGGTCTTGCAGGCCTTCCGCATCTTCAAGGGCTACAACGACGGCGCACTCAAGGTGCAGGTACTGCATGGGGTGGACCTGGCGGTGCATGCGGGCGAGACGCTGGCCATCGTGGGCGCTTCGGGTTCGGGCAAGAGCACGCTGCTGCATGTGCTGGGCGGGCTGGACGCGCCCAGCTCGGGCACGGTGCAGTTGCTAGGACACTCGCTCACGGCCGCGTCACCGGCCGAGCAGGGGCAAAAGCGCAACCGCCACCTGGGCTTTGTCTACCAGTTTCACCATTTGCTGCCCGAATTCACCGCCCAGGAGAATGTGGCCATGCCGCTGTGGATTCGCCGCATGCCGCACGAGCAGGCCATGGCGCAGGCCGCGCAGTGGCTCACGCGTGTGGGCCTGGCTGAGCGCCTGGACCACCGCCCCGCCGAGCTTTCGGGTGGTGAGCGCCAGCGTGTGGCCCTGGCGCGTGCGCTGGTGACCGAGCCGGCCTGCGTGCTGGCCGACGAGCCTACCGGGAACCTGGACCGCGCCACGGCCGATGCCGTGTTTGACCTGATGCTGCAGCTCGCACGCGAGCGTGGCATGGCGTTTGTGGTGGTCACGCACGACCGCAGCCTGGCCGCGCGTTGTGACCGCCAGTTGCAGCTGGTGCAAGGGCAGCTTTCTGATCTCTGATGTGGATCGACACCCACTGCCACCTGGACGCGCCGGAGTTTGACGCCGACCGTGATGCGGTGCGCCAAGAAGCGCGAGTGGCAGGCGTTGACCTGTGCGTCTTGCCGGCCGTGCAGCGCCGCGACTGGGTGGCGGTACAGACCCAGGGCGCGCGCCATGGCGACGCGTATGCCCTGGGCATCCACCCCTTGTATGTGCCGCAAGCCCATGACGCCGATTTGGACGCCCTGGATGCGGCCCTGAGCGCTGCTTGTGGTGACCCGCGCCTGGTGGCGGTGGGCGAGATCGGACTGGACTTTTTTGTGCCCGCGCTGTGCACGCCCGAGATGCGCGAGCGGCAGTGGCACTTTTACACGGCCCAACTGGCGTTGGCCAAAAAGCATGGCCTGCCGGTGATTCTGCATGTGCGGCGTTCGGCCGATTGGTTGCTCAAGGGCTTGCGACAAACGAAGGTGCAGGGTGGCATTGCCCACGCCTTCAACGGCAGCGCGCAACAGGCCCAGGCTTTCATCGACCTGGGCTTTGCTCTGGGCTTTGGCGGGGCCATGACATTCGAACGCGCCACCGCCCTGCGCGAGCTGGCGCGCAGCCTGCCGATGCACGCGCTGGTGCTGGAGACCGATGCGCCCGACATCCCGCCGCAATGGATTTACCGCACCGCCCAAGACCGCTGCCAAGGGCAGGCACAAGGCCGCAACAGCCCGGCTGAGTTGCCGCGCATCGCGCAGGTACTGGCCGAGGTGCGGGGCATGCCCCTGTCCGAAGTGCAGGCGCAGACCACGGCCAACGCAGTGCGTGTATTGCCTGCCTTGAAGGGCTTGCTGTGAGCCGCCTGCAGGGCTTGGGCGTGTGGGATGTGTATGCCAGCTGCGAGCGCGAGGGCAGCCCGGACAGTGCGATCCGCCACGCCCAGCGCAACGACTTTGCAGGTCTGCTGCGCACCAGTCCGCAACTGACGGGCATAGCCTACAACGGCGGTGAGAGCTTTCGCCATGCGAACGCCGTGGAACAATCGCTGGCCCATGCGGGCCTGGCCGGTCGGGTGACGCTGCACAAGCTGCCGTTCACCAGCGCGGCCAACGCTTCATGGACTTTTGACCGCAAGCTGGCCGCCTGGCGTGCCGTGCTGCAAGAACATGGACTGCTATGAGCCGCAACAAAACCATCAACCTGCCCGAAGTCAATTTCTCCGAGGACGGTGACATCCGCTATTTGCACCTGGCTTCGCCCTGGATTCAGGGCTCTATGCTGATCAAGAAGCCCTACGACATTGAGCTGGAATATGTGCAGCGCATGATGGCTTGGCTGCTTTTCATGCCCGCCACCGAAGTCAAGGGTGCCCACGCCATGCAGTTGGGCTTGGGGGCAGGCACCATCACCAAGTTTTGTTACAAGAAACTCAAGATGACCTGCACGGCCATCGAGCTCAATCCGGGCGTGCTGCACGCCTGCCGGGGCTGGTTCAGGTTGCCGCCCGACGACGAGCGCCTGCGCGTGGTGCTGGCCGATGCGGCCGAGGAAATCCGTTCGCCTGAATGGAAGGGCGTGGTGGATGCCCTGCAGGTGGACCTGTACGACCACGAAGCCGCTGCCCCCGTGCTCGACAGCGAGGACTTCTACCGCGACTGCCGCGCCTTGCTCAGCCCCAATGCCTGCATGACGGTCAATTTGTTTGGTCGCTCGTCAAGCTTTGAGACCAGCCTGCAAAAAATCTGCGCCGCGTTTGGCGAAGACGCGGTATGGGCTTTCAAGCCCACGCGCGAAGGCAACACCATCGTGCTGGCGCAGCGTATGCCCATGCGCCTCAAGCGCGAAGAACTGATGGCCGCAGCCGAGCGCATCGAGGCCCAATGGGACCTGCCTGCCACCAAATGGTTGCGCGTGTTCAAGCCCGTTCAAAAATAAACCACGATCACCCCCTTTTCGCGGCGCAAGCCGCATGAATCCTAGGGTTTTCCCTTGCGGGTCGCGCCCGGGACATAGGTGGAACCCACATGGAGCAGGCGCCATTCCTCCAACACAATCGCCACATCCAAAATTCTGGAGGAGTTGTATCGTGCTCATCAAAAGTCAGAAAGACTTTTTCTCGGGGCTGATGTTCACCGTGGTTGGTGCGGCATTCGCCTACGGGGCTACCGGCTACAGCGTCGGTACTGGCGGCCGCATGGGGCCGGGTTATTTCCCCTTGCTGCTGGGTGTCATCCTGGCGTTCCTGGGGGGCATCATCATGTTCAAGGCCTTCGTGTCCAAAGCGCATCCGGATGGCGACAAGATCGGCAAATGGGCCTGGAAGCCCCTGGTCCTGATCATTTCGGCCAACTTGCTTTTCGGCGTCATGCTGGGCGGTCTGCCGAGCATCGGTCTGCCCCCCATGGGCCTGATCGCTGGCATCTTTGCGCTGACCATTGTGGCCAGCCTGGCAGGTGACCGTTTCAATCTCAAAGAGGTGCTGATCCTGTCGGTGATCCTGTCGATCGGCAGCTACGGTGCCTTCATCCTGCTGCTCAAGCTGCAGTTCCCGGTTTGGCCCACGTTCATCGCAGGCTGAGGAGCAGAACAACATGGAACTTTTTAACAACCTCGCACTCGGTTTTGGCGTCGCCTTCACTTTCCAGAACCTGATCTACGCCTTCATCGGCTGTCTGCTGGGCACGCTGATTGGCGTGCTGCCTGGTGTGGGCCCCGTGGCCACCATCGCCATGCTGCTGCCCGCCACCTATGCGCTGCCCCCGGTGGCTGCGCTGATCATGCTGGCCGGTATTTACTACGGTGCCCAGTACGGTGGTTCCACCACCGCCATTTTGGTGAACCTGCCTGGTGAAGCCTCTTCGGTCGTGACCATGATCGACGGCTACCAGATGGCCCGCAAGGGCCGTGCCGGCCCCGCGCTGGCCGCTGCCGGTCTGGGTTCCTTCTTCGCTGGTTGCGTTGGCACCCTGATCCTGGCCGCCTTTGCCGCGCCGCTGACCGAGGTCGCCTTCAAGTTCGGCCCCGCCGAATACTTCTCGCTGATGGTGCTGGGCCTGATCGGCGCTGTGGTGCTGGCTTCGGGCTCGCTCATCAAAGCTGTGGCCATGATCGTGCTGGGCTTGCTGATGGGTCTGGTGGGTACCGACGTGAACTCTGGCGTGGCCCGCTTCTCGTTCGACATCCCTGAACTGACCGATGGCATTGGCTTCATCACCATTGCCATGGGTGTTTTCGGTTACGGTGAGATCATCCAGAACCTGTCGCACAAGGAAGAAGACCGCGAAGTTTTCACCGGCAAGGTGGAAGGTCTGATGCCCAATGCCGAAGACTTCAAGAACATGGTGCCTGCTGTGCTGCGCGGTACCGCCATCGGTTCCATCCTGGGCATCCTGCCCGGCGGTGGCGCCCTGTTGGCGGCCTTTGCGGCCTACACCATCGAGAAAAAGACCAAGCTGAAAAAAGGCGAAGTGCCTTTCGGCCAGGGCAACATCCGTGGCGTGGCTTCTCCTGAATCGGCCAACAACTCCGGTTCGCAGACCTCCTTCATCCCGCTGCTGACGCTGGGCATTCCGCCCAATGCCGTGATGGCGCTGATGGTGGGGGCCATGACCATCCACAACATCCAGCCCGGCCCGCAGGTGATGACCAGCAACCCCGAGCTGTTCTGGGGCCTGATCGCCTCCATGTGGATCGGCAACGCCATGCTGGTGATCCTGAACCTGCCGCTGATCGGCATCTGGATCAAGCTGCTCACGGTGCCCTACCGCTGGCTGTTCCCTGCCATCGTGCTGTTCTGCGCGATCGGTGTGTACTCGACCAACAACAACACCTTCGACATCTGGATGGTGGCGGCCTTCGGTGTGATCGGTTACCTCTTCATCAAGCTGGGCGTGGAACCTGCCCCCTTGCTGCTGGGCTTCATCCTGGGCCCGATGATGGAAGAGAACCTGCGCCGTGCCATGCTGCTCTCGCGTGGTGACTGGAGCGTGTTCGTCACGCGTCCGCTGTCGGCCAGCCTGCTGGCTGCCGCTGCAGTGCTGCTGGTGATCGTGATGCTGCCAGCGGTCAAATCCAAGCGCGAAGAAGCTTTCGTCGAAGAGTGATTTTTGCTTGAGCTTCCATGACAACGGCCCCTCGGGGCCGTTTTCTTTTTGTGGACTTGTCGTCACACGGACAGCGGGGTTCTTGGTGCTCTGCCACAATCGTCACATGAATAAAAGACAGCTCATCTTGCTGGGCGCCGCGGTCTGCTCTGCGGCATTTTTCATGACCGGTGCAGCGCACGCGCAGGCCTACCCGACCAAGCCGATCCGCCTGATCGTGCCCTTTCCGGCCGGTGGCGCCACCGACCTGTTTGCGCGCAGCCTGTCGCAAAAGCTGGGCGAGCGCCTGGGCCAGTCGGTGGTGGTGGACAACAAACCAGGCGCTGGTGGTACGCTGGGCTCTGACCTGGCGGCCAAGGCCACAGCCGATGGCTACACCCTGCTGCTGTCCACGACCAGCACACATTCGATTGGCCCCAATCTGAACCCCAAAATCCCCTACGACGCGGTGCGCGACTTCACGCCCATCGGTCAGGTGGGCAATGCGCCCAGCATCATGCTGGTGCCCAACAGTTCGCCCGCCAAGACCGTGCAGGAATGGATTGCGCTGGCGCGCCAAAAGCCAGGCCAACTCAACTATGCGTCCAGCGGCAACGGCACCATCGTGCAGCTCACGGCCGAGCTCTTCAAGTCGCAGGCCAACCTGTTTGTGGTGCACATCCCCTACAAGGGCACGGCGCTGGCCATTCCCGATCTGGTCAGTGGCAAGGTCGATGTGCTGTTTGACTCCCTGCCCACCGGCCTGCCGCATGTGAAAGACGGCCGACTGCGTGCCCTGGGCGTCACGTCTGCCAAACGCAGCCCGCTCGCGCCCGACCTGCCGCCGATCTCGGACGTGCTGCCGGGCTACGAGTCCACCACCTGGTTTGGCCTGTTCGGCCCCAAGGGCTTGCCTGCTGACGTGGTGGCCCGCGTGAACACCGCTGCCAACCAGGTGCTCAAAGACCCCGAGGTCATCGACAAGCTCACGCGCCTGGGCATCGAGCCTGTGGGCGGTACACCGGCGCAGTTCACGGCCATGCTGACGACCGAGCTGGCCAAGTGGAAAAAGATCATCAACGAACGCAAGATCACGCTGGACTGAACACCCCATGAACTTCAATTTCAGCAACCCCTACACCAGCACCCGCCTGCCGCTGTTTGCGCGCAACATCGTCTCCACCTCGCACCCGCTGGCGGCCCAGGCTGGCCTGCGCATGATGCAAAAAGGCGGCAACGCGGTGGACGCGGCCATCGCCGCCGCCGCGGCCATCACCCTGACCGAACCGGTGAGCAACGGCCTGGGCTCGGACGCGTTTTGCATCTTGTGGGACGGCCAGCAACTGCATGGCCTCAACGCCTCCGGCCCGGCCCCCGCCACTTGGACGCCCGAGTACTTTCACCGCAAATACGGCCAGGACACCAAGACGCCGCCCAAGCGCGGTTTCGATTCGGTGTCGGTGCCCGGCGCCGTGGCGGGCTGGGTTGCCCTGAGCGAGCGCTTTGGCAAACTGCCTTTTGCCGACCTGCTGGAGCCCGCCATCGAGATCGCCGAGCGTGGCTACCTGATGCCGGTGGTGGTGCAGCAGAAATGGCTGGCGGCCACACCCGAGCTGCACTCGCAGCCCGGCTTTGCGCAAAGCTTTCTGCCCTGGGGCCGCGCGCCGCAGGTGGGCGAGCTGTTCCAGTTCAAGAACGCGGCGCGGGGTCTGCGCGCGATTGCCGAGTCCAAAGGCCAGGCCCTGTACGGCGGCGAGATCGCAGAGGCCATTGAAAAGTTTGCTGCTCAAAACGGCGGCAGCATCACCGCGCGTGACCTGGCCGCCTACAAACCGGAATGGGTCACGCCCATTGCCAAACACTACCGCGGCTACACCCTGCACGAGATCCCGCCCAACGGCCAGGGCATTGCGGCGCTGATCGCGCTGGGCATCCTGTCCCACTTTGACCTGGCCTCGCTGCCGGTGGACGGCGTGGCCTCGCAGCATTTGCAGATCGAAGCCATGAAGCTGGCCTTTGCCGATGTGTACCGCTACGTGGCCGACCCCCGCAGCATGGATGTGACGCCCGAGCACATGCTGGACGACGCTTACCTGGCCAGCCGCGCACGCCTGATTGACTTGAAAAAAGCCCAGAACTTCCAGGCCGGCAAGCCGGTCTAGGGCGGCACCATCTACCTCACGGCGGCCGACGAGAACGGCATGATGGTCAGCTTCATCCAGAGCAACTTCATGGGCTTTGGCTCGGGCGTGGTGGAGCCGACCTACGGCATCAGCCTGCAAAACCGGGGGCACGGCTTTTCCACCGACCTGGCGGGCGCCAACCGTGCCAACCTGGTGGCGCCGGGCAAGCGGCCTTTCCACACCATCATCCCGGCCTTCCTCACGCAAAACGGCCAGCCTGTCATGAGCTACGGCGTGATGGGCGGCAACATGCAGCCCCAGGGCCACATGCAGACCCTGGTGCGCATGCTCGACTACGGGCAGAACCCGCAGGCCGCGTGTGACGCGCCGCGCTGGCGCTTCAATGCCGGGCTCAACATCAACGTTGAAGCCGCCATGAACGCGGGCACCGTGCAGGGCCTGCAAGCCATGGGCCACGAGCTGGACGTGATCAACGACTCCTACCAGGATTTCGGCGCGGGCCAGTTCATCTGGCGCATGGGCGATCCGTCTGTGCACGGCTACCTGGCCGCAAGCGATCCGCGCCGTGACGGTCTGGCTGCGGGCTTTTGATGACGGCCGCGCGTCCGGCCCACTTCACCTCGGGGCTCATGCTGGCGGCGGCTGGCTCGATTGCTTTCAGCGGCAAGGCCATCATCGTCAAGCTGGCTTACCGCTACGGTGTTGATGCGGTCACGCTCATCATGTACCGCATGCTGTTTGCGCTGCCCATGTTCTTGGTCATGGCGCTGTGGGCGGGGCGGGGCAAGCCCGCTTTGACCGCACGCGACTGGCTGGGCATCGTCGGCCTCGGTTTCAGTGGCTACTACCTCTCCAGCTTTTTGGACTTTTGGGGGCTGGAGTTCATCAGCGCTTCTCTGGAACGGCTGATCCTCTACCTCAACCCCACGCTGGTGCTGGTGCTGGGCTGGCTGCTTTATGGCCGCAAGATCAGTTACCAAAGGGCGGTGGCCATGGGCATCAGCTATGCCGGTGTGTTGCTGGTGTTCGGGCACGAGGCCTCATTTGCCGGGGCCAATGCGGTGCTGGGCGCTGCGCTGGTGCTGGGCAGTGCGGTCAGCTACGCCCTGTACCTGAATTACAGCGGGCAGCTGGTCAAACGTCTGGGCTCGCTGCGTCTGGCAGGTTGGGCCACCTCGGTGGCCTGCCTGTTTTGCATTGCGCAGTACGTGCTGCTGCGTCCCGTGCAGGACGCGGCGCTGGTGGCCGAGCCGGTGGTCTGGCTGTCCCTGCTCAACGCCATCGCTTGCACGGCGGTGCCTGTGCTGCTGGTGATGATGGCCATCGAGCGCATCGGCCCTGGCCTGACGGCGCAGACCGGCATGATCGGCCCCATGTCCACGCTGCTCATGGGCGTGTTCATTCTGGGCGAGCCGTTCAATGCCTGGGTGCTGGCCGGCACGACGCTGGTGCTCAGTGGGGTGTTTCTGGTGACGCGCACACCCAAGGTGTGAGTGCGCGTCTGGGTTTCAACGACAAGAGGAGTTTCAAATGGATCTGGGCATTGCAGGCAAATGGGCGCTGGTGGGTGGCGCCAGCAAAGGGCTGGGCTGGGGCTGCGCGCGTGCGCTGGCCCTTGAAGGCGTGAACGTGGTCATGGTGGCGCGCGGCGCCGAAGTGCTGCAGGCCAGCGTGGCCAAGCTGCAGGCCGAGGCCGGTGGCCAAGTCAAAGTGATCGGCGTGGCCGTGGACATCACCACGCCCGAGGGACGCGACGCTGTGTGGAACGTGGCCGGTGGACCCGGCAAGGACTACGACATCGTGGTGACCAATGCTGGCGGCCCGCCGCCCGGCGACTTCCGTGAATGGGACCGCGAAGCCTGGATCAAGGCGGTGGACGCCAACATGCTCACACCCATCGAACTCATCAAGGCCACGGTGGACGGCATGGCCGCGCGCGGCTTTGGCCGCATCGTCAACATCACCTCCAGCGCGGTGAAAGCACCGATCGATGTGCTGGGCCTTTCCAACGGCGCACGCAGCGGCCTCACCGGTTTTGTGGCCGGCGTGGCCCGCAGCAAGATCGCCGCCAGCGGCGTGACCCTCAACAACATGCTGCCCGGCAAGTTCGACACCGACCGCATCCGTGCCACGCTGCCCGCCATGGCCCAGAAGCAAGGTAAAACGGTGGACGAAATGCGCGCCATCCAGCAGGCACAGATCCCGGTGGGGCGCTACGGCACCCCCGAAGAGTTCGGCGCCATCTGCGCGTTTTTGTGCAGCCAGCAGGCGGGCTACATCACCGGGCAGAACATCCTGCCCGACGGTGGGGCGTATCCGGGGACGTATTGACCACCTTGGTTGCCATGAAGTGCTTTTCTATGGCATCCAAATAAACAAAAATAATAAATAGTAGTTAATTTAATGGGTTCATGGCTATGATGTGCCTCCACAGCACACACAGCCATGAACCCCTCTGCCGCATTCCAACTTGAATCGCTGAGCTATCAGACCGACGCCGTTGAAAGCGTCGTTCGCGTTTTTGAGGGCAGCCCCAAGCCCGCAGCCGCCGATCTTGCGGGCAACCGCTGCCCGCTCACCTGGGCGCAAATCAGCGCCAACCTGGAGGCCATCGCCCTCCGTCACCGCGTGGTCCGCGAACAGGATCAGCCCTTCCCCTACTCCGGTCGTCACAAATCGCAGCGTGCCATCGTCTTTGGCATCAGGTGCACGCATCGCCATGCCGTTGCCATTCCATTCCTATTCGTTCGAGCTATGGCCGGTGTGAATACGCCCATTCAAATTGAGCCATATTCAATGAACGCTGAGCTGAGGCAGGTGCTGTGAATCGCGCTGCAAGCGATATGCGGTCACAAACTGTGACCAGTTCTCAGCAGAATGCTTTGCTTGAGAGCTGTCGTCCTTTGGTGCAAAACATCAAGCGCCTACACCAGCAAGCCAAAGCGCAGGGCTTGTTTTTTCATGATCGTGGCTTGTTGGACTGCACGCATTGCGGTTTGACCGAAGACGTGCAGTTTGACAGCCGACTGACCACCAATTGGTGGCACGGAGATTTAACGCACGACACGGGGTTGCGCTTTAAAGAACTCCCCAACGGTCAGTGGCAGTGCCCGCACTGCGGACACAGCATGGCCACATCGAGGGTGGGGGAGAGCCGAGCGATTTTGATAGCAGAGCGATTCAGCACTTTGCGCAAGTGCGGATTTCAACTCGACGTGCAACTCGCGCCCATAGCAGAGGTCACCGCCAACCAGCTCTACCGCGCCTGCGACCAGCAAACTCCGCCCCGGGAAGCCATCGTGTGCTTTGACAGTCACCTCGACACCACCACGCTGGAGTGGCTGCGCCAACAAAAAGGCCAACGTGTCATCGTCCCGGAAGCCGCGCTGGACACCACGGCGAAATGGAATTTGCATCACCAGTTGGGTGATGGGTTGGTGGTTTTTTGAAGGAAAAAAATGAGAGTTATTGAAATTCCTAGAGAAGTAGATCGATTTGTCCTTTATTTTGACTCGCCCGATCGGCAGATAAACGCGTATGCGCTTGCTACGTCCTTAAGTGGTTTGGCTGATGCAGTTCGTACCGCAAATGCAGCGGTTAACCCAGGCTACTACGTCGAAGTAGTCGTTGAGACTTTCAGTGATGGAAGTTTTCAGGCAGTTGTTCGCACCATTTATGAAAAGACTCGTGATCTTTTATCAGGTGAGGCGGCTAAAGCAATCATTTATGGAATTATTTCAACCCACATTTATGAAGTCGCGTTCAAATCTGATGTCCCGCCGGTTGTTACAGTGAATTCGGAAGAGGTAATCATTCAATTTGAGAAAGAAAAAATTATTGTCCCAAGAGATGTGTTCGAAGCAAAACAGCTGCTCGAAAAATCAGAGCGCTTTACATCTGGGGTTAATCGAATTTTTCATGGGGCTCAATTGGATAAATCTGTGAGAGGCTTAGGTTTGAAAACTGAGATAGATAAGTCAGCTCCTCAAGTCTGTATTTCTCGAGAAAAATTTTCTATTTTCGATTCAAGAAGTGAGATGGAAGGATCTAGAGAGGTTATCGAATACGCCACCTTGGAAATATCTAGAGCAATTTTGGAACAAGGCAAGCGTAAGTGGGAATTTTATTGGCGAGGAATGCGTATTTCAGCACCTGTGCTTGATGTGGGTTTTTATGATCGATTTTTTGCTCATGAAATCATGATCGCGCCGGGAGATGGACTTCGTGTTGCTTTGCGAGTTACTCAGATTGCAGCGCCAGATACTGGGATCTTCATGAATACTCATTACGAGGTCATTGAAGTTATCGAACACATTCCGCGCATGCAGCAGAGGCGTATCTAACAATGTTCAAGCAACTCTACCGCTCCTCCCGGCTGATTGCCGCCATGCACCACGCCGTGCTCACCGCGCTGGGCGCGTCGCCCAATGGGCAGTTGCGCAAAGACCAAATCCTGCAAGCCGTCGAGTCCACCGTTGCGCTCGACGACTGGGCGCGTGAGGTGTACGACAACGGCAACACGCGCTGGCGCTCTATCTTTGCGTTTGCATCTGTGGGCTTGGTCAAAGGGGGCTAACGGTGATGACGCGAGTGAGGTAGAGAGCATGACGAAATATTTTCAATACACCGCCTGCGGTTTAGACAACGTTTGGCTGGCCAACGGCTACAAGGTCAAAGCCACGCGGCATGGCAATGCGGTGGCTGTGAACGATGTAGATGGGTTGCACAAGCTCATAGCCCAGACTTTGATCGAGAAGAAAGGTCGCCTGACGGGCAAAGAGTTTCGTTTTTTACGCACGCAGCTCGGACTGTCGCAAGAGGCGCTGGGTACGACGCTGGACTTCAGCGAAAACGCCGTGAGTTTGTGGGAGCGCAAGGACACCGTACCTGCTGCGTGTGATCAATGGCTGCGCATGTTCGTGCTGGCCAAGCTGGAGGGCAATGCCAAGCTGGCCGATGCCATTGCACGCACGCAATCTGTGCACAAGTTGGTCTATCAAAAATACGTGGTGAAAGAGGTCAACGGCAAGCGCACGCTTTCAGTGGTCAAGCAAGCCCAATTGGCTGTGGCAACGTAGTTAAAATCAGCCGCAACACACCCGCCACACGTCTTGGTTTTCGGCCAAGGTTCTGCAACTCAAGCAGACGTGCAAAAGGCGGGTTTTCTTTGTCTTCAGTGTCTGGAAGACACCCAGATCCCACCCACAATGAGTCCAAACGCCACCACGTGGTAGAGGTGCGGCATCTCGCCCAGAAACGCCGCCGACAGCACCGCTGCAAAGAGGGGCGTGAGGTTGGCAAAAAAGCCTGCCACGGCCGGGCCTGCCTGCTGGCTGCCCAGGCCCCAGCAGCGGTAGGCCAGCACGGCCGGGCCCACAGCCACAAAGGCCAGCGTGGCGATCAGTGGCCAGCCCCAAACGATGTGGGCGTCGGTCAGGCCCCATTCCAGCCCGGCAAACAAGCCCGACCAGCCCAGGCCAAATACCACTTGCCCCAGCAAAAAGGCCGCCCAGTCGTTGCGGATGGCTTCGGGCTCGTCGCGGCGGCTGAGCAGCCAGCTGTAGAAAGACCAGCAGGCCGTGGCCAGCAGGATGAACAGGTCGCCCGCCACCAGGCGCACGGCCAGCAGCTCGGCCCATTGCCCGCGCGACAGCACCACCAGCGCGCCGCTGATGGACAGCAAGGCCCCCAGCAGCTGCATGCGCCGCACCGGGGCTTTGAAGAACAAAGCGCCGATCACCAGCATCCAGAACGGCCCACTGGCTGCGACCAGTGTCACGTTCAGTGGCGTGGAGGTCTGCAGCGCCAGGTACTGCAGCGCGTTGTAGCAGCCCACGCCCAGCAGGCTCAGCAGGCCAAAGCGCCGCCAGTGCGACCACAGGCCGCTGTTCGGGCGCAGGACCCAGGCGGCCAGCGGCAACAAAATGAAGAAGGCCACGGCCCAGCGCAAAAAGTTGAGCGTGATGGGGGGAACCAGTTCAGTGACCAGGCGGCCGACGACCGCGTTGCCCGCCCACATGAGTGGGGGCACGGTCAGCAGCAGGGCCGTGACCGGTGAAAGCTTTTGAGACATGCGGCGACTGTAAGGGGGTTCGGGTTTACCCCTTGTCACCCAGGGGTCGGGTCTGGACCCGACTGCCCTACAGGGGCAAACAATTCGTGGCAAAGTGCCGAACATTCCATGGCACCCGATTGAGGAGAACAACATGAGCCTGGCCGTCCAGATTGACCAGAACGGTGGACCCGAAGTGATGAAACTCGTTGACGTGCAAGTCGGCGAGCCCGGCCCCGGCGAGATCCGCATCCGCCACAAGGCCATTGGCCTGAACTTCATCGACGTTTACCAGCGCAGCGGCCTCTACACCCTGCCCATGCCGCTCAAGCTGGGCATGGAGGCTTCGGGCGTGGTCGAAGCCGTGGGCGAGGGGGTGACGCACCTGAAGGTGGGCGACCGTGCCGCCTACGCCAGCCAGCCTCCGGGCAGCTACTGCGAGGTGCGTGTGATGCCCGCCAAGTGCGTGTGCAAGCTGCCCGATGGCATTTCGTTTGAAACGGGCGCGGCCATGATGCTCAAGGGCCTGACCGCGCAATATTTGCTGCGCCGCACGCTGCCCGTGGAAGGTTTGGAGAAAGGCGACTTTGTGCTCTTCCATGCCGCCGCCGGTGGTGTGGGCCTGATCGCCTGCCAGTGGGCCAAGGCCCTGGGCCTGCGCCTGATCGGCACGGCCGGCAGCGATGCCAAGTGCCAGCTGGCGCTGGACAACGGCGCCGAGTTCTGCATCAACTACAGCCAGGACGATTTTGCGGCCAAGGTCAAGGAGATCACGGGTGGCCAGGGCGTCAAGGTGGTGTATGACTCGGTGGGCAAGGACACCTGGGACAAGTCGCTGGACTGTCTGCGTCCCTTTGGCCTGATGGCCAGTTTTGGCAACGCTTCGGGTGCGGTGGCGCCGTTTGCGCCGGGTGTGCTGGGCAACAAGGGTTCGCTGTATGTGACGCGCCAGACCCTGTTCTCTCACATCACCACGCGTGAGCGCACACAGGCCATGGCCGACGAGCTGTTTGACGTGGTGCTGTCGGGCCAGGTCAAGATCCACATCGAGCAAACCTTCCCGCTGGCGCAGGTGCAGGACGCGCACCGGGCACTGGAAGCCCGCAAGACCACGGGCTGCACGATCCTGACGCTTTGATGCCGGCAAACAAAAAAAGCCACCCGACCGGGTGGCTTTTTTGTTTGAGGCGCAGAACGCTCAGGCCTGGCCGGCAATGACTTGCTGCAGTTCGCCCGACTCGTACATGTCCATCATGATGTCCGAGCCGCCAATGAATTCGCCCTTGATGTAGAGCTGGGGAATGGTGGGCCAGTTGCTGTATTCCTTGATGCCTTG